>ERZ780207.101-NODE-101-length-104845-cov-58.624306_pt1 | contig 104845 bp, 80 predicted proteins | sample MGYA00510977_ERZ780207 | MGnify/ENA primary metagenome ERZ780207 (study PRJEB29588, sample SAMEA2151383) | human gut metagenome | biome: human gut; feature: human-associated habitat; material: faeces | place: Denmark | collected 2008/2010 ...
GGCAAGATAGCCTGACACACTCCTTTCTCACGTCAAGAACCTTTCGCGGCATAAAACCGTCTGCAAATGCTACGGATAAAGCGATACGAACACACCAATACGAACCCCGAAAAGACTGAACCAATGTCACGCCGACAACCGAAAAACGCAGATAAAACCTGAATTTTTGCAAAAGCAAAACCTAAACCGAACACTTTCGTATTCGATTTAGGTTTTGCTTGGCGGAAGCGGTGGGATTCGAACCCACGAACGAGTTACCCCGTTACCGCATTTCGAGTGCGGGCCGTTATGACCACTTCGATACACTTCCGTATTTTTGATGTCGAAAAGCCATTGCGGAGTGGGCATAATCGGCACGCCGTGCGCATTGCCATGACCACTTCGATACACTTCCGTATTTTGATGTTGAAAAGCCATTGCGGAGTGGGCATAATCGGCACGCTGTGCGTATTGCCATGACCACTTCGATACACTTCCTTATAGAAAATATTTATCGAGTTTCAGCGTGGTTTATTATAGTATATAAAATTTATTTTTGCAACAAATTTTGCACGACATGGCTATTATTGTTGACAATATGCGGTTTTTCAATGCCAACTATGCTTGACGGGCGGGAAAATCGTCGTATAATTATATATCATATATATTATTAATAAATCCAAAACTATATGAATATGCGGAGCGACTATATGAAAAAATACGCAATTGCAAATGCAAATATCATAACCGGCAAACTGGGCGACGGCGTGCAAAATGGCAAATACATTGTCGTTGAGGACGGCAAAATTGCAAGCATAACCGACGACAAAAATGCAATCGCCGGGGTTGACACAATCGATTTGAAAGGCAAATATATTTTGCCGGGTCTTATCAACCTTCATGTGCATCTTCCGGGATCGGGCATGCCCAAAGATACGAAAAAGCAAAACAAGAAAACCGTTCGTTTCTTGATGGATCACGCTTTGACAAAGCAAATCGTGTATCGGCTGTGCGCAAATTACGCAAAAGTGGAGCTTATGTCCGGGGTAACTACAATTCGCACAGTGGGCGGGCTTGACGATATCGACTCAAAAATCCGCGACAACGGCGCAAAGGGCAAGTTGAAAGCTCCGAGGGTGATTGCCTCGAACATGGCGGTATCCGTCGAAAACGGGCATATGGCAGGTGTTTTGGCATACGAAGCGAAAGACGCGGAAGACGGAAGACGCTATGTTCGCGAAATTGCAAAAACCAAACCCGACCTTATCAAACTTATGATCACGGGCGGCGTTTTGGACGCCAAAAAAGAAGGCGAACCCGGCGTGTTGCGTATGTCCCCCGAAATCGTAAAAGCGTGCTGCGACGAGGCGCACAAACTCGGTTTCAAGGTTGCGGCGCACGTTGAAAGTCCTCTCGGCGTAACTGTTGCACTCGAAGGCGGCGTTGACACGATCGAGCACGGCGCAAACATCGGCGAACACGAGATCGCACTCTTCAAACAAAACGGTTCCGCTCATGTGCTTACAATCTCTCCAACCATCCCCCTTTGCATGTTCGACTTGTCCGTATCGGGTGGCACTCCGCTTCACAAAGTCAACGGAAAAGTTGTGTTTGAGGGCATGCTGGACTGCGCGAAAAAGTGTCTTGAAAACGATATACCCGTCGGTCTTGGCACGGACACCGCTTGCCCGTTCGTAACGCACTACGATATGTGGAGAGAACTCCGCTATTTCCAAAAATATCTCGGCGTAAGCAACGAGTTTGCAATTCACACCGCAACCGAAGTCAATGCGCAAATCGCATGCATTGACAAGAAAACCGGCACGATAGAAGCGGGAAAATCGGCAGACTTTATGGTTGTGGACAACAACCCTCTCGAAAATCTGGAAGCATTGCGCACGCCCAAAATGGTCGTGTTGCGAGGCAATGTGATAAAAAATCCGAAAGTCAAAAAATTCCAATACGTCGAAGACGAATTGGACATGTACACAAAATGACAAAGAGCGGTGCGATTCGCACCGCTTTTTTTTGAGAGTGATATTCTTCCTCTATAAAAGTTGAACGGCGTGTACTCTAAAATAAAACATCACCCCTTCCCTTCGGGCATTCCCCTATTGCTCAAAATTATGCAGTTATTCTGCAAAACAACACATCGTTCGCAAGAGGGGAAGGCGGCACTCGCATAGATAAGTATCGTTCCTTTGTTATATCACTGCGCTTTGTGCGCCAGGCAGTGGCCAACAGACGGCGCAGTCGCTTGTACTATCCGTCAAGCTCGGCGCTTAAATTCTCGCCGCCGTTGCGGCTCGTGTTACGTCTTTTAAGTTGCACATACCGTTTATAAGAACGCCATGAATGAGTGTTCGTTCGGGTGTGGGTGTCCCACCCGTGTCATTCCGAGGGAACGAAGTGACCGTGGGAATCTAGCCGTAAGGCGCACACACCAAGCAGACAATCTTGCGAAACTGCGGCAGGAGTTTTTATCCCTGCTCGAACTGATAGCAAAGATTATCTGCGCGGTAGTAATTGCGAGAACAAGTGCGGTCAATGGCAATCGCCACCGAGTTTTCGTTTCTATTTAGGGGATTCCCACGTCGCTTCGCTCCTCGGAATGACATTCGGGGCGATTGCCATAACCGCGATGCCGTTTGAGCAATGCGGCTCGCACTACGAATAATCACATGCCGTTTATAAGAGCGCGAAAAAGCCCCTTGAGTGGCAACCCTAATTTACTTGCGTAAATGGGTTGAAAATATATTTATAGCAGTCTCCCCTGATGGCTCGGTTTAGATGAAGAACAAGAAAGAGGCATTTGCGATGACAGCCTAATGTACTTTTGTACATGACTGCCGATGCAAATGCCTCTGCCGTAGTTATTCGCTAAACCGTGCGCTCAGGTCAAATCTTTGTAAAGTTGCTTGATAACCTTATCAAAATACTCGATCCCGTCCTTCTTCGCTGACACCATTGTGTTGACTTCGGAATTGTAAAGATCGTTCTTTTTGGCTTCGAGAATGGTGTCATGAATGACATCGTGAAGCGTCTTTACATCGTCGGCATTCTTGGCAAAAGTCATAACGTAGTCCATAGGAAGTTTGCCGTCAACAAGAGTTTGTGAAGAGCCTGTCTTTATGTTGTTTGCATCATAGACGGTGTAGGAGTTGAGAAGCACGAACACGCCTGCGTATGCATCGTTGTTTGCCGTTGCCTTTTCCGCTCCGTTGACAAGGCTGTCTGCCACAACAAACGCTTTGTTGTTGCCTGCAAATTCGCCGTTGACAAGGTTTCCTTTGAACATATCATCGCTCACCGTTCCGTCCGAATATGCGCTGGTACCCGCAGCGACAAGTTTGCGTGCATAGTCTGTAAAATCTGTAAGGAACTTGCTATCTTTGCCTTCCGGAGAAACGAGGTAACCGAGTCCGTTGTTGTTGGAATCTTTGTTTGTTGCGCCGGAGTCGTCACTGACAAGGTATGCCCACTTTGTTGCTACTTCGCGAAGCCAATAGACGGTTTCTTCTTTTGAAAGGTTTGCGTCTTTGACTTGTTTCAAGCTGTTGTGAATCTGATGAATCAAGCCGACCTGATCATCGGTGTCGAACACCGGCACTTCGTTCATCAGGTACGCCATTGCAGGATGCTCGGTTGCGTTGAACTTGATTTCATACTTGCCTGTTTCCGCATTTTTTTCGAATGACAGGATTTGATTGTAGTTGTTGCCACCCTCGACTTGATATTTGGTGTCGGCAACCTTGCCTACGTTGTTGTAGGGGTTCTTTGCGTCGGTCATAGGATCGCGAAGTTCGATCTTCTTGCCGTCCGCATCTTCGACAACCGCGTCTGCATCGTATTTCGGGTTGGAAACATGTGCCGTCATCTTGGAGATCAGACGATTGCGTGTAAGCAAAATCGCTTCGACGTTTTCGGGATTGTTCTTCGCCATGTCGTTGAGGACCTTCATATCCTCCGCGCCGAGTTTGAAGAGGATATTGATGACAAATCCGTAACCTTGATCGTCTGCGGGATGATAGTAAGTCTTATTGAGCGTGCTTGTGAGTGCGGATTCGTAAGAAGAATCGCTGCCCGCAAATGTCTCTTTGTTCTTTGCGACTTGTGCGTTGAACTCTGCCTCGATTTCAGCCTCGGTGACGGATGCGCTGTCGCCGATCATGCGTTTAAGTCTTGCAACGAGCAACGATTGATATTGAGCATTGAGATAGTAGTTGTAGCACTCTTCAACACTCTCTTTGTAGAGATTGTTTTTGAGGTTGTTTTCCATCTCGGAAAGACCTTCGTTGATGTAGTCTTTGAGGACGGAAACAAGAGTTTTGCCGCTATCGACGATGATGTTGTCCACAAAGTCTGCTTTGAGGAATTTGGTTGTGAAAAGGCTGTCCTCTTTGGAGTCGTCAAGCAATTGTGCTTTGTACTCGGCAGAGAAGAACTTGTTTGAAAGTTCGACATCCTCTTTGTCGGGATCGTAATCGTCCTCTTCCTCTTCCGCGGGAAGCTCGGTGCGAGGCGCAAGATATTTTTCCCATTTTGCATAAAGAGTTGTGGTTTCGGTGATCTTGGTGTTTTCAAAATCGAACTCTTCACCGTTAAATTCCTTGTCGACGTACCAGCCGTAGAAGGTGTAACCGTCTTTGGTGGGATCGCTCGGCTCTTTTGAAACAGTGTCCTTTTGGATCTTTTGCTTTTCAACGCTCGAACCGCCGTTTGATTCGAATCTGACATACACGGGATCGGTCACTTTGGTTGTCGTGTTGTCCTTCTTGGAATTGGACGTAGAAGTGTTTGCGTTGTCTTCGGTGATAAGGCTCTCAACCGTCGAAACGAGGGAATCGAGCAAACTTTTGTTTGTGTCCTCGATAGCCTTGTTCTTTTCGCTTGCGGAAAGCAATTCGGCAATTGATGAAGGAAGCGCCGTCATGTTTTTGAGCTTGGCGACTTTCTCTTTTGCAAAAAGGGTAAGAAGCTTTTGTTGAGCAAGCGATTGAGCAAGATAATTTGCGGCAGCCTCATAAGTCATGCCGTAATATTTGACATAATAAAAGGCATAACTGTTGAAACTGGATGCAAGCTCGAACTTGTACACGTTTTCCGTTTGCGTGCCGAAATCACCGGTATAGGTGACGGATGCGACAACTTGCTGTGCGTCGCGTTTGTCGTTCTTCTTAAAGATTTCGTCGCAGCCCACCAATAATGTCATGCTCATAGCAAGCAATAAAACGATGGCTGTTGCGACAATCAATTTCTTTTTCATATTAAACTCCATATTGTGAGCATTATATCAATAGTACACCTATTATACACGCACGAGGGGGCGCACGCAAGCATTTTTGCGACATAAACCAAATAATTAAAATTGTTTTTGCACCGTTTTTGCAAAAAAATCGACTCGCTGCGCGCCAAAGAAAACAAGGCGCTTTGTGCGGATAGAACTCGTTTTTTTTTGCAGAATCGAAACCTGACGTAAAAATTAGAATATCGATTTTTCACAAAAATCCAACGTCATCACCCACCCGTATTTTTTTCGATTTGCTCGCGCTTTTTAAACTTTTTTTGCAAATGTTTGACGGCTTTCGAAATTTATTTTTGCAAACGCTTGACAATTTTTTTGATTTATCATATCATAAGCAAGCATTGAATATCGCGGGGTAGAGCAGCTGGTAGCTCGTCGGGCTCATAACCCGGAGGTCGTTGGTTCAAATCCTTCCCCCGCAACCACATGCGAGATCGAATCGAGCAATCGAAGTTACGACGTCGATTTGAAAACGATTCGGACTTGCAACCTCTCGTTGTGCGGAGTGCGCAAGGCACTCCCCGCAACACAACACAAATTGTATGGCGGCGTAGCTTAGTTGGTTATAGCGGCCGGTTCATACCCGGCAGGTCATTGGTTCGAATCCGATCGCCGCTACCATACGGAAGCTTAGCTCAGTTGGTTAGAGCATCTGCCTTACAAGCAGGGGGTCACAGGTTCGAGTCCTGTAGCTTCCACCATCTGAACTCAAATAAATTAGAATAAGGCCCTATGGTCAAGTGGTCTAAGACATCGCCCTTTCACGGCGGTAACCCGAGTTCGAACCTCGGTAGGGTCACCACGAAGCCCCGACTTAATCAAGTCGGGGTTTTTCTTTCCTGCCGAGGTTGGATATTTCATATCCGCACGCTTTGCGTGCCGAACTCGGTACACCCGACTGACGCTCCGCTTTGCAAGTGAACTTGCTCGCTCCGCTATTACGGCAGTCGCTAACCCGCCTGCCTACGAACCTCGGTAGGGTCACCACGAATAACCTAACTTGAATTTCCAAGTTAGGTTATTTTTTTGTCTTTTTCGAGGTGTTTTGCGCTATTCCACCCTTATCTCAACCATTATTTTGCGTTTTGTGGACGAACGGGACGATATTACCTTTTTCGGTTTGCAAAAATTTGCGGATAATAATAATCCCCGATCTTCGTCGAGGACGGTGTTTATGTTATGGCATTAGCGATTTGTTAATAAATTTAAGCTCCTAATTTAATTATATCAAAACCATTTTGACATAAAATGCAACGGACGGTTGCGTGACATATTTCGGCACACGATATATAATTCAATTGTAAGGAGGCGCAGAATGATCGATTTCATTGCTGTCGGCAACAATATAGCGTCGAGGCGGAAAAGGCAAAATCTCACACAGGAGGAGCTTGCCAACAAACTTTTCGTGACAAGGCAGCTCGTGTCCAAATGGGAAAACGGCACGGGTGTTCCCTCCATCGACGATTTGTTGAACATGTCCGAGATCTTTCACATCACCATTGAAGAACTATTGTGTCTTGACAAAAAAATCGATGTCAATCCGGATGACATTTTTGCGGGACACGAGCGGCTGTTTGTGGTGAGGAACATCGTTGACGGCAACATAAAAATCGACATTCCGGCAAACTTTTACCGCTTTTCGCAAACGGAAAGAATGATGATTCTCAAAGCGATAAAGGACGGAATGCTGACAACCGATATGAAAAATCTGAAACCGAGGCTTACGCCCGCCGAACAAAAATTTATGAGAACGGAGGTCACACAATGATACTCAAAAAGAGATTGCAAGACGGAAAAACGATATACGAACCTATATCGTTCGAAGAAGCCGTAGAACAACGCGCGGAAAAATCCGACTTTGTTTTTACGGACGAGGACGAAAAAGACAAATTCGAGGATGATCTCGAAGAACTCGATGATCTCGAAGAAGAAATCGAAGATGAAAAAGATGAAGAAAACGAATCGTCGGATAAAACCGCATTGTCGTGGGATTTTGTGAAAAGCGCATTGAAGAAAGCCGAAAAAATCGCACAAAAGGGATATGGAGTGGGCGCATCTTTGGGCAATATTTTTCTAGGCGTCGATGACAAAAAACCCGACAAGAAGAATAAGCTCGTACAAATACTTCCTTTCCTCGATGACGATGACATCCATGAAATCGTGGAAGACATCTTAAGCGATCCGGACAAATACGACGGGTTGAACCTTTGCGCGATAATGCCGTTTCTTAGCGAAAACGATTGTGACGCATTGTTCTTGAAAATCGCACTCGACAGCGATAAAAAATATACACACTCCCTCACTTCTCTTGCGCCGTTTGTGTCGGAAAAGTGTCTTACAAAACTTGTCGACAAATATGTTGAGGGCGAACTTCAAGACGTAGATATGGACGGGCTTTATCCCTTCTTGTCAAGCAAAGACGTAAAACGCTTGTTCAAATATATCGTTTCTAAAAACGACGACAAATAACTTGTCGGGTTTGTTATATTAGACAAAAACAGTTTCGCCTAAAAAAGCGAAACTGTTTTTATTTGCCAACATATTTGTCACTTTATATAATCTTTTTATATCGATAAAGTGTCGATTCGGTCAATTATCTGAACATTTTTAATTTGTTATGAACAACTTCTATATCGAGTTTGGTGTCTTCGATGATTTCACCGTCAAGCTCGAAACGGCTGTCGTCAAGCGCTTCGATAGTAACCTTCTTTGCGGTGTATTCTCCGCCCCAATCCGTGCCGACGTGCTTGCCTTTGAGGAACTTGAACAGGCGGAAAATGATTTTGCTCTTTTTCATTTCGCTGACGTAGCCGACGTTCAAAAGTCCGTCGTCAACGATTGCATTGGGACAAATGGGGATGCCGCCGCCGATGAAGCCGCCGTTGCCTACACCTATCATAAACACACTGGTGTCCTTTGTCACGCCGTCCGCAGTGATGCGAAGATGATGGAATCTCGTGTGCAAAAGCGTGTAGAACAACGAATAATAGTATGCCGCTTTGCCCTTCAACGTTTTGCAATTTGCATATTTGAGCAAGACGTCGACGTCCATGCCGCCGCCGCCCACGTTCAAGCAGCGATATTTGCCAAGTTCCATATAGTCCACGAAGCCGACCTTGCCGTTCAAGATGGTTTGCACCGCCTCTTTGACATTGGTGGAGTGTTCGGATTTTTTGATAAAATCGTTGCCGCTGCCGCAAGCTACGAGACCGAGCGTAACGTTGTCGAAGTTGTCGATTCCGCAAAGCACCTCGTGAAAAGAGCCGTCGCCGCCCATAACCACAATGTTTGTGTCCGGCGTTTTTGACAATTCTCTTGCGATTTCGGTGGCATGTCCTGCGTACTCGGTTTTATGCACGACGTATTGAGCGTTGTTATTCTTGAAGATTTCCTCGACGGTTGTGAGAGCCTTGAGGCTTTTGCCCTTTCCGCCTTGAGGATTGACGATTATGTGATACATAATGCCCTCCGCATTTTATTTGCATATAAAAATATACAAGTACATTTTAACACTTATGACGCAAAAGTCAACCTATTGTGAGTTGCGCAACAAAATGTCGAATATCTCGAACACATGTATTGTTTCTCAATCGCGATTTTCAAACTGCAATTCGTAGAGTTTGTGATAATATCCCTTGTTTTTGAGCAGTTGTTGGTGCGTACCTTTTTCGATGATTCTGCCGTTTTGAAGCACGATGATTTGGTCTGCATGTTGTATTGTGGACAATCTGTGCGCCACAACAAGCATCGTGCCGATGTTGCGGATGTTTTCAAGCGACTTTTGGATAACCACTTCGGTTTCGGTGTCGATGTTTGCGGTTGCTTCGTCAAGAATGAGAATTTGCGGTTTGTGCAAAACCGTTCTTGCAAACGACAGTAGCTGACGTTGTCCTTGTGAGAAGTTTTCACCTCTTGCGATGACCTCCTCGTCAAGTCCGTGCTCTTGCGAAGATATAAACGTATCGGCGTTGACGTACTTGCACGCCGCCTCGATTTCCTCGTCGCCGAAAGACTCGTCGTTGAGCGTAATATTGCTCCGCACCGTACCGCTGAAAAGGAACACGTCTTGAAGCATCTGTCCTATGCCCTTGCGAAGCGAATGAATATCTATTGTGCTTATATCTCTGCCGTCGATGAGAATCTGACCTTTTTGAATCTCGTAGTTACGCACGATGAGAGAAAGTATTGTCGTCTTTCCCGCACCCGTCGCGCCCACAAAAGCGCACGTTTCCTTCGGATTTATGGTGAACGACACGTCTTTGAGAATCCAATCCTCGCCCTTGTAGGCAAACCATACGTTCTTAAACTCGATTTTGCCATCGAACTTGTCCACCGTCACCGCGTCTTCCCTATCTCTGATTTCGGGCTTGACGTCAAGCAGGTTGAACAACCTCTCGGACGCGGTTATCGCCTTTTGCAAGTTGTTGAGCTGATCGGCAAGGTTTTGTATGGGGTTGAAAAAGCGCGACAGATAGAGATAGAACGCAACTATCATGCCCGCGTCCAGTCCGAATTCCATTCCGAGCCAGAACGTCACGGCAATCGAGCTGATATAAAGCAGCGTGATAAACGGACGATATATGCCGAAAGCAAGCACCACTTTGTATCTGGATTTGCGCAGATTTTCGTTCTTTTCCAAAAATTCAAGCTCTTTCTTTTGTTGACGATTGAAAATTTGGATAAGTTTCATGCCGGACAAGTTTTCGTTGAGAAAAGTGTTGAGGTCGGATATATACTGTCTTTCCTTTGTAAACACCTTTTTGACCACGTTTCTGAACACGAAAGACGTGATGAACACAACAACGATGAACGCAAGCATCACAAGCGAAAGCTGCCACGAGATGTACAGCATAATGCCGTACACGCCCACCACCGTAAGCACGTTCTTGATGACGTTCACGATGACGTTGGTAAACAAGTCGGACATCGACGCCGTGTAGGACGCAACGCGCGTAACGAGCGAGCCTACGGGCATTTCATCAAACTGATTTTGAGACAGTTGCTCGATGTGCGAAAACACATCGTTGCGCAGCGTGTAGATTATATTTTGCCCCGCCTTTTGCAAGAGCATGGACTCCCAAACGAGAAATGCTTGGTTGAACACGCCTATGGCAAGATACGCCACCGCCATGCCGACGATAAACTCCATGTTTATACCGTCCGACTTCAAATTGTTGGTGATTTGGCTGACGAAAAGAGGCAGGATTATATCCAAAACGACGTTTAGCAAAATGAGCAGCATTGCGCCAACAAATCGCGCCATTTCGGGTTTTAAGTAGCGATATATGCGGCTAAACATATCTTTTGTGGGAATATGGACGTCGCCTTTGAGTTTTTCCGCGTCGCTTTGCATTATGCCTCACCCCCTTCCACTTCTCTTTCGAGCTTTTGCAAATACACCATCTTTTTGTAGGTGGGAGATATCTCTTCAAGTCTTTGCGGAGTGTCGTATGCCTCAACCTCGCCCTTGTCGAGAACGAGTATCTTGTCAAGATGCGATACCGTCGAAACGCGCGAGGCGATGACGATGGTCGTCTTGCCCTTCCGCTCGGATTGAATGTTTGCAAGTATGGTTTCTTCCGTCTTGACGTCTACTGCCGACACCGAGTCGTCCAAAATCATAATCGGCGCGTCTTTTATGTACGCGCGAGCTATGGATATGCGCTGTTTTTGACCGCCAGAAAGAGTAACGCCTCTCTCGCCGGATACGGTTTCGTACCCCTCGGTAAACTCCTCGATGTTAGAGTGAACGTCGGCAAATTTAGCGGCGTCGTACACCTTGTCCATATCGAGTTCGTTGCAAGAGAAAGCGATATTGTTTTTGACCTTGTCGCTGAAAAGGAAATTGTCTTGCGGCACGTAACCTATGGCGTCTCTCAAACTCTCGATATTGCAATCCATGATATCGTGGCCGTCGATAAACACTTTGCCCCTTTCTACGTTGTAGAGATGCAACAGCGTGTTTACAAGCGTCGTTTTGCCGCTGCCTATCTTGCCCACTATGCCGACGCTCTCACCGGGATTGACGGTGAAAGTGATGTTTTTAAGCACGTTTGCATCGCTTCCGGGATATGCAAACGAAAAACCGTCGAATCTGACTTCTCCCTTGATGTTTTCAAGCGCATATGCGTTTTCGGGATTGTGGATTTCTTCTTCCTGATCGAGAAAGTTTGTGATACGTTTTAGCGACGCTTTGGAGCGCGAACGCATTGTTACGACCTGTCCGAGCGCAATCATAGGCCAGACGAGAGTGTCGAAATATCCTACGAAAGTGATAAGTCCTCCCACAGTCATATCCACCTCGTGTCCGAAAACAAAAACGGGAGTGCCGGTGACGTATCTGTAAACGAAGTATCCGCCAAGTCCCAAAATCAAAGCCATAATCGCCGCAATGATGATCTCGATGATTGCATCGAAAATAACCGACACTTTGACAAGCTCGATGTTTGCGTCTTTGTTTCGTTTTGCAATCTTTGCGAATGCGTGAAGTTGTTGCGTTTCTTTGACGAACGCCTTGATGACTCGTATGCCCGTAAAACTTTCCTGCGAGAAGTCGTAGAGTTTGTCGAACTCGTTTTGGCGTTGCTCCCATTTAAGAGCCATAAATTTTTCAACAAGCATACCCCACACCACTATGAGAGCGAGCGGAATAAGCAACAGACAGGACAACGCCCAGTCGAGCGAAAACATTTTGTAAAGCGCAAGAACGGACAAGAAAAGCGCGTCCACCAGCTTAACCGAGCCCCAACCGAAAAACTCCTCGATCGTTTCGAGGTCGGTTGTAAACCACGCCATAACCGTGCCGACTTTGTTTTCGTGATAATAGCGTTGCGACAGCCTCTCACTCTTCAAAAACATTGTGTGACGAAGCCCCGCTTCTATGCGTTGAGAAGCGTTGAAAATGGAGAGTCGCCACATGATTCTTCCAAAGAACATCACGATAGCAACCACCATAACGCCCAAAATTATTTCTTTGAGTGCGGCTTTGTCGATTGCTCCGCCGTCGAACATATCCACGAGCTTTCCGAGATATTCGGGTATGAAAAGCTGGAACACGTCCACTGCGACAAGCCCTATCAATCCTATCAAGAACAGCCAACTGAACTTGAGATAATATTTGTTTATGTATTTTCCGAATAACATGATGAGTATTTGATTTTTCAAAAGCGGACGCTTTTGGTTGAACTAACACTGATTATTGGCAAAAGAGAATAGAAAATCCCGCTTGCCAAAATTCCGTCAACTCGGATTTCGTCAAACGGGGTTTAAAATATTCAAACCCTCAAAATCGTTCCGAAAAAGGAACGAAATTGATTTTTACATAATTTCGCGGTAGATAGCCTCGATTTCCTTCTTACCCCAAACCTGCGGACATGGATAAAGCGGATTTGCTTCGGCATATGCGTGCGCGATCATACGAGGCAGACGCTCTTCTTCGATGAGCTTGCCGCCGTCGCGTGACAAAATCTTTGTGGGAATGTTCATTGCGGCATTCATGTCCTCAATCCATTTGATGAACAAGTTTGCCTTTTCTTCTTTGGTGTTTCCGCCGAGGTTGATGCAGTCGGCAAGCTTAGCGAGTTTCTTGTGTGCGGATTTGCCGTAAGCTTTCAAAACATGCGGAAGGATAACTGCGTTTGCAAGACCGTGAGGCACTCCGTATTCACCGCCTAGAGTGTGCGCAACCGCGTGTACGTAACCGACGTATGCGCGAGTGAACGCTTTGCCTGCAAGGTATGCGGCCTTTTGCATTTGCACACGAGCTTCGAGATCGTCGCCGTGATCGTATGCTTGTTTGAGGTATTTGTGAATGAGCTGAACAGCCTCGACAGCCTCTTTCTTGGTTTGTCTTGTATTTTCGCCACCGATGTAAGCCTCAACCGCGTGAGTGAGCGCGTCCATACCCGTTGTGGATGTGAGGTGAGGCGGAAGCGACTTTGTAAGTTCGGGATCCATAACGACGTATCTCGGAATGAGGAACGGATCGTTGATGGGATATTTCTCGTGAGTTTCGGGGTTGGAAATGACCGCTGCAAGCGTCGCTTCACTGCCTGTACCCGAAGTTGTCGGAATTGCGACAAGCGGAGGAAGTTTGTGTCCCGTAATCATTATCTTCAAGACGCCTTTCATTTGAGGAACGCTCTTCTTGGGGCAAGCAACTCTTGCGCCGATACCCTTTGCGCAGTCCATAGCACTGCCACCGCCGAGTGCCACGATTGCGTCGCAGTTGTTGTCATGATACAATTTGAGACCGTCTTCGATGTTTTGAATGGTCGGATTGGGGACGACGTCGTGATAGCAGCAACTCTTCATGCCCTCTGCTTCGCAAGCAGCCATGATGGGATCTGCCTTTCCGCTTGAAAACAGGAATCCGTCGGTGACGATAAGGATGCTCTTAAAGCCGTTGTCTTTGAGAAACTTGGGAAGTTGCGAAATGCTGCCCGGACCGGACAAAGTCTTTTTGCATTGATTCCACGGCAACAAAAACATTGCCAAGCGCATAGATTGCTGGAAGATACGGCAACCCATTTTTGTAAAGATGTTCATCGTTTTCCTCCGAATACGGATTAAATCCGCATATATGAGTATTAAGTAATAGTATTCTAGCACCAATTGTACAAATGCACAACAATTTAATTAACAATTGATAATGAATAATTCGCAGATTCTTTTCAATGAGTGTTTTGTTCCGTCCTCTATAAGAGGTGAACGGCGTGAACTCTAAAATAAAACATCACCCCTTCCCTTCGGGCTTTTGTTCTTCCTCTACAAGAGTTGAATGTTTAGAACACTAAATGAAACTTCCCCTTTCCTCACGTGTTTTCCCTATCACCGTTCCCCCTCTGCGTGCCTTGAGGGAACCCACGGTGACCGCGTAGCGGGGGACAACACTCAGCACTCGCATAGATTGCTATCGTTCTCTTCTTATGTCACTCGTTCGCGGACGAAAAGAATCCAAACTCGTCCGCTCACTTGTACTTTACGTCAAGCTCGGCGTTAGCTTTCTCGCCGCCGTTGCGACTCGCACTCCGAATAGGCACATTCCGTGTATAAGAACGCTCTGAATGGGTGTCCGTTCGGGTGTGGGTGTCCCACCCAAAACTGCAACGGAGTTGCAATATCACTTGCGCAAGGCGCAAATATCACTGTTGCCACGGGCAACAATATCACGCACACTTTGCGTGCATATCACTTACATTGCCTTGCGGCTCGTGTTCCGTCTGCGAATAAGCACATTCCGTTAATAAGTACACCCTGAATAAGTTTTCGTTTATCCGCTTGCGTGCAAAGCACGCACTCACCAAGCAGACAATCTTGCGAAACTGCGGCTTGAGTTTTTGTCCCAAATAAAGAATATTAAAAACTGCGATATTTAGATGAAGAACAAGAAAGAGCCGCTCTCAACGGGTAGGAGCGTACATAGCGTACGTGACTACTCGAGGAGAGCGGCTCTGCCGCAGTTATTCGCTAAATATCGCAGTTTTTACTTGAGTTCGGAGAAGTACTTGATAGTACGCACCATTTGAGAGGTGTAGCTGTTCTCGTTGTCGTACCAAGAAACGACTTGAACTTGGCTGTTGCCGTCTTCCATGGGAGCAACCATAGTTTGAGTTGCATCGAAGATAGAACCGAAGCGGCTGCCGATGATATCGGAAGAAACGATTTGGTCGGTGTTGTAGCCGAAGGACTCGGTTGCAGCAGCTTTCATTGCGGCGTTGATGCCTTCAACGGTGACGTGACCTTTGACGACTGCCACGAGGATGGTGGTGGAACCGGTCGGAGTGGGAACGCGTTGTGCGGAACCGATGAGTTTGCCGTTGAGTTCGGGGATGACGAGGCCGATTGCCTTTGCAGCGCCGGTGCTGTTGGGGACGATGTTGATTGCAGCCGCGCGGCTTCTTCTCAAATCACCCTTTCTTTGCGGACCGTCGAGAGGCATTTGGTCACCGGTGTATGCGTGAACCGTGGTCATGATACCGCTCATGATAGGTGCATAATCGTTGAGTGCTTTCGCCATAGGAGCGAGGCAGTTGGTCGTGCAGCTTGCAGCGGAGATGATGTTGTCGGTTGCTTTCAAAGTGGTGTGGTTGACGTTGTAGACGATTGTGGGAAGGTCGTTGCCTGCGGGAGCAGAGATGACGACTTTGCGTGCGCCTGCGTCGATGTGTGCTTGTGCTTTTGCTTTGGAGGTGTAGAAACCCGTGCATTCCAAAACGACGTCTACGCCGAGTTCGCCCCAGGGAAGTTCTGCAGCTTTTGCTTTTGCGTAGATGGTGATCTTCTTGCCGTCGACGACGATGTAGCCGTCTTCTTTGATCGTGCCGTCCTCGTTGAGAACTGCTTCACAGCTTTCTACCGTGTGAGAATTTGCGTAGTTGCCTTGTGTTGAGTCGTACTTAAGAAGATGAGCGAGCATCTTGGGGCTTGTGAGGTCGTTGATAGCGACAATTTCATAACCCTCTGCACCGAACATTTGTCTGAATGCAAGACGTCCGATACGACCAAAACCGTTGATAGCGACTTTTACGTTTGCCATTATAAATTCCTCCATAAAGGTGTATTCCTGATTTGATTGGATTTCCAATCGCAATTATTTTACAATTATTACGAAAAATATGCAAGTGTTATTAAAGGATTTTTTTATCGAATAAAAAAACGAACGTTCGGCGCAACTTTCCGTCGAGCCGAACGGCTTAATCTCGTTTTATTATTTTTGTTTTATTATTTGCAACAAATCAGTCTGCAAGGAAAGTGAGTTTTCCGTACACCAAAACGCTGATAAAATCGATAGGCCACACGAACACGAACAGCGCAAAGGACAACAATCCCGTGACGAGCGTATGACGTTGCCTCGTTTGCGAATATTTTGCAAAGCGGTATATAAACGTCATTGCCCAACCGAAAAAGAACTCTATGGCGCATTTCGACGTAAGCGAAAGGTTGTCGAATCTTGCAGTGGCGGTAGTGCCTACGACGTCGTCGGCTTCGAGCGGAAGCACGATTGAAAAAGTGCTGCCCTTGCCTTTTTTGCTTTTTACGTAAACCTCTCCGCCGTGGTCTTTCATAATCTCGCGCACGACGTAAAGTCCCACGCCCTGACTGTTGCCCGACGAGCGCGCTTTGTCCTCGGTGTAAAATTGGTCGAAAACGTAAGGCAAACTCTCTTTTGAAATGCCTATGCCGTTGTCGCGCACGTAAAGGATGAAGCGTTTGCCCTTTTTCTTTGCGCCGACTTTCACCGTTTGACCTTTGTCGGAGTATTTCACTGCGTTTGAAAGGAGATTCTGCACGACTCTTTCCATTTGTCCCTCGTCAACTCTGACTTCGACATCGGGGATTTTGCCCACTTTGAGTTTTATATCCCTCGCCTGCGCAAGCGGACGAAGTTTCTCAATCGTTTTGCCGAAAAAGTTTCTTGCCGGATGCAAAGTTTTGTGCGCGGATTGTTTTCTTATCTCGGCGTTGGACGACTCCACCATGCCTATAACCATCTCGTTCATTTGGTCTGTTTTTTGGATGATTAGTGCAGGATAGTCCTTATCGTCCATGCCGTCGGAAATGCACTCGGCGTATCCGGAAATAATCGCAAGCGGAGTTTTCATATCGTGCGCGACGGAAGCGATGGACTTGTTTGCCCTAAGCGACGAATCCGTTTCGCTGTCTTTGAGTTTGAGCATTGCAACGCGCAATGCTTCAAGCCTTACGGCAATCGAGTGATACTCTCCGTAACCGTGTTTTTCAACAGGCGAATAAATATCCCCGTTTTGAAATTTTGTAAGCGTTTTTTCTATTTCCAGAATCTCTTTTCTTGTCAACATAACGCGTTAAACCTCGCATTTTGCTATGATAAACTCTGCAATTGCGATTTTACCATCAGTCTTGCCACTTGTATCCGAGTCCCCAAACGGTCACGACATTGCTTATTCCGACTTTTGACAGCTTATCGCGAAGCCTTGCAATCGTCACCGCGACAGTGTTTTCGTCAATGTATTCATCGACGCCCCAAACGTCGTCTATGAGCTTTTGTTTGGGCATAATTTGATTTTCATGTAGTGTAAGATAGTCAAGGATTTTGAACTCCTTTGCTGTCAGATTCAACGGTTCGCCATCCACTTTTGCCTCGTATCTCGATGACGAAATCATGAGGCTTCCATAGTGTCTATCGCCCGACGGAACGGCGTTGAACTCATAGTACCTTCTAAGTTGCGCGCCAACTCTCATAACCATTTCTTTGAACGAAAACGGCTTTGTGATATAGTCGTCGGCTCCGAGGTCGAACATGCGCACCTTGTCTTCTTCCGCGACTTTTGCCGACACGACGATTATCGGCATCGTCATGGTTTTTCGGAGCATTTCGCACACCGTGAAACCATCGATTTTGGGCATCATGATATCAAGCAACGCAAGGTCGGGCTTTATCTCGCTTGCTTTTCTCAATGCGTCTGCGCCGTCGAATGCCTGATAGACCTCGTGTCCCGCCTTTTCGAGATAACTCTTCATCATATCGGATATTTCGACATTGTCCTCTGCTATAAGTATCTTTCTCATATCAATCTCCGCTAAAAATTTTCGCTTTTATTTTACAATATTATTTTGCATATTTCCATACTTTTTTACAATCAAAACTCTGATGCGGCAATTTTATTTTGTGCCTCTTCGAAGTATCTCTTGTACGCCTTTTTGCAATACCACGCGTGCTTGTCCTCTTCGGGCTTTTCAGGCAATTTGTACGAGTATCTGCCGTTGACTTTCCACCCGTTGAGCATGCCTATGTCAAAAGCGTTCGTAGGGCAATTGAAAGAACATCTAGTGCACATAACGCAGTCGCCGCCAAAGCTGAACTTGCCGTTTCCGTCCGTTTTGATGTTGCCAACGGGGCAATTTTTTGCGCAAGTGCCGCATTTTATACACTTGTTGCCGTCAACCTTGAAAAATCTTCCGTTGACTTTCATTGCCGGTTGTTCGATGCGCACCACCCATGCCACAAATCTTCCGAACGGAACTTTGGAAAGTTTATGCTCGACGCCGCAAAGCACTTCCCTTGCCTCGACGGAAGCAAGTTGTTCAAGCGTGTTTTTCATCCTTGCCGCCATTTCGTCGGTATGCCTGAAAATCATATTGTACGGCATAACGTAATGATATTCGCTGAAAGGAACGTATCCTTTTCTCTTCATTATATCGTTAAATTTTATTGACGATACGTTGTTGACTTTAAGCGGTTCACCCGACGTTTTGACGATGAAATATTGTTTGTTTTTGCACGTTTTTTTGCCGTTTTTTGCGTAAAAATCACTGCCCTTTTGCTTATTTTTCGCCGTTTTTTCGCATATGTTTTGCTCTTTTTCAATCGCTCTCGGAAGTGCTTTCGCAAGGTCGAGCATTATGTAGGGCGCATTAAATCCGTGGATGGGATAGGCAAATCCGACATAGTCGAAGTTGTTTGGATCCGGCAAATTCTCAAAGCCCTTTTTCACCGTGTACAGCGTGGTTTCGACGCCGTTTTTCTCAAATTCGTTCTTATATATATCGCATGCTTTTTTCGTGTTTCCCGTACCCGAAAAAACGTAAATTATCGCATTTTTCATATTTGCACCTCTTTTGACTCAGTATTGCGTGTATCTCGCAACGTGATTTTGGTCGTAATAATAGGTCGTATTCTCACTTTTTGCGTGGGTATCGTACCAAACTTGCGCATAAAACGGCATAAATTTCGACAATCTGTCGTAGTCCCACGGGCTAGGCTGACAGCACTCGGGACACCAATGTCCCGCTTTGAGAATACAATACGGCGACGCCCAAAAACGATGTCCGTCGTGGCACTCCCATTCGAGTTTTGTGTACAAATCGCCCTTTTTCATGCTCGTAGACAAGCACTTACCGCCCCTGAACGCCGCCGCGGACTGCATATCTTCAATATCGAGTTCGTCGTCGCTCTTGCTTTCGTCATAGCCGTGGTCGAGGATATAGCCGTGTTCTTTGAGCTTTGTGATATCTCTCATATCGTCGTAATCGACGTCGCCGTCGGCAAGTTGTCCGTGCGCCAAAATCGGAAACTTGCTCCAATCGCTCGGCAAACATTTGAGATTTTCTTTGCTTCCGAAAAATGCCTTTACTTTGCCTGCCTGATTGCTACTCACCCAATATCTTGGTGCATTGTCGTCTTTAAGCAGTCTCTCTATGGCAAGTTTGGACACGAGTTTTGCAGGCACTAACTTTCCAAGTCTGTAATATTCGTGTTGTGACAGTATTTCTTGCCAGTAATCCTTTATATCCTCATGCTGAAAATCAAAATAATCGTTCAGAATATGGCTGTCCTGAAACCACATACAGTGGAAGTTACGAATGGAATTCCACTGCGGTTTCATATATTTTTGCGTCGAACCGCCGATAATCTTGAAGCCCTCGTCAAATGTATCGTATCCCGTCACTCTGTTGCATGCACCGCCGCCAATGTTGTAACACTTCTTCCAGAACTTCTCTTCGAGTTGTCCGCTTGCGTCCTTTTCGACGAGCCTGCGCATCAAAAGACCGCTGTCGCGCGCCGTAACCCACTCTATCGGCGCGTTGAAGCAGGTGTGAAACATCAGCCCGTCTTTCATATTGTTGGTGAGCATTCTGTTGTGAAGCATACCCGTCTGACGAAGCACCGCCCATTGCTTTACGTCGCTGTCGAGAACGTATCTCTCACCCTTGATTTTGCTTGCAGAATACTCGTCGTACGTGCTCGATATAAGCGGATCCCCCACTCTTCCCCACGGGTGCTTGTAATTGCGGTTGCCGTATATCGCAACAGTGGAAATATGCACGAGTTTGGGCTGATTTTCCTTTATCTCGGACACTGAATCCACGATATTCATTGCGCCGATGCGGTTACATCTGTCTGTAAGCACGGGATAGTGGTCGGCAGTCGGAGGAATGACTGCGGCGAGATTGAGAACGTAATCGCTGTTTGCCACAAGGCGTCTGCAATCTTCTATTTCCGCTATATCGCCGAAAATAACCTCGATTTTGTTTGCGTACTTACGCTTCCATTCTTTTGCACACTTGCGTCCTCTTCTTTCGTTCAAAAGCAATACTTTAAGTTTTTCGACAACCCCGCTCTCCATGAGTTGCATGACAGTTTCAAGTCCCATATTTCCGCTTGCTCCTGTGATCGCAACGATTTTTCCCATATATGTGCCTCCTTTGGTTTACACATATATTATCGCACCCCGCCCTTGCAGAAGTCTTGACAAAAACATTACAATTGAGCCTAATTTTGACAAAATACACACTGTTTTGTAAGAGTTTTGTAAGATATTCGAAACGGACTTGCGGATTCGAAAAGTCTATAAATTTCAAATAATCGTTTTTTTGCGTGATTAAGCATAAAAAAAATCCACCGAAAATTCGGTGGATTTCTTGTTTTTTAAGGACTCAATCAGATGAGTTTAAGAATGCAAATTTCTGCTGCGTCGCCGCGACGAGTGCCGGTTTTAAGGATACGGGTGTAACCGCCGCCTTGTCCGAGCTCGTTCTTGCGTGCGTCATACTTGGGAGCATACTCTTTGAACATCTTTTCGATAAGGGGGTGTTTTGTATCTTTGATGCGCGCTCTGAAAGCGGATTTGGATTCCTTTTCACCCTTGATCTCTTGAAGATCGACGAGTTCAGCCATAAGTCTGCGACGTGCTGCGAGCTTCTTGGGGCCGTCGTTGGTGAAAACGACTTCTTTCTTTGCGCCCTTTGCGTCGGCGACGGTCTTTGTGACCTTCACGTCGTCTTGGTAAGCTCTCATTGCGATAGTGATATATTTTTCAGCGAGGCTTCTGACTGCTTTTGCACGGTCGACAGTCGTTTCGATTTGACCGTACCAAAGAAGCTCGGAAACCTGATTTTTAAGCATAGCCATTCTTTGGTCTGTGCGTTTTCCTAATTTAGACATAGTGTTCCTCCTGTGCTCTTAGTCCTCTTGGGCCTTCAAGCCGAGGCCGAGGTCTTCGAGTTTCTTGACAACTTCTTCGAGTGATTTTCTGCCGAGGTTTCTCACTTTGAGCATATCGTCTTCCGTGCGCTTCGTGAGGTCTTCGACTGTGTGGATGTTTGCGCGTTTCAAGCAATTGTACGAACGCACCGAGAGATCGAGATCTTCAACGGACATTTCCAAAACCTTGACCTTGCTGTCGGTCTGCGGCTCGACAAGGATTGACTTGTCGCCCATGTTTTCAACCAAATCGACAAAGAGTTTGATGTGGTCGTTCATGATTTTTGCAGCAAGAGAGGTGATTTCCTTTGCAGAGGTCGTGCCGTCGGTCGTAACTTCGAGGGTAAGTTTGTCGAAGTCGATGCTTTGTTCGACACGAGTGCTTTCAACTGCATAGTTGACTCTCACGACCGGAGTGTAGATCGAATCGATCGGAATGTAACCGATGGATTGATGATGGTCTTTGTTTTGGGAAGCGGGAACGTAACCTCTTCCGCAATCGACGAAGATGGTCATATCGATGGATGCGCCCTCGTCCAAAGTGCAGATGACTTGGTCGGGATTCATCACTTCGATGCCGGTGGCGCATTGGATATCGCCTGCCGTAACCGTGCCGACTGTGTTTGCAAAGAGTTTGCATTCTTGTTTGCCCGCGGTCTCGAGACTGCTGATTGCTTTGAAACGAACAGTTTTGAGGTTGAGGATAATTTCGGTAACTTCCTCTTTCACGCCCTTGATTGTGGAGAATTCGTGATCGACTCCCGCGATCTTGATGCCGACTGCCGCAGCACCGGGAAGCGCGGAAAGAAGAATACGACGCAAGCAGTTGCCGATCGTCGTGCCGAAGCCTCTTTCAAGCGGCTCGACGACGAATTTGGCATAGTTTTTGCTTTCGTTCTCCGTGCAAGTTATCTTGGGACTTTTGATTTCCATCATAACTGTATCCTCCGATCAAATTATTTTGAGTACAACTCGACGATAAGGTGTTCTTGGATGTCGAGGTCGATGTCGCTTCTTTCGGGAAGAGCGACGACCTTGCCCGTGAGTGTAGCGTTGTCAAATTCGAGCCATTTGACGAGGCTGAGGTTTTTGGTCTCTTTGACGGCATTCCACATTGCGGAATCTTTCTTGTTTTCTTTGACTGCCACGACGTCGCCTGCTTTGACGAGGTAGGACGGAATGTCCACTGTCTTGCCGTTGACGGTGATGTGACCGTGGTTGACGATTTGGCGAGCCATAGCTCTTGAAGTGCCGAGGCCGAGACGATAAACGACGTTGTCAAGTCGTCTTTCGATCAAAACGAGCATGTTGTCACCGGTGACGCCGCGCATTTCGGATGCTCTGTCATAGTACATCTTGAACTGCTTTTCGGTCACGCCATAGTAACGTTTGGTCTTTTGTTTTTCACGAAGTTGAACGCTGTAGCCGCTTGCTTTCTTTCTTCCCTTGCCGTGATCTCCGGGAGGTGCGTACTTTGTGAGAAGGGGGCATTTTGTAGAACCGCACTTCTCGCCCTTGAGATAGAGTTTGCAACCTTCACGTCTGCAAAGACGGCAATCTGCTCCTGTATATTTAGCCATAGTTTAAGTCCTCCTAATTACAGTCTTCTCGCCTTGGGCGGACGGCATCCGTTGTGAGGAATCGGAGAAACGTCTTGAATGAGCGTAACTTCGATACCGACGTTTGCGAGTGCGCGGATTGCGCTCTCTCTGCCTTGACCGGGACCTTTGACGTAGACTTCAACGCTTCTCATACCTTGATCGTATGCAACTTTGGCTGCGTCTTCGCTGACCATTTGTGCTGCAAACGGAGTGGACTTACGGCTGCCGCGGAGTTTGAGTTTGCCTGCGGAAGACCAAGAGATTGCGTTGCCGTTCATATCGGTGATAGTAACGATTGTGTTGTTGAAAGAAGCGTGGATATGCACTTGACCTTTTTCAACGCGTTTGATATCTTTTCTTTTCTTAATAGCTTTTCTTGCGATACCTGCCATAGTCTAGCCTCCTTATTTCTTGCTGCGGCTGACTGCGCGCTTGGGACCTTTTCTCGTACGAGCGTTTTGCTTGGTGTTTTGACCACGTACGGGAAGTCCTTTTCTGTGACGAACGCCGCGATAGCAACCGATTTCCATCAATCTCTTGATATTGAGACCGACTTCTCTTTTGAGGTCGCCTTCGACGTGCAAATGTTGTTCGATGTAATCACGAATGAGACTGACTTGATCTTCGCTCAAATCCTTGACGCGAATATCGGGATTGATGCCGGTCTCTTTCAAAATCTTTTGAGAAGTTGCAAGGCCAATACCATAGATGTAGGTAAGTCCGTATTCAACTCTCTTGTCGCGCGGAAGATCCACGCCGGCGATTCTTGCCATTTTCTACCTCCGAAATAGTGAAAAAAGTGTTTTTATATATGCCACGCATAGGTAGTTGCCGTAAGATTTGGAATGAAGCAACCAGCCGCCCTACGCTTTTTGCCGAATTTTACTTTTGATGAAGAGGCGGAGCATTGCCTCAAAACGTCAAAAGCCCGACGCATCAATCAACCTTGACGTTGTTTGTGGTTGGGATACTTTGAGCAGATAACCATAACTCTGCCGTTTCTTTTGATAACTTTGCATTTGTCGCACATAGGCTTGACGCTGGGTCTGACTTTCATAGTTAACCTCCTGAATGAGTCCTTTGTTTTCGATTTTGTTTCGATATGACCTTATTTGTTGCGGTAGATTATTCTGCCTTTTGTCAGGTCGTACGGCGACATTTCGATTTTGACTTTGTCGCCTTCGAGAATTCTTATGTTGTTGATACGCAACTTTCCGCCGAGATATGCAAGAATCTCATGGCCGTTTGTGAGCATCACTCTGAATTGAGTTTTGGGCAAAACTTCGATGACTTTGCCTTCGGTTTCGATAACGTCTTCTTTTGACATAGAGTCCTCTTATTTGTTGTTGTCGTTGTAAAAACGGAGTGCGCTGAACAATTCCTGATCGAACACTTGATTTCCGTTTTTAAGTTTTTCCGCAATCTTTTCGAGCACGTCGCCCGTAGATTGGAGATGTTTTACGTTTTTGAGCTTCGCGTTTTTGATGTGGCGCAGATTTCCGTCCGCAATTCTCACCGTGTTTTCGTCCACAATCTCGACTACGGCGTAATACGCACCTTGGTCGCGACCTGCTTTTGAATAAACGATTGAACCGATTTCCATATCAAAGCGTAAGTATTTCAGCTCCGTTTTCTGTCAGAGCAACAGTGTTTTCGTAGTGAGCGGAAGGTTTGCCGTCGAGAGTGACGCATTTCCAACCGTCTTCGAGCGTTTGCCACGTGCCCATATTGACCATAGGTTCGATTGCAAGCACCATACCCACTTCGAGTTTCGGTCCATGTCCGGCTTTGCCGTAGTTCGGCACCGCAGGATCTTCGTGCATCTCTCTTCCGATTCCGTGTCCGACCATAGACCTGACAACTCCGTATCCGCGAGATTCGTTGTAAACCTGCACGGCGTGTGATATGTCGCCCAAACGTCCGCCTGCTTTGAATTGCTTTACGCCTTCGAAAAAACTCTCTCTCGTTGTATCGACAAGGCGTTTTTTCTCTTCGCTTACCTCGCCTACGAGGAAGGTTCTTGCTGCGTCCGCTTGCCAGCCCTTGAAAACAAGTCCGCAATCGACACCGATTATCTCGCCTTCTTTGAGCCGTCTGTCCGAGGGAAATCCGTGCACTACGACTTCGTCTATCGAAGCGCATATCGTGCCGGGGAATCCGCCGTATCCGAGGAAGGACGGAGTCGAGTCATGCCTTTTGATGTAATCGTAGGCAAATTCGTCAAGACGCTTTGTGGACACACCCGGTTTCACTCTGTCGCCGAGGAAGAGCAAGCAATCTCTGAGGATTGCGCCCGATTTCCTCATACATTCGATTTCGTGCGGGCTTTTGATGTTAATCATTCAAGCACCTTCTTGATGTCCGCAAAGATTTCTTCTTTCGTGCCGTTGGCTTTGATGTCGACGACTTTGTTTTGCGAACGATAGTAATCGATGAGCGGTTGCGTTTGGTCGCTGTAGACTTTAAGTCTGTTTTTCACGGTTTCGGGCTTGTCGTCGTCACGGATGAAAAGTTCCTTTCCGCAACGCTTGCAAGTAGTTTCGCCGTTGAGCATTGAAACGTGATATGTTTCTCCGCACACGCAAACCCTTCTGCCTCCGAGTCTGTCTATGATAGTTTCAAACGGTACGTCGATGTTGATTGCAAGGTCGATTCTGGCAACCTTGTCGAGAGCCTCTGCCTGAGCGATTGTTCTGGGAAATCCGTCAAGGATGTATCCGTTTTTGCAATCCTCTTGCGAAAGTCTGTCTTCGACCAAGCCGATGACCACTTCGTCGGGAACGAGTCCGCCCGATTCCACAAAAGCTTTTGCTTTCAAACCGAGAGGAGTGCCTTCCTTCATGTTGCGACGAAGGATGTCACCCGTCGAGATGTGAGGAACCTTGAATTCCTCCGCAATCATTGCCGCTTGCGTACCTTTTCCTGCGCCCGGAGCGCCTAATAATATAATATTTTTCATAATTATTTATTATAGCACTTTTTCGCTTCGATGGCAAACAAATCATTGATTGATTTGCGCCACCGAGCAAAAAATTTGGGTTTGTTTGTCGATTCGCTTATTTGAGGAAGCCTTTGTAGTGCTTCATCATAATTTGCGATTCGAGTTGCTTGTTGAGTTCGAGTGCGACGGACACGACGATGAGCAAACCTGTTGCGGAGAACGAGTTCGCAAACGGGAGAGCCGGAGCCGCCCAAGTGCCGTTGCCCATTGCAAGAGCTCTGAAGATGAAAGTCGGGATGAGTGACAAGCACATGAGGAACACCGCTCCGAAGAAGGTGATTCTGTTGTTGATCTTCTTGAGGAAGTCGCTTGTCGGTTTGCCCGCTCTTATGCCGGGGATAAATCCGCCGTATTGTTGAATGTTTTTGGATACGTCTTCGGGATTGAACTGGATTTGAGCATAGAAATAGCTGAATCCGAGGATAAACAATGCCAAAAGTACGTAGTAGACCGCGGTGCCGCTTCCCATGTATTGAGCATACCAAACTGCCGCTTCGGTGTTGCTGAAGAAGAGTTGGATGATCATTTGCGGGAACATAAGCAAGGACGATGCGAAAATGATAGGCATAACGCCGCTACCGTTGACGCGGATGGGGATATACGTGGATTGACCGCCGTACATCTTGTTGCCCTTGATTTGTTTGGAGTACTGCACCGTGATTCTTCTCTCTGCACCGTCCATAAAGACGATAAACGTAAGCACTGCCACAACGACGAGAATAAATCCGATGATGTTCCAGATATAAGTCCATTCGTTGCCGACGAGCTTGAAAGATTCCGCCATAGTCGTGCCTGCGGTTGAAAGAATACCGATGAAGATGATGATTGACGTACCGTTGCCGATGCCGTACTCGGTGATTCTTTCGCTCAGCCACATGACCATGACGCTACCGCCCACGAGAAGAACGATTGTGAGAGCCATTGTGAGGATGGGGTTATCCGCACCCGATTCGAATGAGAACACGTCGATAAAGTAACTCTTGAAAGCCACGACGATACCGATTGCTTGCACGACTGCGAGCACGACGGCAACGATTCTCGTGATTTGCGTGAGTTTCTTTCTGCCTTCTTCACCCTCTTTGGACATCTTCTCCAGCGCAGGAATAACCAGCGCGAGAAGCTGCATGATAATCGACGAGTTGATAAACGGCAACACGCCGAGTGCAAACAAGGTGGCGTTCTGCATCGATCCGCCCGTAATAACGTTGAGGATGCTCAAAAAGTCGCTTGAAAAAGCTTCCGCTTGTTGCATCGCCGCAACGTTGAAGGTCGGGATGGGGATGTAACATCCGATTCTATAGACGAGGATAAGAGCGAGGGTAATCCATATCTTCACTCTTATTTCCTTCGACTTGAATGCGTTTTTGAGTGTCTCAAACATTATAGCACCTCTGTTGTGCCGCCTGCCTTTTCGATTTTTTCAATTGCAGACGCGGTGAATTTGTTGGCTTTGATCGTAAGCTTCTTTTCAAGTTCGCCGTTGCCGAGGACTTTGAGTCCGTAAGGCTCGACTTTCTTGATGACGCCGCTTGCGACAAGCTCATCGATACCGACAACTGCTCCGTCTTCAAATCTGTTGAAAACGTCGATGTTGACTGTGTTGTAGACGTGTGCGAATCTCTTGTTGTTGAAACCGATCTTCGGAAGTCTTCTGGTCATCGGCATTTGGCCGCCTTCGAAGTTGGGACGTACGCCGCCACCGCTTCTTGCCCATTGACCTTTGTGTCCACGAGTAGATGTTTTACCCATGCCGGAGCCTACGCCGCGACCAATTCTCTTGGTTGTGGTTCTTGCGCCCTCTGCAGGTTTAAGATCTTGAATATTCATATGCTCCTCCTCACGCTTCCTCAACCTTGACAAGGTGAGAAACTTTTGCGATCTTTCCTCTCACGCAAGCGTCGTCAACGAAAGTTCTGGAATTGCCGATTTTGTGCAAGCCCATAGCTTCGAGATTGGCTTTTTGGTTTTTGAGGATGCCGTTTGCGCTCTTAACGAGAGTAACTTTGATCATTTTGACTTCTGCTTTTGCAGCCGCTTTCTTTGCCATAGTACACCTCCCGATTAGTCAGCCACGACGTCTACGCCGCGAAGTTGTGCGATTTGCTCTGCGTTGCGAAGGCTCATAAGTCCTTCAAGCGTTGCTTTTGCGCTGTTGATGGGATTGTTTGAGCCGAGGGATTTTGTTCTGATGTCCTTCACGCCTGCGGTTTCGAGCACCATACGGACTGCACCGCCCGCGATGACGCCGGTACCTTCTTCGGCAGGAAGGAGAAGAACTTGACCACGACCGAACTTGCCCGTCGTTGCATGAGGAATTGTGTTGCCTTTCAAAGAAACAGTCACGAGATTGCGTTTTGCAAATTGCGTTGCTTTCTCGATTGCTTCGGGAACTTCAGCCGCTTTGCCCATGCCGAGTCCCACTCTGCCGTTGCCGTCACCGACTACGACAAGTGCGGAGAAACGCATGTTTTTGCCACCTTTGGTGGTCTTTGTTACACGGTTGACAGCGATGAGTTTCTTGTTCAAACCATCGTTCTCTTCTCTGTTTCTATCGTTTCTTCTATCACGATTTTCTGCCATAATTCCTCCGATTAAAACTCAAGACCGGCTTCTCTTGCGCCGTCGGCGAGAGCTTGCACTCTGCCGGTGTAAAGATAGCCGCCTCTGTCGAACACGACTTCTTTGATGCCGATTGCCTGAGCTTTTTCAGCAATTGCCTTGCCGACGACTTTTGCAACGTCGCTCTTGGAAAGTTCCGCAGTTTGAGCTGCGATTGCTTTTTCGAGGTCGGATGCAGCGCAAAGAGTGTTGCCCTTCACGTCGTCGATCACTTGAGCATAGATATGGTTTGTGCTTCTGTACACGCAAAGACGAGGTCTTTGGGCAGTGCCGCTGACTTTCTTTCTGACTCTTGCGTGACGAATGATTCTATCTGCGTTTTTATCTTTTTTGCTTATCATACTTCACCTCAATTACTTCGTGGCTCTCTTGCCGACCTTGTGGATGACGGTTTCATCCTTGTAGTGAATACCGTAGTTGTGATACGGTTCAACCGGTTTGATAGCCTTGATGGTTGCAGCGGTTTGACCGACGAGTTGGCGGTCAATGCCCTTAACGACGATTTCGAGGGGTTGCGGTTGCGCAAAAGTGATGCCTTCGGGAGCGGTGAACTCAACGGGATGAGAAAATCCGATGTTGAGAGTCATCTTGTTGCCCGAAAGAGTGACCTTATAACCTACGCCGTTGACGATGAGGCTCTTTTCAAAACCTTTGGTTACGCCAACCACCATGTTGTGGATGAGAGCGCGGTAAAGTCCGTGCAATGCGCGATGGTCTTTGTCGTCGGTGTGACGGGTGCAAACCACGTGTCCGTCCTCGACTTTGACGTCGATGGATTTGTCAACCGTTTGGGAAAGTGCGCCGAGGGGGCCTTTCACCGTAACGAGGTTGTTGTTGATATCAACTGTAACACCTTGCGGAATGGCAATAGGTGCTCTACCGATTCTTGACATAGCGCGCCTCCTTACCAAACGTATGCGAGCACTTCGCCGCCGATGTGTTGTGCTTTCGCTTCCTTGTCGGTGAGGATACCCTTGGAAGTGGAAAGGATTGCTATACCCATTCCGTTGAGAACCTTGGGAAGATTGTCCACACCTGCGTAGACGCGAAGACCGGGTGTAGAAACTCTCTTAAGACCGGTGACGACCTTTTGTCCCTTGACGGGAGCATATTTGAGTGTGATGACGATGGTGTTTTGCACTGCGCCGTCAACAACTTCAAATCCTTTGACGTAACCTTCTTTCACGAGGATTTCTGCGATTGCCACCTTGATTTTGCTCGCCGGAACTTCAACCGTTTCGTGCTTTGCGGTCAAGGCATTTCTAATTCTTGTAAGCATATCTGCAATTGGATCAGTCATTTTTAGTGCCTCCTCTTACCAACTTGCCTTCTTCACTCCGGGAAGCTCGCCTTTGTATGCGAGGTTTCTGAAGCAAACTCTGCAAATACCGTACTTTTTGAGCACGGCGTGGGGACGTCCGCAAATACGGCAACGTGTATATTCACGCGTCGAGAACTTTTGTGGTCTTTGTTGCTTGATTTTCATTGATGTTTTGGCCATAGTTCACTCCTTACTTCGCAAAAGGCATACCGAGCAACTTGAGAAGTTCTCTTGCCTCTTCGTCAGTCTTTGCCGTTGTAACGATGCAAATATCGAAACCGCGAACCTTCTCGACTTTGTCGAATTCGATTTCGGGGAAGATGAGTTGCTCTTTCACGCCGACTGCGTAGTTTCCTCTTCCGTCAAAAGACTTCGAGGAGATTCCGCGGAAGTCGCGGACTCTGGGGAGCGCGATGGAAATGAACTTATCGAGGAAGTCGTACATTCTGTTGCCGCGAAGGGTAACTTTTGCGCCGACGTTCATACCTTCTCTCACCTTGAAGTTTGCAACTGATTTCTTTGCCGTAGTGATAACCGGTTTTTGGCCTGCAATCATTTTGAGCTCTTCCACTGCAAGTTGCAGGGATTTGCTGTTGTCTTTGCAGTCGCCCAAGCCCATGTTAAGCACGATTTTCTCAAGACGAGGAACTTCGTTAATGTTCTTGTAGCCAAAGCGTTTGATGAGAGCCGGTACGACCTCTTCGGCATACTGTTTTCTCATGCGATATCTTTCAGCATTACCAGCATTCGTCTTATCGGTTGCAGTTGCTTTAGCAACCTGATTTTTCTTTTCTGCCACGATATTACCTCCGATTTATCAGTCCTTTTTATCTTCGGACTTTTCTGCTTTCTTTTTTGCGGCTTTCTTTGCCACTTTCTTTGCAGATGGTTTCTTCTCGTCCAAAGACGCACCGCACTTGGGGCATACGCGGACGGATTTTTGTTTGCCGTTCACGTCTTTCACTTCGTGCTTGACTCTGACGACGTCGCCGCAGCTTGCGCAAACATGCATAACGTTGGATGCATCGATTGTGCCTTCTTGCTTGATGATGCCGCCCTTTTCTTGTGCGTTTCTGGGCTTTTTGCTCTTTGAAATGATGTTGACGCCTTCAACGTAGATTCTGCCGGTATCGGGAACGACTTTGAGGACTTTGCCCACTTTGCCTTGATCCTTGCCGGTGATAACCATAACGTTGTCGCCTTTCTTAACACTCAATTTTGCCATAATAGTTGTCCTCCTTACAGCACTTCGGGTGCGAGAGAGATGATTTTGGTGTAATCCTTGTCACGAAGTTCTCTTGCGATAGGCCCAAAAATACGAGTGCCTTGTGGTTGTTTTTGGTTGTCGATGATGACCGCCGCATTGTCGTCGAACTTGATGTGGCTGCCGTCCTCGCGTTGAAGACCGAACGTCGTGCGGACGATAACCGCTTTGACGACGTCGCCTTTCTTGACCTTGCCGCCCGGGATTGCCGATTTGACGGATGCGACGATGACGTCGCCGATGTTTCCGCTTCTTCTGAAAGAACCGCCCAGGACTCTGATGCACATAATTTCTTTGGCTCCGCTGTTGTCAGCGACTTTGAGCCAACTCAATGGTTGAATCATAGCGTTCCTCCTATTATTTGGCTTTCTCGACTATTTCGACGAGTCTCCAGCACTTGTCCTTGGAAAGAGGACGAGTTTCTTGGATAAGCACCTTGTCGCCGATGCCGCATGCGTTGTTTTCGTCATGAGCTTTGAACTTCTTGGTGCGGTTTACGATTTTCTTGTAGAGGGGATGTTTTACGCGTTCGCTGACTGCGACGACGATGGTCTTGTCCATCTTGTCGCTAACAACGATACCCACTCTTTCTTTTCTCAAATTTCTTTCTTCCATATTATCCTCCGATTAGCCCTTTGCCTCGTCTTTTGCGCGAGCAATTTCTCTTTGACGGATGACAGTCTTGATACGGGCAATGTCGCGACGAGTTTCAACGATAACCATGGGGTTTGTCAATTGATTCGTGGCGTTTTTGAAGCGGAGGAAAAACAATTCCGACTTCAATTCGTTGAGCTTGGTTTGAAGCTCCTTATCTGTCATTTCCAAAACTTGTTTTGATTTCATGCTTCACCGCCTTCGGCACCGTTGACGTCCTCTGCTCTGACAAACTTGCACTTGACGGGAAGTTTGTTTGCAGCAAGACGCAATGCCTCTTTTGCTACTGCTTCGTCGATACCTGCGATTTCAAACATCACACGGCCCGGCTTGACGACTGCTACCCAGTATTCGGGAGAACCTTTACCTGAACCCATACGAGTTTCGGCAGGCTTCTTGGTTACGGGTTTGTGAGGGAAAATATCCACCCAGACTTGACCGCCACGACGGATGTATCTCGTCATAGCGACACGAGCTGCTTCGATTTGGTTGGAGGTAATCCAGCCCGGCTCTGTCGAAACAAGACCGTATTCGCCGTATGCGACGATGTTGCCCTTGTTTGCTTTGCCTTTCATTCTGCCACGCATTTGGCGACGTCTTTTGACGCGTTTAGGCATTAACATTATTGATTTCCTCCTTCAAGTGGATTTTTGCCAAGGATTTCACCCTTGTAGATCCAGCATTTGACGCCGATTGCGCCGAACGTGGTATTTGCGGTTGCGACACCGTAATCGATGTCCGCGCGGAGAGTTTGAAGAGGAATGGAGCCTTCGCGGTATTGTTCGCTTCTTGCGATTTCAGCACCGTCGAGTCTGCCGCTGACCATCGTCTTGACGCCCTTTGCGCCCGCTTTCATAGCCTTGGACATTGCTTGTTTCATTGCGCGACGGAAGGAAGCGCGTCCTTCGAGTTGTTTTGCAATGCCTTCCGCAACGAGTTGAGCGTCTGCATCGGGATGTTTGACTTCCATGATGTTGATGCTCACTTTCTTGTCGCCGGAAACAAGTTTTTCAACTTCTTTCTTGATTTCTTCAACGCCTGCGCCTGCTTTGCCGATGAGCACTGCCGGGCGTGCGGTGTAGATTGCGACTACGAGTTTATCTGCCGCTCTTTCGAGCACGATTTTTGAAATTGCCGTATCGTAGTATTTCTTTTTGATGAACTTGCGGACTTTGTTGTCTTCGACAATGTTGTCTGCAAAGTGCGCCTTGTCGGCATACCATTTAGAACTCCACGATTTGATGACGCCTGTACGAAGACCGTTCGGATCGACTTTTTGTCCCATTGTGTATACCTCCTATTACGCTTTCACCGTGTCAAGAATGACCGTGATATGACTTGTTCTCTTGTTGATACGATACGCTCTGCCCTTGGACACTGCTTGGATACGCTTGAGGGTGGGACCTTCGTTTGCGTAGCACTCTGCGATATACATATCGTTTCTTGCAAGATTTTGATTGTTTTCGCCGTTTGCCGCCGCGCTGTTTACCAACTTGATAAGGGGTTCGCTTGCAGCCTTTGGAGTGTTTTCCAAAATAGCGATTGCTTCTGTTACCGATTTGCCTCTGATGATGTCGAGAACGATGCGGACCTTGAAGGGAGAAATTCTGACGAATTTAGCCGTTGCACAAGGTCTTGTATCCGCTTTTGCTTGACGGTCCAAGGCTTTTTGTTTACTTCTAGTAGCCATATCTTCCTCCTATTACTTCGTGGTCTTTGCGCCTGCGTGACCTCTGAAAGTACGAGTGGGAGCAAACTCGCCGAGCTTGCAGCCGACCATATCTTCCGTGACGTACACGGGCACGTGTTGTTTACCGTTGTGAACTGCGATCGTGTGACCAACCATTTCAGGGAAAATCGTGGAACTTCTGGACCAAGTTTTGACAGATTGGCGTTCACCGGATGCGTTCATCGCATTGATTCTGTTCATAAGGCGCTCTTCTACGTACGGGCCTTTTTTAACACTTCTACTCATTTTGTCCTCCGATTAGTTCACACGCTTAATAATGAACTTATTAGATTTGTTCTTCTTCTTTCTGGTCTTATAACCGAGAGCAGGTTTACCCCAAGGAGTAACAGGTGAAGGCATACCGACGGGAGACTTGCCTTCGCCGCCGCCGTGCGGGTGGTCGTTCGGGTTCATAACGACACCACGAACGGTCGGGCGCACGCCCATGTGGCGGGTCTTACCGGCTTTACCTACGCGCACGATTTCGTGATCGAGGTTTCCGACTTGACCGACTGTCGCTCTGCAGTTGATGAGAACGTATCTCATTTCACCGCTGGGCATACGCACGATTGCGTATTTGCCTTCTTTTGCCATAAGTTGAGCTGCGTTGCCTGCTGCTCTTGCAATGATACCGCCGTTGCCGGGTTGAAGTTCGATGTTGTGAATCATCGTACCTACGGGGATTGCGGAAAGAGGAAGCGCGTTGCCGACTTTGATGTCCGCATGCTCACCGCTTTCGAGCACGTCGCCGACGTTCAAGCCCAAAGGAGCAAGGATGTATTTCTTTTCGCCGTCTGCATAGTGCAGAAGTGCGATGTTTGCAGAACGGTTGGGGTCGTATTCGATGGAAGCGACTTTTGCGGGGATACCGTCTTTATTGCGCTTGTAGTCGATGACACGATATTTGTTTCTGTTGCCGCCGCCGATGTGACGAACGGTGATTCTGCCCATAGAGTTTCTGCCGCCGCTCTTGTTGAGGGACACGAGGAGTGAACGCTCGGGAGTGGTGCTTGTGATCTCTTCGTATGCAGACACCGTCATGAAACGACGTGCAGGAGACGTTGGTTTATATTTCTTAATAGCCATATTCTTTACTCTCCTTATGCCAAGCTCTCGAAGAATTCGATTGCCTTACTGTCGTCGGTCAAAGTGACGATAGCTTTCTTGAAAGCAGAGCGTCTGCCTTCGTTTCTGCCCATTCTCTTCAATTTGCCGTCGTAGTTGGATGTATTGACTTTGTCAACTTTCACTTGGAAGATTTGCTCGACCGCAGCTTTGATTTGCGTTTTGGTTGCGGATTTGACAACCTTGAACGTGTATCTCTTGTTTGCGATGCCGTCATAACTCTTTTCGGAAAGGATAGGCTCGATAATGATGTCGTATGCTGTCATTGTGCTGCCTCCTCGAGTTTTTTAAGTGCGTCAACCGTGATGACGATGTTCTTCGTTGCCACAACGTCGTAAACGCTGAGGGTTCTTGCTTCGCAAACTTCAACGGTGGGGATGTTTTTGCTTGCCTTGAGAGCGACTTGGTCGTACTCGTCGAGGACAAACATAACTTTGCCGTTGAGAGAGAGTGCCTTCACCGCTCCTGCAACGAGTTTGGTTTTTGCTTCTGCGAGCGCAAATTTGTCAAGAACGACGACTTCGTTTTGACGAATCTTTTCAGAAAGTGCGGAATAGAACGCAGCAGTCTTCATGCTCTTGTTGATTTTTTGAGAGAAATCTCTGGGCTTCTTTGCGAACACCACGCCGCCGCCAACATATTGGGGAGCAACGATGGAGCCTTGGCGAGCACGACCGGTGCCCTTTTGACGATAAGGTTTGCATCCGCCGCCGCGAACTTCCGTTCTGGTGAGTGCGCTCATCGTGCCTTGACGTTTGTTTGCGAGTTGTGCAACGACCACTTGGTGAATAAGTGCTTCGTTATAATCGCGTGCAAAGATGGAATCGCTGATTTCAACTGTGCCGGCTTTTTTGCCTGCCATATTCAAAACATTCAGTTTCATATTCTACCTCCGCTTAACCCTTGATGGATTCCTTCACGACGACAACGCCGCCTCTGGGACCGGGAACGGCACCTTTGATGAGAAGAAGATTTCTTGCTGCATCGACGCGTGCGACCGTAAGGTTTTGGACAGTAACCTTTTCATGTCCCCATTGTCCTGCCATGTGCTTGTTCTTGAACACTCTCGAGGGAGAGGAGCAAGCGCCCATGGAACCGACGCTTCTGTGGATAGGACCGGTACCGTGTGTCATAGGACCGATTCTGTGGGAGTTCCATCTTTGGATGACGCCCGAGAAGCCGTGACCTTTGGAAGTGCCCGTAACGTCAACTTTGTCGCCTTCGGTGAACATGTCGCAGGTCAGTTCCTGTCCGAGCGTGTAACTCGCGCAGTTTGCGAAACGGAATTCACGAAGGTACTTTCTGACGGTTACGCCGGCTTTCTTGAAGTGTCCGGCAACCGGCTTGTTTACTCTTGTTTCCTTGACAGCGCCGAAGCCGACTTGCACAGCTTCATAACCGTCGTTCTCTTTCGTCTTTATCTGCACGACCGGGCAGGGACCTGCTTCCACGACCGTTACGGGAATGACCTTGCCTTCTGCAGTAAAGATTTGGCTCATGCCGATTTTCTTTCCGATGATTGCTTTATCCATGTAAAGTTCATCCTCCTTTTATTTGCTTAGAGCTTGATTGAGATATCGACGCCTGCGGGCAAGTCGAGTTTCATCAAAGAATCGACCGTCTTGCTCGTCGGATTGTAGATATCGATCAAACGCTTGTGAGTTCTGAGTTCAAATTGTTCGCGGCTGTCTTTGTATTTGTGAGTAGCACGCAAAATCGTGATGATTTCCTTTTCCGTGGGAAGAGGAATGGGACCCGAAACCTTCGTTCCAGTTTTCTTGACTGTCTCGACAATCTTTTCTGCGGAAAGATCGATAAGGTTGTGGTCGTAAGCCTTAAGTTTAATTCTGATCTTTTGTCCAGCCATTATTAGCCTCCTATATTACACTTGTCCGTGTGTGTCTTATATTTTTTACCCGCCGCAAACGCGACGGAAAACACGTATCCTTTTCGACACGCTCGTTTACTATATAATTTTTGAAAATTAAAGTCAAGCAAAAATTTGCGAATTTTCGAATATTTTTTAAACTAGTGTACAAAATCTTGCAAAAACCGCAAAATCTTGTATATATGGATTAATTTTGTTTTTAAACTAAACTTAATTATTTATATATTTGCGCGTGCCACTTACTCGGGTGTATCATGCGCAAAAACCATCGTTTTGGCAACGGCAACACGCAAATCTTGCGTGTTGCCGAGAGCCAAACTTGATTTTTGCTTTGCTAACCGCGCAGAGAATCTTTGCTATCAAAACAAGACGGACAAAACCTCCTGCCGCAATTTCGCAAGATTATCTGCTTGGTGGAAGTCGGGCGGGACACCCACACCCGATTAGAATGAACGGCGGTATGGGCGCGACGCGTTAAACAACACATCCTGTGAATGTGTTGTAGCCAAAGCGAACGAGGCGGATTGCTTTGCAAACGCCGAAGTCCAAACACCTGAGGAAAGGGGAAATTGCAATTTAGAGTTCTCCATCCTACACTCTTGTAGAGGAATAACACACACTTGATGAGGGGGACATTGCATTTACCCCCCCCCCACACACACTCTTGTAAAGCTCAAAAAAACCACCGGTAACACGGTGGTCTTTCTTAAATCACAATCAGCCAAATTTATCTTGCTTGCTTCATATGGAGTTCTCTCATTCCCTCAACCGAGTCGCAGATTTCTTTCAGGTTGCAATGGGCGCAATCGACAAGCACGTTGTCGAGAATGTGGTTGAACGCAGACAATATTTGCGACGTGTGAGATGAAAACTCTTGCAAGGGAGCAAAATCTATTTGAGCGTCCGCAACGAAAACAACCGTAACGGCCTTGACGGCGTCTTTTGCCAAATACGATTTTATTGTGGTTGCACCCAGTGCTTCGAACGACAACCCTCTCTTGATTGCAGACTTTGCCACCCTGACCTGTTCACGCTGTTTGATGACGGACGTGCGCATCATATAACCGCTGACGTTTTCCTTGTACTTGGCATATTCCAAAGATTTTGCAAGATCGAAAATGGCTTGCTCGTCGTCGGATTCGGCATTGACGGAGATAATGACGATCTTTGCGTAGTTGCAATCTTTTTTGACGTCTTTGAGCTCTTTGCCGATAAGTATGGTTTGGTTTTTGACGGGCATATCGTCGGTAAGCACGGTTGCCGCCGTGCAAGGCATATCGCTGCCGCCGAGTTCGAAAGCGGTGTCTTTCATCAAAATAAGTTCGCTTTGCTCATTCGTAGGCAAAGCCTTACCGCTGTCGTACGGATAGACTTTCGCATCGTTTTTCGCAATGCAATCGAACAGTTTTCTTATGTCTTCGTCAAAAATTCCTATCATTTAAAGTCCTGTTTTTCAGTCGATTATTTGTATGATTATTTGTGCGTATTTTGCAAAATCCGCACTTTATCGTATTATTTCAAGTTGTTTAAGTGCCTCTTTGACGCCCTGAACGACTTTTGAGTTTTCGGGAAGTTCAAACACATTTTCACCTTTAAGGTCGAAGGACGCAAGGTTTTTGTCGTCGCCTATAACCGCCAAAAGTTTCACTCCGTCATAGTCGAGAGCACGCACTGCGTCCTCGTCGGAAACGCGATTGACGATGATGCCGATCTTGTCGTACATGACGAGATCGTCGGCAACTTTCTTGATGGTTTTGCACACATCCCTACCCTTTTTAGATTGGTCGGTGACAAGAATCAAATGCGTCACCTTTTCCATAACTCTGCGGTTGATTTGCTCGATGCCTGCCTCTCCGTCGATAACCACGTAGTCGAATTCTTCGGACAAAATGCCGATGACGTCTTTGAGATATGCGTTGATTTTGCAATAGCAACCGGCGCTTTCCGGGCGACCTACGGCAATAAAAACGTATCCGTCTTTTTCAACCATAGCGTCAAAAATACGAAAACGCGCCTCGTTGAGCAACTCGATCGCACCCTTTGCATTGCCGTCCTCGACGTTTTCTATAATATCTTTTCTGATGTCGTCGATAGTGGATTTCACTTCAACGCCCAAAGCCGTTGAAAGTCCTACGGCAGGGTCTGCGTCTATTGCCAAAATACGCTTGTCGGGATATGCTTCCACCAAATTGCGAACGATGTTTGCCGCAAGTGAGGTTTTGCCCACTCCGCCCTTTCCTGCGACTGCGATTATAGTTGCCTTTGCCATAGATCCTCCTTTGAAACGAGTGCCGTTTCAAAACAATGTATATGGTATCACTTTGCTTGCTTTTTGTCCATATAATTGCTCACATTTCGGCACCATTTCGGCACTTGAAGCCGTTGAGAGTCCTTTTTCTTTAAATATCTCGTGCCTGTGCCATACGTTCTTTTCCCAACGAAAAAACGCCTGAAAAACGGCGTTTTTTGCTTGTTTTTTGTAATTTTTCAATTCGAAACGAATTACGCAATGCGCTCGACGACGTACGTTCCGCTCTCACGCTCGATCGGATTGATCGTCATATTTTCGTCGTTGCAAAGGATTTTGCCGTCTTTGCAATAAATCGAGAATATTCCGCCCTCCTTTGCGCTTGCGACCTTATCCGTATCGAAGGAATCCGCAAGATACAGCGGCAAAATCTCAAGCACGATTTGCGAACAGGTTTTGGTTGCGGAATATGCGGTGTACGTGCTTATTGCGCTTACGTTTTCGCCGTTTTCAACGTTCACGAAGTGAGAGCGCGACGTGCCGTCCTCATAGACGTAGTAACCGTCCTCGTCTTTTGAAATCGCATAATCTTTGAGCATAACGACGGATATTTGTTGCTTGTACGCAAGCCTGCCAGCGACGATTGCGCCGTCATCCGTCTTGTCGAACACGTTTGCTTGCAATTCATCGTGAGCCTCGCTTAAATTGCGTGTGAAACCGTCATAGCTCGATATAATACCTTTATCGTAGCCGGCATCCGTCATCGTGCTTGCGATATAGTCGATTACAAAAGCGTTTTTCGTCCAGAAAAAGTCGAGATATACGGGGGTGTTTTCGCCAAACGCGTTTTTATACTCGTCCGAAACGACAAGTTTGACGACGTTCCCGTCCAAAAACTCCAATTTTACGTTGTTCTCGTCCGCTATAAGCGAAATAAGCGTGTCGAAATAGGTCTTTACGCTTTCGTTTTTTGTCGGGTCAAACCTTTCGGCATCGTTGTCGTGAATACACGTAAACATCTCTTCATAGTACGCATAAATCGGAGCATAATACAAAAATCTGTTTCCCGCGTCATCGAACGCTTTGAGCGACCGATACAGCAACGCAGGAACCTGCACTTCTTCGTTCGGATGCGTATTGAGATAGAACAAATTGTTCATTCCGTCGACTTCTTCGCTTGCGTAAAAAACTTTGTAGGCGTATTCGCTTGCCTCGGTGTACTTGGACGCTACGCTTTGACGATACTTTTTGTCTTGATTTTTATCGAAATAATAGGTAAAAACGAACTCCCCTCCACAGTTCTTCGTTGAGGATGTATCGGGGGTTATCGCAAACCACCCTGCCTCGACTCTCAACAAAACAACCATAACAACGGCAAAACAAACAATCGCAAGCACCAAAAACAGCACAAAAAGCACAACTCTCAGCTTGACGTTTTTGTTTGACACTTCGACCTGTTCCACAGGCGGAGGCGTAAGGAGATTTTTATCCTTTGTATATCTTTTCATAATCACCTTTGTTTAAAAAGGTTTAGCTCGTCGCTAAACCTTACGTTTTGTTATCTGAGCGTCAAAAGCAAGAAGAACAGGAACAATAATATTACCGCTCCCAAGAATATAAATCCTGCAATCGAGCCCTTTTTGAATGCTTTGAAGTTCTTTATGTAATTGAACTTCTTGAAGATATACGCCGCGATTATGCCGGGGATAGGCAAGAAGAACGACAGCACCTTAAACCACGAGCTACCCGTATCGTGTACGGGTGTGTCGAGAATGGGCTCGGTTGCCTCAACGGGTTCTTCCGCTTCTTTTTCGGCATATTCGAGAGCTTCTTGCTCGGTCATGAATGACGAAGATTTGAGCGGAACACCCTCTTCCCTTATACGTTTGTACTCTTCGATTTCTTTCTTGTTGCCGAAGATATAGTGATTGTGTCCGATGCACACCATTTCGGGCTTATCTTCGCTGTAATCGTGTTGCGACGGATCGTACACAAACAATTTTTTCTTCTTTTCGAGCTTCGGATCGGGGATAGGAATTGCCGAGATAAGAGATCTCGTGTACGGGTGAAGCGGATACGCGAACAATTCTTCCGCTTCCGCAATTTCCACGATTTCGCCCTTGTAAATAACGCCGATTCTGTCCGAAATGAAACGGACGATTGACAAGTCGTGCGCTATGAACAAATACGTCGTACCTCTCTCTCTTTGGAACTTGTTGAGAAGATTCAGCACCTGCGCGCGAATAGACACATCGAGAGCGGAAATCGGTTCATCCGCAACGACGAGGGAAGGCTCCATAATCATAGCTCTTGCAAGGCCTATACGCTGGCGTTGTCCGCCCGAAAACTCGTGAGGATAACGCGTGAGGTGTTCGGGGAGCAAACCGACTTCTTTGATCATTTGCTCGACTTTTGCAACTCTATCCGCTTCGTCTTTGAAGAGGTGGAAGTTGTAAAGGCCTTCGGACACGATATAGTCGACGGTCGCGCGCTCGTTGAGAGATGCGGCGGGATCTTGGAACACCATTTGGATGTTCCTGATGACCTGTCTGTCGAGTTTATGCGAAATATTGCCCGAAATGCGCACGCCCTTGTATTGAATCTCGCCCTTTGCGCAAGGGTTGACTCTGATGACTGCGCGTCCGATGGTGGTTTTTCCCGAACCGGATTCGCCGACGAGAGAAAACGTTTCGCCTTTATAGATGTCGAAAGACGCGTTTTTGACTGCTTTTACAGCCTTGTCGCCCTTGCCGAAAGTGATGTCAACGTTCTTGACGGACAACAGAATTTCTCTGCCGTTTTCGTCGAGAGGACCTTGTTCAGGGAGAGTATATACTCGATTTTTGTATTGATCGATTCGCGTTTTCCAGCTGTCGCCAACGCGTTTGAAGTGTCTTTGGATTTTTCCGCCGACGCCCTTAAACCAGTCGCTTATAACCTTCCCTGCGGGTTTTTTTGAAGGCTTCTCGTCGCTTTCAACCGAATTGTCGGCAACAGAAGTTTCTTCAACGGAGGAATCCCCGAAAGAAGGCGCGCTTTGTTCGCAAACAGGTTCTTGTTGAGTGGCGGCATTTTCGATATGCTCTTGTTGCTCCACTGCGAGTTCTTGTTCGACGGGCGTGGAGTTATCCAATGCGGAGGTTTGGATATCGTCGATTATTTTGTCTTTGTCCATCATTCCACCTCCTCGATATTGAATGCTTTGAGCAATCTGCCGTGAATATCTTTGATGATTTCGGGTTTTTCGATTTTAGGCGCTCTGGGGTCGAGAAGCCACGTTTTTGCGAAGTGGGTTTCGGTCACTTGGAACATAGGTGCCTCTTTGAGCGTATCCACCTTAAGACAGTATGGATTTCTCGGCGCAAACGGATCGCCGATGATCTTGTTGTAAAGCGACGGCGGAGTACCGGAAATCGAATACAATTCTGTGTTCTTTTCCGCAAGTTGCGGCAGCGACGACAAAAGCGCCCACGTATACGGGTGGCGAGGATCGTAAAACACCTCGTCCACGGTGCCAAGCTCGACGATTTGTCCCGCATAAAGCACCGCAACTCTGTCCGCGACGTTTGCGACAACGCCGAGGTCGTGGGTGATGAACACGATCGTGTAGTTAAATTCTTTTTGCAAATCCTTGATAAGTTTGAGGATTTGGGCTTGAATCGTAACGTCAAGAGCGGTTGTTGGCTCGTCGCAGATGAGAATCTTGGGTTGACACGAAAGCGCGATTGCGATGACGATACGCTGACGCATGCCGCCCGAATATTGGAAGGGATAGTCGTCATAGCGGTTTTCCGCATTGGGAATACCCACCTTCTTCATCAATTCGACAGCTTTTCTTCTCGCCTCTGCCTCCGAGCAGTGTTGGTGCTTGATGATGATTGAGGAGATTTGCTTGCCGATTGTTATGATCGGGTTGAGCGACGTCATCGGATCCTGGAAGACGGTTGCGATGCGCGTACCGCGGATCTTTTGCCAGTCCTTTGTGTACTTGATTTTTGCGAGGTTGAGCACGCACACGCCGTGGAGTTGCGTTTCGGTGGTGCCGTCGAGGAATTTGACTCTGAACGCAATCGGATCGAAAATCTGATTGAGTTGCTCGTCGTTTGTGAGGTCGACGCCAAGACGCATAGCCTTACGCAGTGCGAGAATGAGTTTGACAATAAGCTTAAATCTTTCGAGTGCGCCGTATCTTCCGACGGAAAGATAAATTTCCTTGCCTAAAATCTCGTTGCGATGCACGGTATCCTCGGTGATTTCGCCTTGCAAAGCGAGTTTATATTCCTCTTTGAGTTTTGCCATATTCTCGGCATAATACTTTGCAAATTCGAGGTCGGCTTTTGCCGCTTGTTTGTGAGCGCGCACGGTCTGAGCGATTGTCTTTTCCAAAGCCTTTATTTTCTTGTCGCAATCGGAGATAATGCCGTTGGTTTCTTTGACCTTATCTCTTTCCTTGCGCGTATTGAGCGTGAGTTTGAGGTTGTATGCCTCGGTGCGGCGGAACTTGAGGTCGTCGATCTCGTCCTGCATTTTCTCATGCTCTTGCTCGCTGAGGGTGAATTTTTCCTTCTTTTCCGCCTTGAGCGCGAGAATTTTTTGATAGATATCCGCGCCGAGTTCGAGTTTTGAGGCTTTGTTGAGCCGCTTCAAAACGACGTCGAGAAGAAATTTGTCGAATTTTGTCGGAGTTGCAACGGTATCCGCAAGCTCGTCGTCGTTGAAGATGAGTTCGCCTTGCGAAATGAAGCCGTTTGAGTCGAGCATACCGGCAAAAGTCTTTGTAAAGACGGATTTGCCCGAACCCGATTCACCGACGATTGCAATGGATTCGTTTTCATAGATATCGAGCGTGATTCCGCGGATTGCGGTGAGGATTCTGCCTCTGACGCGGAATTTGACTTCGAGATCCTTTACGGACAGCAAAACTTTTTTATCTTCCATACGTCACCTCACATATGCGTTCTCGGATCGGAAGCGTCACCGAGTTTCTGTCCGACGACGTACAAGACGATCGTGATAATTGCCGTAACCGTAACCGGAGCCCAAAATTCAAGCTCCCATCCGGGAACGAACATTGTGCTGTTTGTCGATTGTATCAATTTTCCGAGAGAAGTCTCCGAAAGTCCGATTCCGATGTAGGAAAGGAAAACTTCCGACGAAATGTAACTCGGGATTTCGGTTGCCGCAAGCGTAACGATGATCGACGTCATAAACGGCAAAATATTTCTCATTGCGATACGAAAAATCGGCGTACCAAGGCATTTGGACGCAAGATTGTATTCCCTGTCGCGAATGATGATGACTTGCGTGCGGATAAAGTAGGCTATGAACAGCCACCCCGTTATCGTCATTGCAAACACAAGCGTCCAGAAACTTGCCGACATAATCATGACCATAACCGAAATAAACAATATTGACGGGACATTGCCGATGATGTTGTACACTTCGGTCATAAACTTGTCGACTTTCTTGGAGAAGCCCCAGATTGCGCCGATAACGATACCAACCGTCATATTGATAAGCGCGCACACGAGTGCGAGGCTGATTGAAATTCTCGCGCCTGTCCAAATCGCGTCAAACGTAGGTTCACCGGATGCGCCCGTGCCGAGGATATAGTGTATGCTGAATCCGAATTTGTCGATAGCTGCCGACGGCGTCAAGTGTTGCGCTGTAAGATCGCTTATATTTGCAGTCGGATCATATGTTATGCACATAGGATAAATGTATGCAAACACGATAACCAACAACAATACCGATAGCAATATGATATTGATTTTATCTCTAAAAAATACTCTGAACACAGACTTCCAATAGGAATATCTGGGCGCGGTGATTTTTTCGGATTCAAGCTTGTTGTTGTCGACATAAGAGAACAATTCCTCGTCCGACATGTTAAATTCTTGAAGGTCTATAACTTTATTTTCCATATCGTCACCTCGCCTTATCTGAGAATGAAATTCTCGGATCTACCATTGACATCAGTATATCGCCGAGTATAATCGAAACAACCGACAACACGGCATAAAACAATGTCACACCCACGATAACCGAGTTGTCATATTTATTGATTGCCGTCGTAAGCAAGTTTCCTGCGCCCGGAACGGTGTACACACGCTCGGTGATAATCGCGCCGGTGAGCGCGCCGAGCACGCTGCCGGGAATTCCGTGCACAAGCGGAATGATTGCGTTTTTGAGAATGTGTTTGTTGAAAATCTCTCTCTCGCTCAAACCGCCCGATCTTGCAAACTTGACGTAGTCTGAGTTTTGCTGGTCTATCATATAGCGTCTTAGCCACTTCATAAGGTTTGCAACCGAAGGAAGTGCCAACGACACAATAGGCAAAATGTACATAAGTGTTGTAGGTTCAGACACACTGAACGTTGTCGGCAAGCCAATTGCTCTTCCGATTGCACTAAATATGAAGATGTACGCAAGCGACGGCACAGCCATAATGAAGACGATGTAAATCGTGCCGAGTTTATCAAGCAGTTTGTCTTTGTTGCGTGCCATCATGATGCCGAGAGGCACTCCGAGGATATACGCCATGATAACCGACAAAATGCCGATTGCAAACGAAAATCCCATTTTTGACATAGCGGCACCTTTCACCGAAATTACGGTGTAATCGTCCGTATAATGCTCTTTGTTATAATCGCTAAGAGCCCTTGAGCCTTTCGAATATTTCGCAGAATGCAAATCATCAGCGCTCACCTCTGTTATTCCTGTGGGATAATGGATTGTCGATTGCTCGAATCCACCTTGACTGTTGGTCATCGTATCGGCAATGTCGATTCCCTTGTTTACAGAATAAGAAACGCCGAGATTGATTTTTACAATATTTTGATGAATAAACGGAAATTTATTGTCAAAATACAACAAATATTTATGTTTTGTGCCGTTGCCAATAATGGCGGGAGAAAACTTCTTTCCGCCGTATACGGGGTCGTACCAAGTGAAAGAAAGTCCTCTTTCACCTTCTATTTCGTCCGCATAATGAATGGAATCAACGGATAATATTCCTGAGAAGTAATTCCACATACGTTTGAGCAAATGAATGTCTTGGTATGCGAAAAGTTGCGGGTTACCGCCCTTTGAATTGAATCCTTTTAAGCGCGTAACAGTATAGCCTTTCGACTCGTAGTATTCGGTAAATTTCTTCACGTATTTTGCAGTGGTTGCATTATCCGAAGAAACAGTTTTACCGAGCGTGGCGGCTGTTTTGCGAGTATTTGCATCGATTTCACCGCTACTTTCAAGGCTTGTTAAGTAATCTGAATACGGAACGTAGTCTATATAACCATAGTTCTCCCATACTTGATACTTATACACTGTCAAATCATTCCCACCTAATTTGGTGATAACAGAATCGTTTGAAAGTACAAGTTCTCTATCCATCAACGAGAAAATGAGCAACATCACGATGCCCACCACGATTATGACGGAGATGATTCCTCGTATTATTCTTTTTACAAGATATTTTGCCATTGTTTACTCCATGGTTTTTATTACAGCAAGGGATGAGTCACACTCATCCCTTGCCGAATAAATCCCGTCCATGACGCGCAAGCGTCACCAACGCAATTCAGTCATTAGAAAATGCCGAGGCATTTCAACATGAAACCGCCTTCTGCAACGGTGTCAAGGTAGGACGACGGATCGCCGTAGTCAGGGCCCCAACCTGCGAGATCGTAAATGTCATAGTTTGCTTGATAGCCAGCATTGGTTCTATAACCTGAATACAACCATTCATTTTGGTTAGATGCTCCAACAAGGTTTACGATAACCTTTCCTTCAAGGCTGCGTTCAATCGATTGCTTATATGCATTTGCTTTGTTCGTGTAAACAGTGCTTGCGGAGTTGTATGGCAAGTCGATATAAATCGGGTTCTTTGCGCTGACTTCTATTCCTTGCTTTGCAAGGTCTGCAATTGCAAGTTCAAGTTCTGCTTTCGCATTGTCTGCATTGTACCAGCCGTCATATCCCGTACTGCCACCTGCGCCGTCATCTGCAGCCGGATCCCAGACTTTGATCTTCACACCGTCTGCATCGATTTGTGCTTGCATGATTTGGCCGTAGAAAGTACCTGCCGTGAATTTGGTTGCCTTGCCGTTGATATCAACTGTGACATCTTCCGTCAAAGCAACGAAGTTGCCCGGCGTGTAGCTGTTGATGAGCGAAACGGATGCGAGTTCTGCGCCAACGGTTTGTGCATTGTACGTAACTCTGTCAAGTCCCATTGCGAGCGCTCTGCGGAAGTGAACGTTTTGTGTTGCGGCAACTGCTCTATTGGCTTGTTCCAGAGTCTTGGGGGAAACAAGCGCCGTTTCATCGTTCATGTTTGCATAATAGGTACGATTCAAGTTGACGAAGTTAACGAAAGAAGTTGCGTTTGGAGTTGCAACATAGTGATATGTGTCAAACACCGTGCCTTCTTTGGCTTTTTGGAGAGATGCCGAAGTAAGACCTGCGCCGTCGATCACGCCGGACATAACATCATCATATGCTTTTGTTGCAACAGAACCATCGTTGTAGTGCCATGTGATCTTGTCAACATTGATGCCGTCTTTGTTCCAATAGCTTTCGTTCTTAGAGAACACGACTTCATTCTCTGCTGCGTAGGACGTAACTCTGTAAGGACCGCAATATGCGATATCGTTTTGTGTCTTACCATAGGTATAACCTTCCGCCGCCGCATTGAAGTCTGCGCCGAACTTACCGCCCTTGGATTCATAAAAACTTCTGCTCATCGGGGCAAAGATGTTGTAACCGAGCATGGTAAGGAAGTAGGGCTTTGGCTCGGTAAGAGTGTAAACCACAGTGTGATCATCGGTTGCTTTGACGCCGACTTCTTCAATAGTAGCTGTTCCATTGCAATATTCTGTCGCATTTTTAACAACGCCTTGAACAAGGAATTCAAGACCGCCTTCTGCGTCGAGCATGTGTTGGAAACCTGCCACAAAGTCTTCTGCTTTGAGGTCTGCAACCTTTCTGCCTTGCGAGTCAACCCAAGTCAAACCTTCACGGAGATGGAACGTATAGGTGAGTCCGTCTTCGGAAACGTCATAGGATTGTGCAAGTGCGGGGCGCAAATTGTTGAGAGAATCGTATTCCAACAGTGAATCGTAAGTATTGATGATTGCCTCGGAATCTTCAGAGTTGGACGTTGCAAGAGCGTCCCAAGTTTGAGGATCGGAAACATAACCGATATCATACGTTCTCTTTATGCTATAGCCATGCGATGTAAGATAAGTTCTGACATAGGATTCGTATTCGGAGCCGAGTTTGTTTTCGGACTTCATTGTCGCCCATTCTGCCTTCATTGCCGCTCTATCAGTCGCAGTAATAAGCTTGTCCGCAACGATAACGTTGTGGAAACGCTCTCTGTCGTTGCCCCACAAAACAGAAGAGATGGTGTTGGGAGCCGCTTTGCTGATTGCATAGTTACCGCCTTGTGCAGTCGAGGGAAGAAATACGCCGGATTCCATCAACTTTGCTTCTGCAATTGCCATAAGAGCATATCTCTTGCTGGTGTTTGTTGTTTCTACAACAGCTTTTGCATATGCTGCTTTGAATTCGCCAAATTGCGCATCATAGATTGACTGTGATTTGGCAAGATATGCCTCTTGGTCGATCTCAGGATGTCTAACAGGCATTTCAGGGCTTTCGGGGTTGCACGCTGCAAACACGCCAATTGAAAGCACGAGAACCAGAACCATTGCCAAAATCGCAAATATCTTTCTTTGCTTCATTGTTTGTTACCTCCATGTTATATTTATATTTGGTTTGTTTTGTTGTGCCTTTTTTTGATCGGGTGCGGGTGTCCCGCCATATGTCATTGCGAGCCTTGCGTGGCAATCTCCGGGGACGGGAACAAACATCGGTTTGCGCTCCCGCCGGATTCCTACGTCGCTTCACTCCTCTGAATGACAAGTGAGAGCGAAGTGTGGCTTTCGTTCGGGCAATTTTAACTTTTTGTCCGCAAAATAGTTTAAACTTTTTTGCGATTTCGCTTGCTTTTGCCCAAGCATTTGTTGTATAGTATCAAGATTTTAATTTTTCTTTAACTTTTTTGATGTTCACATTATAAGTGCAGTTTGCCGATATGTAAACAACTTTTTTTGTTTTTTTGAAAAATTTAATTTTTATGCATAATTGCAGTTTCAATGCCATTTTGTCTTTTCAAAACGCCGCAAATGAGCATATCTCTCTTTTTTATATTGATATATTCTATTAGTATACTTATTTAATATATTTTAACTATATGCGAAAACAATATATTTAGAAAAATCAGCAAAATTTTCAATTCAAATCCACTCTCCGCAACTATGGTTTGACAGGGAGGTTGATGCAATTTTGGATTGATTTTATGCAAAAATAGTTTAAAATTGCATAAAAATAAAAATTTTTGTATAAGCGATTTTTCAAAAAACTTGACGTTTTTGACAAATCTCGCAAACATTCTCAACTTTATTTGTCAAATTTGTAAGTTTTTTAAACAATCTTCCCCAACCTCGCAACCGTCGGTTGCGCATAGATTTATTAAAATATTAAAATCTCACACGTCTATATGCAAGACAAAATCAACACCGTTTCTTGCTTGCACCTGTTTATTCTTTCTCTACAAGAGTATCGCGCATATACCGCCGTTCATCATAATCGGGTGTGGGTGCCCCACCCTTTCCGTCATTCCGAGCGTAGCGTGGGAATCCAGCCGTCAGGCGCAATCGCAACAGACACATAGGGCTATCATTTAACACTCTAAATACAACTTTTCCCCCTTCCTCACGTGTTTTGTTCTTCCTCTACAAGGGGGTGAACGGCGTGTACCCTAAATTAGATGTGCCCCCTCTTTCCCTTTCGGGCTTTTGTTCTTCCTCTACAAGAGTTGAACGGCGTGAACTATAAATGCAATTTCCCCTTTCCTCACGTGTTTTCCCTATCACCGTTCCCCCTCTGCGTGCCTTGAGGGAACCCACGGTGACCGCGTAGCGGGGGACAACACTCAGCACTCGCATAGATTGCTATCGTTCCCTTTTTATGTCACTCGTTCGCGGACGAAAAGAATCCAAACTCGTCCGCTCACTTGTACTATACGTCAAGCTCGGCGTTCGCTTTCTCGCCGCCTTGCGGCTCGTGTTCCGTCTTTTAAGCTGCACATTCCGTTTATAAGAACGCGCCAAACGGATGAATAGCGCGAAAAAGCCCTTCGGGCTCTCGCCTAGTGTACTTGGCGTACACGACGAGTGACCGAAGGGCTTTGACAAAGCTAGTCGCTGTTTGGTGCGGTTTTAGAAGAAACGGGCGATGAGGTCCTTGGAATACTGCACAGTCTCTTCCATATCGCCGAAGCTCATAATTTCGCCTGCATAGTAGGTGTTGAGGTTGCCTTGCATTGCTTCGACTTTCTCATACCAACCGTCTGCATAGTCCTTTTCAAAGACGTGCGGGAAATAGTACCACTTGCGCTCGTAGACGCACTTGTCGATGTCGATGCCGCAAAGTTTCATATCGTCCCAAGCCATCTTCTTTGCTTCTTCATAGGTTTTGAATTCTTTGCCCTTGTGGTTGCGCAAGACATAGGTGGTGAGAACCTGGTTGGGTTCGTTTGCCCATCTGTGATAGAAGACCATGAGGTGACCGAGGCGTTCGGGAACCATGTTGTCGAACAGATAACCGGACATATCGGGATAATACGTGCCTTTCTTGCAAGTGATTGCCGTGACGTCGTAACGCTCGTAATCGATCTTTGCGAAGTATTTTTTCTCTTCCTCGGTTGCGTCGAAGTAGGAAGGCAGGTATTGCAACGGAGCAGTGACGATAATCTTGTCAAATTCTTCCATCTCGTCGCCGACGTAAACCTGCACTTTGCCGTTTTGACGAGTGACTTTTGTGATGTTGACGTTGAGGCGCGCGGGATGTTGCAATTTTGCATTGACCGCTTCATAGATGGATTGCGTGCCGTCTTTCCATGTCCACAAATCCTTGTTGACAAAGTACATTGCGGTTGCAAAATCCAAATATTTGAGAACGTAAGCCGCAGGAATCTCGTCAAAGAATCCATATCCGAATGCCGTGTACGGTCCGATCCAAATCTCCTGAGCAAGAGATACATTGTTCATCTTGCAGAAATCTTTGAAGTTCATGCAAAGGTCTTTGAGGTTGGGGTTCTCGCCAACGACATGTTCACCGGTGACAGGATTGTATCCGTCGTATTTACCTTCGGAAATTCCCTTGTGTCCCGTGTATTCGTATCCCTTATACTTTGTGGCAAGCAATGTGCCGAGCTTCTTGACCTGAGATTTCATTCTCAAAAGGTGCGGGATGAGCAACGGGTTCTTCTTGGGATTGAACGGATCGTAGGGTTTGCCGTTTTGTTTGCGATACGCACGTTCGAGTTTCGGTCCGTCGTGGTCTACACCGCCGAACAATTCGAGTTCATGCACGGCATAGTAGGTCGGGCAACCCATGATTGCGCCCATTTCGAATCTCTTTCCGTCGTGATACGGAGAATGGCACTTTCCTCCAACGTGATCTTCTCTTTCAAGGATTGCGTAGTCGGTGTATCCGTTCTTCTCGAGGTGTACAGCTGCACTAAGTCCCGCAGGACCTGCGCCGATGATACAAATCTTGTCGTTTTTAGCCATGATTTTCTCCTTTTTGTGGTTAAGCCGTTTTTTACATTCAAACGCTTTGTTTGATATATCAATTATACCACTTTATTTTTTGTTGTAAATACTTTTATTAAAAATCGATAATTTTTTATTAAATTGTCGGTTTGGTATTCACAATCAAAAATACCCGTGCTATAATATATGTCGATTCGGAGGTGTATATGAAATTCAAATCCTTTGAAGAATTGTTGTCGGTCAATGCGCAAAAGCGTCCCGAAAACGTTGCTTTGGCGTTTGCGGAAAACGATTCAATCGCGACTATGACGTACAAGGAGCTTTTTGATGCGATTCTGGCAAGAAAGGCGGAACTGGAAGACGTAAACGCAAATTGCGTCGGTATTCTTCAAGCCCCGTCGAAAAAATGGATTATAGATATGTTCGCGTGCGTGCTCGCGCGCAAACAAACCGTATTGCTCGACCCGATGAGCGAACCTGCCGTCATTCAGGCGCAGGTACTCGCAACAGATGTCGAAACAATATTGACGGACGATCTGACTTCTCCTTATGCCGACAAACTTAAAACGGCAAAACAAGTTGACGTTCGGCTTGCCGACGGCGAAGGAAACTTGCTTTTCTTCACGTCGGGAACGACAAATTCCTCCAAAGCCGTTGTACTTACCTCCAAATCTCTCTGCGCAAGCGCATGGAACGGGCAAGAGAAATGCCCGTGCTACGACAGCGACAATCTGCTTTGCATGCTTCCCCTCACTCACGTGTTCGGATTTGTGTGTGCAATGCTCTGGCCCATGTCGCAAGGCGCGAGAATTTCTTTGGCGAGGGGGATGCGCTTTATTGCGCAAGATTGCAAATATTTTAAGCCGACGGTTGTCTCGGTTGTGCCGTCTATTTTAAAATTTCTCATCGGCTTCAACGCGCTCAATGACGAGTTGCGGATGATTCTTGTCGGCGCAGGTCCCGCAAGCAAACAAATGCTCGACGCGGCAAAGGCAAAAGGTATCGAGGTGCGCTTCGGGTACGGACTTACCGAAACGTCAAGCGGCGTTGCCATAAGTTGCGGCGAAAATCCTTATGCGTTGTCGGTATGCCCCGATGACGAAATCACTTTGGGCGAAGACAACGAAGTGCTCGTCAAAGCCGACGAGTGTATGATGCAAGGCTACTACAAAAACCCGGAGGCAACAAAGGAAGTTCTGATTGACGGCGTGTTGCATACGGGCGACCTCGGCAAATTCGACGATGAGGGCAACCTCTATATCACGGGACGCAAAAAAGATATTATCGTGCTTGAAAACGGCAATAAGATTTTTCTTCCCGAATGGGAAAAAGAGCTTGCCGAAGCACTCGAAACGGAAGATCTCGCTCTTGCTTTGAAAGACGAATCTCTTACGCTGTTTGTCGGCAACAAAGACGGTTTTTTGAACGTGAGCGCACTCAAAGACAAACTTGCCGCATTCAACAAAAACAAACCGTTCCATTTGCAAATATCGCATATCGTGGTCATGCCGAACGCCCTTCCCAGGACGGCAACGGGGAAAGTGAAAAGATATGCGCTTTGACAACCGAAAACAATAATGTCTTAATATATGCAATATGCATAAAAGGAGCAGATATGGCACAAGTTACGAAACAAGAAATTCAAAACAAGTTGGCAACGCTGATAAAGCAATATATTCCCTCTTTGCAGGACGAGGAAATCACCGGGGAAACCGCCATAAACTCAAAGGGATACGAATCGCTTAATTACATCTATATCATCTGCACTCTCGAAAGCGATTACGGCATCAAAATCCCCGACAAAGTATGGATGAAATTGCGCACCGTAAACGAAGTCGTAGACACCGTCTATGAAGCCGCTACAAAATAATTTTGCTCAAAAACACACTTTAAGCATACAAAACGATAATATAAATGGTTGATTTGGTATATTCTACGCACAGAAAACTGCTCGCCGACGATGTGACGATGTATCGCGATTTACGTCTGTCGGTGCTTATGCGTTGGCTTCAGGAGATATCCATAGCACACACCGAAGCTCTTGGCGCAGGCAGAGCGAAAACCCTCGACAAGGGTGCGCTGTGGGTTGTGTGCAGAGTTCGTTTGGAAGTTGAAAAACTGCCTTGTTACGATGACGAAATCACTCTATCGAGCTGGGCAGGCAACACAATGCGCGTACTTTTCCCGAGGTACTATCAAATGTCCGACGCAACCGGCAATTCCATTGTCAAAGCAAGCGCGGTGTGGCTTTTGATGGACGCAAAAAAACGCAAAATGGTTTTCCCCGAAAACTATGATGTCGTCGTACCCGGAATAAGAACGGGAAGAGAAATCCCCCTCTCTTTCGGCGTATCGCTGGGCGAACAGGAAAAGACGAAACGTTTTAAGGTCGCATACAGTCAGGTTGACATCAACGGGCATATGAACAATGCAAAATACCTCGACTGCATGGAGGACGTTCTGGGCAAAGACTTTCTCGATACGCATATGCTCAAAACGCTCGAAATCGAGTTTAAATCCGAAATAAAATACGGCGCGAGCGTGAGGCTCGAATACACTATAGACGAAGATTTCGTCACGATGATAGGTTTTGTGAGAAATCGTCCGTGTTTCGAACTCAAAGCGAGTTTTGCAAAACGCAACAACACAACTTTGTAAGTCAAAAATATTTGACGGCAAAAAAATCATATGATAAAATAGCTATCAAATAAGGGAGTAATCGGCACTCTTGAGTGTAATAAAGCCGCTAACACGAGCGTTGTCTCCGGTTTTATTTGAAATGATGAGACTTATCCGCAGGGATAAGTCTTTTTTATTTGTTAGTACAAACAAAAAAGAGTGATATTCCCTACGGTAGCGATATTGTGCCTCAGCCACGGTGAAACTTTCACAAAGCGCAAGTGAAATTGCACTGCGTGCAATTATGGAATAAAAAAATATACTATGCTCTTATTATATCAATAAAGGAGAGTTTATGAAACACTATTTGGAGTCTATCGACAACGTATGCGCCGACGCTCAATCGAGCGTGGACGGTTTGTCGTCGCAACAAGCGCAAGAGCGGCTTGAAAAGGACGGCAAAAACAAACTTGCGGAAGGCAAAAAAGAGCCGATTATTCTGCGATTTTTGAAGCAGTTTATCGAGCCTATGACGCTCATTCTCATAGTTGCGGCGATTATATCCGGTGTACTGACGGCGGTCAACAATGCATCGAGTGCCGTCAAAGAATTCCCTTCCGACGTCATCATAATCATGGCGGTCGTTATAATCAACGCAATTCTCGGAGTGGCGCAAGAGAGTAAGGCCGAAAAAGCAATCGACGCACTGCAAAAGATTGCCGCCGCCACGTCGAAAGTCATTCGCGACGGCAAAATCGTGGTCGTAAAGAGCGAGGACTTGGTTGTGGGCGACGTAATCGTGCTCGAAGCGGGCGACGCCGTGCCTGCGGACGCAAGGATTATAGAATGCGCAAGCATGAAAATCGAAGAAGCCGCGCTCACGGGCGAATCCGTACCCGTGCTGAAAACCTGCGACGTCATCGACGCTCCGAGCGGCGAAGTGCCTTTGGGCGACAGAAAAAACATGGCTTTTATGGGCAGCACCGTCGTTTACGGCAGAGGCAAAGCGATTATCGTCGGCACGGGCATGAACACCGAGATGGGCAAAATCGCAAACGCACTCACGCAAGCAAAAGAAGGCAAAACTCCCCTTCAACAAAAACTTTCGCAGCTTAGCAAGGTGTTGACCTATCTTGTCATCGGCATTTGCGTGGTTATCTTTGCGGTAAGCCTTATTCGCGCAGGCGTGGACGGTTCTCTCAAAGCGGACGTTGCACCCACAATTCTCAATACGTTTATGATTGCTGTTTCGCTTGCGGTTGCGGCAATCCCCGAAGGTCTTGCCACCGTAGTTACCATCGTGCTTTCCATCGGCGTGACGAATATGTCAAAACGCAACGCAATCATCAGAAAGCTCACCGCCGTGGAAACTCTCGGCTGCACGCAAATCATATGTTCGGACAAAACCGGCACGCTGACGCAAAACAAAATGACCGTCGTAGACCACTACGGAAGCGACGAGAACTTGCTTGCCAACGCAATGTCGCTTTGCTCGGACGCAGAGTACGACGAGGAAAAGGGCGAAGCCGTCGGCGAACCCACCGAATGTGCTTTGGTCAACTACGCCGCACTTTGCAATCTCAATAAAAACGAGCAAAAGAACATCCTCGTCCGCGTGGGCGAAATCCCGTTCGATTCCTCGCGCAAGATGATGACAACCGTGCATAAGGACGCAAACGGCAACGTTTTGCAATTTACAAAGGGCGCACCCGACGAAATAATCAAGCGTTGCACGTTCTATCTGCAAGACGGCAAAGAAGTTGCGATGACACCCGACAAACAAGACGAAATTCTTTGCGCAAACAAAGAGATGGCAGACCGCGCGCTCCGCGTGCTTGCGGTTGCGCAAAAGCGTTTGGAAGCGGAAAAGAGCGAATACACCACCGAAAAAGACGAAAAAGATATGTGTTTCGTGGGGCTTGTTGGTATGATAGACCCCGTTCGTCCCGAAGTTAAACCCGCAATCGACGAATGTAGAAAAGCAGGCATACGCCCCGTTATGATAACCGGCGACCACAAGGATACCGCCGTTGCAATCGCAATGCAGCTGGGAATAATCACCGATCCGTCGCAAGCAATCACGGGTGCGGAACTCGACAAAATCAGCGATGAAGACTTTGCAAACGACGTTGAAAAATACTCCGTTTACGCACGCGTTCAGCCCGAACATAAGACGAGAATCGTCAACGCATGGCGCGCAAAGGGCTACATCACCGCTATGACCGGCGACGGCGTCAACGACGCTCCTTCCATCAAGAACGCCGACATCGGCGTGGGCATGGGCATCACGGGCACCGACGTTACGAAAAACGTTGCGGATATGATTCTCACCGACGACAACTTTGCAACCATCGTTTCGGCAGTCGGCGAAGGCAGACGCATCTACGACAACATCCGCAAATCGATACAATTCTTGCTTGCGTCCAACCTGTCCGAAGTGCTGTCCATTTTCATCGCAACGCTTGCCGGATTTACAATCTTCAAGCCTGCGCATCTTTTGTGGATAAACCTCATCACAGACTGCTTCCCTGCGCTGTCTTTGGGCATGGAAACTCCCGAAAGCGACGTCATGAGCCGCCCTCCGAGAAACAGCAAAGACGGCATTTTCGCAAACGGTATGGGCTTTGCAATAAGCTATCAAGGCGTGCTTATCACTCTTATTACGATTGCGTCCTACTTCATCGGTGCAAAGGTGCTTGCAAATATGCACCATGCCGAAGCAATCGCAAACGGATTGTACAGCGCGGAAACTCTCGGCTCGTCCATGGCGTTTTTGACGCTGTCTATGGCGGAAATATTCCACGCTTTCAACATGCGTTCGCTGCACGGTTCTATATTCAAAATCAAAAAACAAAACTGGTGGTTGTGGGGCGCTGGCGTGTTGTCGCTGCTGTTGACAACCCTCGTCGTAGAAGTCCCCTTCCTTGCAAACGCATTCGAGCTTGCAAAACTCGACGGAGCGGAATACGGCATCGCAATCGCACTTGCAATATCCATAATTCCTATGGTCGAAATCGTCAAAGCAATCGCGCGCGCAATTCGCAAAAAGAAAGGCATCGTGCTTGCCGCATAATCTTTTGCGACTTATTAGAAAAATTAAAAACAATATTAAAACGTCAAAAACAAAAGCCGAAAGATTGTCTTTCGGCTTTTGTTTCGTATCGGTTGGCTTATATCAATAGAACTCTTTCGAGGTGTTGCTCTTCCACTCGTCGTAACCGTCGGGATTGGGCGCACCGGTTTTCACAAACTCGCAATAGCGTTTGCGAAGCTCGGTTGCAAGGCGGTAGTCGTCCTCGCAGAATTTGCGCCACGGATGTTGATCAAGCCCGAATACGTACCACAAATCCGCACTGTGCCACGCTCCTTTGTCATCGCCGGGAAGAGAATGATAAAAGTGCGACAGCCACACTTTTCCGTTGCCGCTTTTCATCATGGTTTTCGCTATGCGTTCGAGATACGGCGCAAGCAAATCGTTTTTGGTTACGCCGAGAATACACGGAAGTTGCTCGTCCTTGTATGCGTTTTCATACAGGTCTTTTCTGACGATTTCGTCATCGAATACGGGCATTGTGGAGAGCATCGACAATGCAAGATTCTTCTTGTTTTGTCTGTACCACGCAAGATATAGGTCTTGGGCATTGCAAGTTTTGGGATCAAGCCCTCTTGCTTGCAGATCCTTGCGTACTCTCGCAAAAAATCGTTTTGCTCGTTTGAGGGATTTAGGCGCGAAAATGCCGCGCACGCTGCCGCCGCCCGAAAGCATAATCGAGCCTTGCACCATCTCTTTGACTTTTGGCAAAAGCACGAGATTTTGAATGGAAATCGCGCCTGCGCTCTGCCCCATAAGCGTTATTCGCGACGGATCGCCGCCAAACGCGGATATGTTTTGTTTCACCCACTCGATCGCGCAAATCATATCGTAAAAAGCGAGGTTTTGCGCGCCCTCGTCGGCATTGTATCCGAACACGTTGAGCCTATAATTCGCCGTGACGCAGATCACGCCCTCTTTTGCGATTTCTTTGCCGTCGAAAGGGCGTTCGTCGCTCGAACATATCACGAACGCGCCGCCGTGAATATACAGCAAAACAGGCAAATTTTCCGCATTTTTGGGTACAAAAATATTGAGATTTAAGCAGTCTTCCGAATACGTGAAAGAAAGTCCTTTGCGAAACTCCGTGTAATAAAGCATATCTGTTTTTGACTTGGATTTGCTCTCGTCGAAAAATTGCCGAAGTTGCGGACATCCGTCGCCATACTTTGTTGCCGTAACCTCGGCTGCAAGCGGTTCGAGCACAGGCTTTTTAAACCGCTCTCCCCTTGCGTATCTTATGCCGAGAAACGCAGCCGTATCTCCGCGGTCTATGCCTTTGACGACGTGGTTTTGATCGTTCACGATATATTCCGTATTATTGTTTTTTTGTTTGAACATGGGTTGTCCTTTGAGCATGTGTCATAACATAAAATGCGTGCTCGACTTATTCTTTTATTGCGATTTTCCCCTTCCTCATGTGTTTGGACTTCGGCGTTTGCAAAGCAATCCGCCTTGTTCGCTTTGGCTACAACACATTCACAGGATGTGTTGCTTAACGCTGCCCATACCGCCGCTCATTCTAATCGGGTGTGGGTGTCCCCCCCCATATTGTCATTCTGTCAATGTCAAGTGAGGCAACTTGCTTGCAAGGGAACGCAGATATTAACGTAGCAACCGCCTTTTTTAAAGGCGAAAACCGTAGGTTTCTATGCACAAGCATAGTTGTTGCGAGTAACGTAGTGAAGAATCCAGCGTAGCGAAATGCGGCTTACGCCTAGATTCCTCGGCGTTGCTCGGAATGACGAGGGGAAGAATGTAATTCAATCGGGTGTGAGTGTCTCGTCGCCGTTGCGGCTCATGTTCCGTCTTTGAACAAGGAGCGTACTAAATCGTACGTGACTTGTGAATGAGCGTCCTGACGACGCTATTTGCTCAATAGCGCATTTTTACCACTTGTTTTCGCAGTATTCGCAGAACGCGTACATATCCCTCACCTCAACCTTTGTGCCGTCATCGAGGATTGCGGTGCCGTTCCAGATGCCGTGGACTTGATGACAGTGCATGCGCAAAAGATTGAGAACGTTGAGATCGCCGTGATGGTCGTAAAACGGAGTCATGGTGAAATCAAATCTGCCGTCTTGCGAAATAAAGTGCCACGGCTCTTCGAACTTGTCGGGTTTTGGGAAAACTTCGACGTCGACGGGGCCGAACTTGTGCGCTTTTCCGTCCCAGAAAATTGCCGTTTCGGTTGCGTTGGACTCGTCGCCGATGCCCCACGTGATTTCAAAACCGAACATGTGGTCTTTGCCGTCGGGACCTTGCACCACTTTCGAGCCGTTGCCCCAGTACCAAACCATTTTGTAGGGAGTGTTGACTCTGCCCCAGTCAAGAAACGCGAATGTGTCTTTCTTGTCGAAATTCCACACTTGCTCGCCCCAGCGGAACGTGCCGGCACAAGGCATGCAGTTTTGCTTGGTGGTCATAAAATATCTTGTGGGTTTGTTTGCAAAAGGAAGAACGGTGGTGATGTTTTCAAGCCCGTCCATGATGTCCATTGTGAAGTTTGCCTCGACCTCTTTGCCTTTAAACTTGCCCTTGAAATAAAGAGTGCGCACTCTCTTTTCGGTTACGGCTTTGAATTGCGTGCCCGAAACGGTGAAATCCACGACGTTAGGCTCGTCGCCCTTGGGTGGAAGAATATATTTTTTGCCGCCGAGGAAAAGCGCGGTGGACTCAAGAATAGTGCCCGAATGAATTTTGCTCTTTTGGTGAGCGTTGTGCAAATCCGTGATGGACGCTTGCGCATATCCGCCGATTGATATGTTTGCAAAACTTATTTGCACCATAAATTCGCCGTTGGAAATCTGATAAAAATCCCATTCTTTTTTGCGCCAAGCGGGCTTTGCGTTGTCGCGCTCGTAGTCGAACACGTTGTGTCTTGCCCAACCGGGCGAAAGCAATTTGCCGTCAGCGGCAAGAAGTTTGGTCGGCTTGGTGTACTCTGTTTGTTTGCTTGTGAGTTGACCTTCCAACCAACTCGGATAAGTTCTCTTCATAATTTCCCTCCGCTTATATCTAAAAGATATAATGATTATACGAAAAGTATAAAACAAAAATGCGCTCATTTCAAGAGCGATTTTTTACAAAAGTACGATATTTCGATTTTTAGCGTAACAAAAATAATCGCCGAATTGTCGTAAATATCTATGAAAAACGTAAAAAAAGTGCTATGATTTCTTCGGAGTCAATTATGGAAATCAAACCGATCGCACACATTTTTACACCTTTCAAAGAAAAGTTCGGCATCCCTCGCCAATGCGGAAAAGTCGCAACGGTGGGAAGAATCGTCTTTGAAAAAGAATATCGCAACCCCGACGCGATAAGAGGCATCGAGGGATTTTCGCATTTGTGGTTGGTGTTCGATTTTTCAAAAGCGCATCGCAAAGACTTTTGTCCGACCGTGCGACCGCCGCGTCTTGGCGGAAACGAGAAGGCGGGTGTTTTTGCGACAAGGTCGCCTTTCCGCCCCAACTCTCTCGGATTGAGCTGTGTGAAACTTGTAAAAGCGGAAGATACGGAAAACGGCAAAGTTCTCGTTGTCGAGGGTGCGGATTTGCTTGACGGTACGCCGATATACGATATAAAACCGTATCTAAAATCCGATTGTATCCCCGACGCGATTTGCGGATTTGCAGACGAGTGCTCGGGACATGTTTTAAAGGTTGAAAACGTCGAAATTTTGAAAGACCTTCCCGATTGCGAAAAACGTAATATCGTCGATTGCATTGCGCAAGATCCACGTCCGTCATATCAGAACGACGGCAGAATTTACGGTATGATATACGGCAATCACAACATAAAATTTACCGTTTCAAACGGTGTTGCAACACTTGCCGATTGCGTTGAAATTTGATTTAAACTGACAAAAATCGCACTTTACAATGCAAAAACGCACACGTCATGTGTGCGTTTTTGATGTTTTGAAAAATCAGTCGATGAAATATTTGCTATAATTGGGCTTCAACATCGTATGCGGAATACTGATTTGCGCAAGGAATACGGCAAGCAATACGATGATACATCCGACAAACTCCTTTGTCGAATAACTTTCGTGCAAAAACGCAACGCCGCCAATAAACGCAATGACGGATTCAAGCGACATGATGAGGGTTGCAAGCTCGGGCGGAGCGTACTTTTGACCGACCGTCTGGAAAGTAAATCCGACGCCTGCAGACATGATGCCGACATACAGAATCGGCATAATGTTTGCTTGAATCGCGCTCACCGGCGGAAAACCCTCGATTGCCATTGCCGGCAAACTCAGAAGGCTCGCCACCACAAATTGTATAAATGTTATTTTGAGAGGATCGAATTCATCCACAAATATGTCTATAAACATAATTTGAAGAGAAAACATTATTGCACAAAGCAACAACACTCCGTCCGCATAAGTAAGGCCGGAATCGCCGTTTATACACATTATATAAAAGCCAAGCACCGCCAGTACGATTGCAAATTTGCCGTTTGTGGGGATACGCCTTCTCAAAAGAAGATTCAGAAGAGGCACAATCACAATATAGAGTGCCGTTATAAATCCCGTTTTGCCGACCGTAGTATGCGCGATTCCGTATTGCTGCAAATTGTTTGCCACAAACAAACTCAAACCGCACAATGCACCGCCTACAAACGTCGCCTTGTTCCATCCGATACGCGTTGTGCCTTTCTTTTTGTCGATGAGCATGTTTATGAGGATAAATATGCCTATCACTCCCACCGCAAGAGAAAATCTCAAAGCGTTAAACGTAAAAGTCGGCACGTCGGACGACGCTTTTTGTTGAGCGATAAATGCAAAGCCCCACACAAGCGCACACAGCGAGCAAAATAGAATTCCGGTTAAGTTGTGAGATTTTTGTTTGATCATACAGTCTTTTATTTTATGCGTGTTTCAAGCGTTTTTGTCAGTTTTTTGTAGTCGTCAAGCGAGAGCGCTTCCCCCCTGACCATAGGAGAAAAGCCTGCCTCTTCTATAAGTTTGCCTGCCTCTTGTTTGTCGATTTGAAACGCAACCGACAAGTTGTTTGCAAGCGTTTTTCTGCGCATGGCAAAAGACGAACGCACGAGTTTGTGCAACAAAGCAACGTTTTCGCCGTCGAGTTTCGTGCGGTCTATATCTATGCGCACCACCGCACTGTCAACGTTGGGCGATGGGAAAAACATATTTCTAGACACGTTTCTGGTGATTTGCGCATTGCCTGCCATCTCGATTGCCAAAGTGATTGCGGAATAATCCGCCGTATTCGGTTTTGCAACGAAACGGAGCGCAACTTCTTTTTGCACCATAATCGTAACGGATTTGACGTCGAGCGAACTTTCGATAAAACGCATCGCAAGCGGCGTGGTGATGTAGTACGGCAAATTTGCAACCACTTTGAAACTATCGCCCACAACGGACTTAAGCTCGTCGTCTTTCATTTTGAGGACGTCGCGAAAAATAACTTCCGCATTGTCTATGCCTTGAAGGGAGAGCGCAAGCACGGGCTGCAAATTTCTGTCCACCTCGAAAGAATAAACCTTTTTTGCGACCTTTGCTATCGCGCGCGTGAGCGTACCCGCTCCGGTGCCGATTTCCACAATCGTATCGTCACCGTTTATTCCGCTGTCTGCAACGATTGCGTCAAGCAAGTTTGCGTCGGTGATAAAGTTTTGTCCGAGAGCCTTGTTGAAGTGAAAATCAACTCCGCGTATAATGTCTTTGATGCCGTTGTTTTCCATTTATTACCTTTAAAAACGGCGTATATACCGCCGATTCGTTCACACACTACTTACGTACCAAAGATAAAACGCCAAATCACAAAAGACGAAATATCCAAAGTACAAAAGATAAAAACAGGAGTCAAAATCGGACTGCTGTTTTTTCTTAATATTCGGTTTCTTCCCTTATGGTTTCGCGCACCTTGAAATGTGCGCCGACGCTTTTTGCAAGCTCGCCGCAAGCCTTCACTTCGTCCTCGCCTATGAAATCCACAACCGACATGGTGGTGTCGATGCCGGCATCCACGCAATCCTTGGTGAATTTGAGCATTGCGTCGAATGCCGCCTCACCGTACTTGCTTCTGCAAATCTCCTGATAGGTTTCCTTTGTGGACGCATTGAGGGATACGGACACACTGTCGATATACGGCGCGATAAGTTTTGCAACGTCGTCTCGGTTGTTGATGAGATTGCCCAGTCCGTTGGTGTTTATGCGGATTTTGCAACCCTTCTTTTTAAGGTACGGTGCGATTTGCGAAATCATGGACAAATTGCACATAGGCTCGCCGAATCCGCAAAAAACTATCTCTTTGTATTTTGACAAATCGTACAAAGCGATGTCTTCCGCAAGCTCTTGGAAAGTCGGCTCTTTGAGCAGCCACAAATCGTTTCCGCTCACGCCGTCCTTGATGTTGCGTATGCAAAACTCGCAGTTGTTGGGGCAACGATTTGTGATGTTGAGATACAAACTGTCGCCAAATTCATAAACGTAGTTGTTGGTCATATATATTCTCTAAAAACTATTATATCTTTTTCTTTTATGCAAAACCTAGGTTTTATCCGCTCATTTCAAGCGTGTAAACAATCGTTTCGCGTTTTTGCTTGTCAACTCCGCAATTTCTTCTTCGCTCACTCCGAGCACCTGCGCTGCCTTTTGTGCGACAAGGCTTACGTATTTCGGCTCGTTTGTTTTGCCTCTGAACGGCACGGGAGTCATGTACGGGCAATCGGTTTCCAAAAGCAATCTGTCCTTTGGCACGACGGCAAGCGATTCGAGATTATGCTTTGCGTTTTTAAAGGTTATCGCTCCGCCGAAAGCATAGTACGCGTCGAGTTTATCAAAGATTTTCACATACTCCGCAGAGCCCGAATAGCAGTGCAACAGCAATCCGTTTTTTATATACTTTTGCATATCGAAAAGGATTTTTCTAGTATCTTCGTATGCGTCGCGAACGTGCAACGCAATCGGCAATTCCGCCTCGTCTGCAAGTTCGATTTGCTTTGTGAAAGCGGATTTTTGCACTTCCCTTTCGCTCAAATCGTAATAGTAATCAAGCCCTATTTCACCGATTGCGACAACCTTCTGACGTTTTGCAAGTTCGAGGATGCGTTGGCATGCTTCATCGTCCAACGTATCGGCATCGTGCGGATGTACTCCGACTGCGGCATACACCCTGTCGTACTTTTCGCAAATTGAAACAGCAAGCTCGGACGAGGGCATATCGTATCCGACGCATATCGCGCTCTCGATCCCGTCCTTGTCGAAATCGCCTACGATTCTGTCAATGTCGCAAAGCAGTTTTTCGTCGTTTAGGTGGCAGTGCGTGTCTATAAGCATAATGCGATTATCTCACCACGCAGCCGCTCGGCACGGATTTTTCGGGGGACACAAGCACGACTTGTTCGTTGCCGTCTGCGTCGGTGTAGCAAGCGCAAAGGAGCATACCTTGACTTTCTATTCCGCGAAGTTTTGCAGGTTTGAGGTTGTACACGACAACAACGTTTTTGCCGAGCATTTCTTCGGGCGTATAATGTTTTGCGATTCCGCTCACGATTGTGCGCACGTCACCGCCTATTTGCACGGAGAATTTGAGGAGCTTGTCCGCTTTTTCAACCTTTTCCGCAGTGAGAATTTTGCCCACGCGAAGTTGAATTTTTGCAAAATCGTCAATGGTAATTTCGCTTATATCAACGATATTTTCCGCTTTTTTGTCCTCTTTTTTCTCTTCTTCGACGTCCTCTTTCACCAAGCCCTTTGCAAGAAGCTCTTTTTTCACCTTGTCGGCGTCTATTCTTGCAAACAAATGCGCGGGGTTTTCGGCAACTTTCGTGCCGTTTGCCAAAAGTCCGAATTTGTCGAGATCGTCAAACGAGCGAATTGTCGTCCCGCATTGTTCGACCACTTTTTGAGAGGTGGACGGCATAAACGGAGAAAGCAGACTTGCGCAAATCACGATGGTTTCGGTGAGGTTGTAAAGCACGGTTGCCAATCTGTCTTTTTGGCTTTCGTCCTTTGCAAGCACCCACGGCATAGTTTCGTCGATATACTTGTTTGCTCTTCTAAGCACGGTGAATATATCCGAAAGCGCGTCTGCCGAGCGATATGCGTCGATATTTGCAAACACCTTGTCTCTTGCCGCTTTTGCAAGCGATTTAAGCTCGTCGTCAACGGGTTCGTTTGCTCCCTTGTCGCAAACGATGCCGCCGAAATACTTGTTGCTCATGGCGATTGTTCGTTGCACGAGGTTGCCGTACACATTGACAAGCTCGCTGTTGATGGTATCGATAACCAGGTCCCAGCTGATTATGCCGTCGTTGTCGAAAGGCATTTGCGAAAGCAGATAATATCTTACGCTGTCAACGCCGAAAAAGTCCACGAGATCGTCGGCATAAATGACGTTGCCTTTGGACTTTGACATCTTGCCGCCGTCTTGCAACAGCCACGGGTGTCCGAAAATTTGTTTGGGAAGAGGCTCGCCGAGTGCCATGAGGAATATCGGCCAATAAATCGAGTGGAAACGCACGATGTCCTTGCCGATGATATGCACGTCTGCCGGCCATTCCTTTTTGTAGAGGTCGCTTGAATTGCCGTCGGCGTCGTAGCCTACGCCCGTAATATAGTTGGTGAGCGCGTCAAGCCACACGTAAACGACGTGGCGTTTGTCAAAACTCACGGGAATACCCCAGTTGAACGACGTTCTCGAAACGCAAAGGTCTTGCAAACCGGGTTTCAAGAAGTTGTTTACCATCTCGTTTTTGCGCGATTGCGGAACGATGAAATCGGGATGTTCGTCATAGTATTTCATAAGGCGGTCGGCATATTTGCTCATATTGAAGAAGTATGCCTCCTCCTCTGCCATTTCGACTTTGCCTCCGCAGTCGGGGCATTTGCCGTCGACAAGTTGGCTCTCCGTCCAGAACGATTCGCACGGAGTGCAATACCAGCCCTTGTACGAGCCTTTGTATATATCGCCTTGTTTATAGAACTTTTCAAATATTTTTTGGACTTGTTCCTCGTGATCTGCGTCGGTTGTGCGTATAAACTTGTCGTAGGTCGTGTCCATCAAATCCCAAATGCGTTTGATGTCCGCAACTCTTTGGTCGACGTATTGCTTGGGCGTCAGGCCTGCGGCTTGCGCTTTGAGCTCGATCTTTTCGCCGTGCTCGTCCGAACCTGTTTGAAAAAACACGTCGTAACCTTCCATACGCTTCGCTCTTGCGATAAGGTCGGAAAAAACGATTTCGTACGTGTTGCCGATGTGCGGCTTGCCCGATGCGTAGGCAATTGCCGTAGTCATATAAAATTTCTTTTTGTCTTGCATGATGCCACCTCTTTGGCAGGCTAATGGTGCCGCCTTTTGAATTGAGTTTATACATTATACAACTTTTATTTATAAAAGTAAATAAGAAGTGCATACGCACGCAAAATGAAAAATACAATATCGTATGAACGTCGCATTTTTGATAATAAGCGCAATATCCGTCGTCTTGATGATTGCCCGCGCGCCCGAAGCCGCCTTCCCGACAATGATTGACGGAGTTACGCACGCAATCGAATTGTCAATCAAACTTTGCGCGATATATGCGGTATGGCTGTCCGTTTTGAAAATGGTCGAAGCGACTTCGCTTGACAAAAAACTCTCCAAACTTCTCCGTCCGATCGTGCGCAAAATTTTCAAAAACGAAAGCGACGAAGCGTACGATTATATCTCGATAAATCTTGCGGCAAACATGTTCGGTATGGGCGGAGTCGCAACGCCTGCCGGCATAAAAGCGATGAGCGCAATGAGCGACGGTAGCGATAGAGCAAGCGACAACATGATTATGCTTTTGGTGATAAACGCAACGTCGATCCAACTTATTCCCGCAACCGTCATAGCAATGCGCGCGGGTGCAAATTCTCAAAGTCCGTCGGACATAATTTTGCCCACTCTGATATCCAGCGGTATAGCAACGCTTGTCGGCGCAATAATGTGCAAGGTGCTCTCGTTGAAAAAAAGTGATTTTAACAAAACCAACAAAACAAGCACTTTATTTACAACAAAAGAGAGGATAAAACCCTCTTTTTGCGGTTATAGTAAAAAATTTCGTCGAGGTGCGAAATGAACGTAAGCACGTACGTATTGCCGGTTTTGCTCATTGCGCTTATCATCGTTTGCATTGTCAAAAAGGTGAAAGTGTACGACTGTTTTTTGCTAGGCGCAAAGGACGGATTGAACCTTGTTATAGATGTGTTTCCGTATATCGCGTCCATATTCGTGTGTATCGAACTGTTTAAGGCAAGCGGACTTTCAAGCACGATTTCCGCTTGGCTTGCAAAGCCGCTTTCGTATATCGGCATACCGAGCGAAGTGACGGAAATCATACTTCTCGTTCCCCTTTCGGGCAACGGCACGATTGCCCTTTTGGACGGCATATTTCAAAAATACGGCGCGGATTCGTATATAGCGAGATGCGCCGCCGTGATTGCAGGGGGAAGCGAAACGATATTTTATATTTGCGCGGTGTACTTTTCCGCTTGTAAGGTGAAAAAACTGCGTTACGCTATCCCCGTGTCTCTTTTTTGCACGCTGCTGGGAGCTTTGATTGCTTGCGCACTCTGCCGTTTTATGTAAAAAAGAACGCCTTTTGCAAGGCGTTCTTTTTGTTGTGCACTAAATTATTTTGCGATGACTGCGTTGAGCTTTTCAACGAGTTCGTCAACGTTGATGCCGTGCACCGCAGCTGCCTCTTCGAGAGTTTCGCCGTGCGCGAGCATGCAATGCAAGCAGTGCATACCACTCTCTTGCAACACTTCTGCGAGTTTATCGGGATCGCCTTGTGCGAGTACGTCGATGATGAGCATGTCTTTTGTTACCATGGTTGTTACCTCCTAAAAGATATGTAAATTTTGATTATTCGAATTGTCCGCTCAACCAAGCCCACACAGGCAGAGCGATTACGCCGAGCGCAAGAAGCACCGCAATCGCAACTCTGATCGGCGACACGGGGGATTTGCCCGTGGATTTGCCCGTTCTTCCGTTGATGATAAAGCGGTAACCTTTTTTGCGATACATATACGCGCAAACCCAAAGAGGCAGAAGCATATAATGGAATTGTGTGCCGGAATAGGTGGTGTTTACGTTTAGATACCCCACGACATCCGCACAATAGCTATCGATAATGCGTTTGCGAATCGTATCGTCCATTTGCCCTTTCGCAACACCGAATCCGTCCTGCAAAGACGTGTCGTACCTCTCTGCCACAAAGCCTGCGATGTAGTCTTTGTTGTATGATTCGAGATTGTCGGTGTCGTATGGCAAAATCTTGTTTAGTTCTTTTTGGTTGAGTTGAGTGCTTGCTTCGACGGCGACGTTTTCAAAAGAGTTTTGCGTATTGCCGTCGATGTTGTACCATTCTATGTACGTTTCCACGCGGCGATCTTTTCCGCTGCCCACCGTTCTTGTGCGTCTTTTGCCGACTCTTCCGTCATAAGTGGAAAAAGCATCTGTCGAAAAAGCGTAAGACGGGATGTAAACGCCTTTGAAATTTTCAACCTTGAAACTTTTTTTGAGATTCCACGGCGCAAAAAGTTTCTTTTTTATCCACTTTTTGCCTGCGGTTGACGCCTGCTGTTGCGAGAGCGCAAACGGAAGGATGCTGTCCGGTTTCAAACCTTTCATGTCATCTATCTCAACAACATTCGTCCCTCCGCAATACGGACACTTGATTGCCGTATCAAACGACGAAAGTTTGACTTCTGCGCCGCAGTTCGGACATTTGTATGTCGAATCGTCAAACTTCACTTCCCCGTCCTTGACAGACGCGAGATAATCGCGTTTGAAACTTATCTTTTTATCGATCGAACGAGTTGCATCGCAATATGAACAATGAAGTGCGCCCCTTTCGGGATCATATGTCATATCCGCGCCGCAGTTTGTACATTTGACGACCGCCGTATTGTTGCAGTTGAAAACGTCTGCCATATAATAAACACTCTTGATTGTCTATCAGTCTATTTTTGCTCCGCATTCGGGACAGAATTTCATGCCCGATTTGACTTTGACTCCGCATTTGGGGCATGTTGCACTCATGGGCTGTCCGCATTCGGGACAGAATTTCGAATTTTGAGGAACTTCGGCACCGCACTTCGAGCATTTGCAAGTGGCTTCGCCGCCCACTTTCGCTCCGCATTCGGGACAGAATTTCGCTCCTGCTTTGACGCTTGCGCCGCATTTTGCACATTTGATTTTTGCGCTTTGCGCTTCATCGAGATTTTGAGCGAACTGATTGCCAACTCTTGCGCCCATGCCGAGACCTATGCCTGCTGCGCCGAACATACCGCCCATACCGGGGTTCTTTGCCGCGTCGCGCATTGCCTGTACGGATTCGTATTGAGCGTACTCTCCCATTTTCCCGTCAAACACACCGAGCGTTGTGCGTTTGTCCATTGCCTTTTCAACCGCTTCGGGCAATTTGAAATTGCGCACAAGCACGGAATCGATGTCAAGACCGAGCTCGTTGAATCTTGGCTTTGCTTGAGTGCAAACGGTGTCGCCGATTTCAAGATAGTTTGCCGCAAGTTCGAGCGCGGGGATTTCGCACTCGCCGAGCATGTCGGTAAGTTGCGCAAGCACGATTGATTTGAGATGTTCCTCGATGTCCTCCGTCTTGAACGAATGAATCGTGCCAAAGCACTCTTTCATAAACAATTCGGGGTTCATGACGTGGAAGGAATATTCGCCATGGCCTGCGATACGAATCATTCCGAAATCCTTGTCGCGCATCATAACGGGATTTGGCGTACCCCACTTCATTTGCGTGAATCTGCGCAAATTGACGTAATATACGTCGATTTGTTTGGGGTTTTCAAACGCATATTTCCAGTTTGCGATTGCGGTAAGAACGGGGGTTGAACCTTCATCGAGTTTCCAGCTGCCCTCGGTGAACACGTCGCAAACGCTTCCGCGATACACGAAAATCGCCGCTTGCGAAGGACGGACGATAAGTTCCGACCCTTTCATGATCGCATATCTGTCGTCGTACTCAAATTTTTTCACTATAGTATTTTGAGAACTGTCTTCCCATTGAATGACTTTGAGGAGTTGTCTTTTGATAAGTCCCATAGGGCCCTCCGATTTTTGTTTTATTATATGTATTATATCACAAGCGATGATTTTTTCAATAAAAATTTATTATAACTATGCATCCTTGAAAAAACACACCCGAAATCATTGTGATTTTCGGCAATTTTGTAAATGATTTTTGCTTAGCGACAAACTTTGCCGCAATCGTCCGCTTTCCGATTTAACGAAAAAGCCTCGCTTTTTGCGAGGCTTTTTGCGATTGATTCTTAAATCAGCCGTTGATTGTAATTGTCGCGAGGCTTGTCACGACTTGCGCATCGGGAACAAGCTGTCCTTCCTTGACGATTGTGCCGTCAGCAAAGGATTCGCCTGCTTTTGCCGTTCTTGTCGTAAGAAGCGTACCGTTGCTGTCCACAACCGTTCCGATTGCCGCATAGAGTTTATAAACAATCTTGCGAGCCGAGGACGTCGGGAGTGCAAACACTTCTTCCGCTGACGAGAACGTAACCGAATATCTTGCAACCAATGTCGTCTTACTGCTTGACGAATATACTTCCGCGACACCGAACCACACAACGTTCACTTTTTGACCGTTAACCGTTGTGGTCATGTTGAGCGTTTTTGCGCTATCGTTGTACAAACCGGAAACGCTTGGCGTATATGCCGTTGCGTCAACCTTTGCCGCTTGCTCAATCGGGACGGAAACGCGTTCCTGATCCGCAAACTGAACGATTGCGCTCTTGCCTGCCGCTGTTGTCGTAATACCGTCCTTTGCGACCGTATAAGATGTGTCTGCTGGCATAGATACGATTGCGTAGAAGAAGTCAAGTGTTTCGTCTATGGCAGCGTTGAACACTTCCTTACCTTCTGCGTCGAGCTTAATCTTTCCGGTTGTCGCATCGAATTCGGGAGTCGAAACGCCGAATTTCACGATGTAGGCGAACGGCATCATCAATTTTGACGGATTGTTGGGATCGATGACAAACGATGTCTTGGCAAGGCTGTTGTCAACAAGCGACGTATAGATGCCCGTTGTCGTCAAAACGGTGCTGTTTCCGCTCTTTGTCGTCGTTGCGGACGTCATTTCTTTGACAATCATCTTCTTGACGAGGAACGGAATCTTGTAGGATTGTACGTTTCCGTCCACGCCGATGAGTTTTGCGGTGACGTAAATCAATCCGCCGTTGTATGTCGGTCTGAATTCGTCGAAGCTCCAAACAAGCAAGTGGTTTGCGTCTTTCGTCGTGTAGGTTACGACTTGCGTTGCGTCGCCGTTGCCCGTGCGTTCGTTGAATTTGAGCTCGGTGGGCATTGTGGGCTTGACGTATTCGTACGGATTGACGTATTGTTCAACGCCGCTGTTTGTGCCGTTTGCATAGCCGACGAGGGCTTTGAGCGCACTCTCGTCCGCAATGCTCACAACGCTTCTGTCAAGCACTCTAACGGTGAATCTGATGCGTTGCGTACCTACTTCGTTGGTGCCGTAGTTGTACTCGCCACCGTAGTTGACGATTGCGTATGCGGTGTATTCTCCGCCCGCATAAGTGACGTTGACGCCGCTGAAGTCCCACGTTACCGGCAACTCAACCGTTGCGCCGTTTGCAAGCGTAACGTTGAGTTTTGTCGGGAAGTTGACGTAATCTCTGTCGAGTTCCGCCGCCGTCATTGCGACGTATTCGCCGTTCACAAGCTTGTACGTGCCGTCAAGGTTGTTCTTGACGTATCCGCCGATTGCCGTGCTCGATTTCTCGTAGCGATCTCCGCTATATCCGCTCTTTCTTGCAAACACGTTTGCATTTAAGTACGGATCGATGACAAATTCTCCGTTCTTGAAGAGAGCGTCTCCGTTGCCCGTTACGAGCGTTGCGCTTTCCGTTCTGCTGTTGTTGATGTGAACGGTTACGTCAACCTTTGCGCTTGCGTCGTTGTCCTTAACTCCGCCGGTGAGCGTTGCTTCAACCGCAACGTTGCCGCCTCTGAACGTGTATTTAACGTCTTGTGCGTTCCAGGACACGTTGAGAGTTTGCGTCGTCACGTAGACGAGCAAGTAGAGGTCTTTGCCGTCCGAAGTCTTGAAGTTTTCGCCGATAGTGCTTACATCGCCGTCGAACAAGGCATAGTTCTTGGTGTCTTGGTTGTAGACGTAGAACTTGACGCCTGCGTAATCCTTCTCGTTTTCGAATCCGCCGTACACTTTGTAGATGCCGGGATAAGTCGTTCCGTCGGTATCCGTGAAGCCGTGGCGTTTCTTGTAGGTGGTGTTGTAATCGTATTGATTTGCGCCGATTGCTTCCTTGCCCTCGTTCCACCACGCATATGCTGTTACGAATTGTGCGCCGACGTAGAAGGTTGCCGTCTTGTCGTAGTTCGCCGTGTTGTAGACGGAGTTTTCACTGTCGGTGTACACGTCCTTGTTGTACTTGTACGAACCGACGGACATATCGTTGTAAGCAAGGTCGCTGTTGGTGAGCGTAACCTTGGATACGCGAATCTTGATCGTCATCTCGAAGGAAGGCATGACTTCGAAGTTCTTTTCTTCGCTGTCCCACACGTGGACGGTCATCTTTCTGTCGAGCGTTGCGCTGAGGTTTGCAAGATCTCTTGCCGTGGGCGCATTCTCGTACGAAATGAAGTAGTTGCCCTTGTCGCCGTTTGCAAACGTGAGCGTCATTCTGGACGGGAGTCTGTCTGCGCCTGCGTATGCAAAGTGGTTGTAATAGACGTATTCTTCGGGCATACCGGTCGCCTTGGTGTGGACGATGTCGATATACCTGCCGTCCGCCACGCCGCCGTTCATGCCGACGAGCGTATCCGTGACGGTCGAATACTTGCTTTCCGTGTACAAGTATTCGAGTCCCGTTCCGTCGAGCATGAGCTCTGCGTCAACGATCGTACGATCGAGCACCGTGACGGGTACGTTGACGCGTTGTTTTGCGAGCATATATCTTGCTTCGTCCGTCAACTTGAAGTCTTTGTTGTCTCGTTTCATGAAGTCAACGTAGTCCTCGATGGTGACGTAGGATTGGATACCGCTGCCGGTGATGTCCGCCTTGACGTAGCCGCCGTCCGCTCTTTCGATGCCGATGACTGCCGTTGCCATGTATGCGGTGTTGCTCGTGCCGCTCTTGATGAGCTTGTCAACGTCTGACCAGTCGAAGAACGCATCGAACGTGTCGCCGTTGACGGTTGTGATTCTCATCACGTTTGCAAGGTAAGACGCGTCTTTGTGGAGGAACGTGTCAACCACGATGGAGCGATTCTCGTAATCGGACATGTACATGATCGTTCTATCGACGACGTACACTTCGATTTCACCGGTTTCGGTTTGCTCGTGAGCGCCCGCGTTGTATCTATAAGTTACGGCAACTTTATACTTCTTGCCGAAATACTTGGAGATATTTGCGTAGAACTCTTCGTTGTCGAAGTTGTATTCCACTCTGACGTCTTGCAAAACTTCGCTGCCTGCGACTTTGACCTTTTGTACGCTGCCGTTTGCAAAGAGCGTGCTTGCTTTCGCATACGGATCGAGTCTGTAAGATTGACCGTTTGCAAGTCCTTCGATGCCTGTCGTTGCAACGGTGACGTTTGCAACCACGTTGCTTGAAAGTGCGACTTTGTCGCCGTCCATGCTGGTGATTGTGAGCGTCATCTCGCCGTTGTAGCCGCTTTGAGCCGTGTAATCGTTGCTCCAAGCAAGCGTGACGGGGATTTCCTTTCCGTTGACGCGGAGCGTCGTGGATTTGAGCAAGCCCTTATAGAAGTTGTCCGCCGTCAATTCTGTCGCGAAGCCTTCCTTATAGCTTCCGCTTATACCGTCGAGCGTGAAGTCGTTGTTGATCGTGACGGTGTAGTCAAACGCAATGTCGCTGCCTGCAACGTAGTTGCCGAGCACGTACGCCTTGCGTGTGAACGAACCATTCTTGATCTCTTCTGCCGTCGGCATGCTTGTGTCGAGCCAATGAAGCGGTACTTTGTGATAAGTCGTGCCGTCCACCGTGACGGTTGCCGTCGTTGCGAACGTGAACTTGTCGAACACGTCGTATTCGTTGCTCATACCGTCGGGCACTATATCCGCCGCTGCGTTGAAGCCGTCGAGATAAATTCTTGCAGTGAAGCCGTCGGCTTGCGGATAGCGGATTGCAAGTCCGTCGAAGAAGAAGTACTTGCGTTCGACGTAAGAGCCGCTTTCGTCGGTGACGATTTCGTCTTTGCTCGGTGCCGCATAATCGATCCACTTGATTGCAACGTCGATTGCGCCCTTGCCTTCCGCAGTCTGTACGTTTGCGGATGCAGGCAACTTCCACTCGTCGTAGACGTTGTAGCCGAGGCTCAAAACTTCTGCGCCTTCGCCTGCCACTCTACCGCCGAGGGTCGTAAGTTTGCTTTCTCTGTCGGTAAGCTTGCCGCCCGTAAACGCATAAGACGGGATATTGACGTTGATTGCAACCTTGTTGTTGCCGATCAATGCGTAGATCGTTTGCGAGATGCCGTTGTAGTTTGCATCGGACACGACGGATTCAAACGCTCTGACGTATGCGATATAGCTGTCGCCTTTGACGAGGTTGACAAGCACCGGAGTGCCGTTTGCAACGTCGCCCCAATCGCTCGTCTTGAAGTAGTCAGAACGATTTTGTGCAAAGTTGATAGGATCGATACCGAACGCTTCGCCGTCAATGACGTGCGTTTGTTGATATACGCTGCCGGTGTAGTTGTTCTTGTCGGCAAGTTTGGCTTTAAGCTCTGCCGTCATGCCGTTCGCTCTGATGTACGAAGCAAGGTCGCCGATTGATTCGTCATAGAAGAAGTTGACGCTCTTGACGGTCTGTTGTTCGACACTCAAACGGAGCGTGATCTTTTGAGCTTCGTAAATCGCATTGCCGTTTTCGTCCGTTTTGCCGGTGTTGACAAGTGCGAGATCTTTGCCGTCCGCATCCTTGACTCTTGCTTCGACTTGTGCGTAAATCGTGCCGCCGTCAAAGATATTTTGCTCTGCTTTCACCTTCGTACATGCCGCATTGGTGTAGTACGTCACCGTGCTCCAATCGGGGTACATGGTGTGCGTTGCCGAACCGAAAGACACTTGATATCTCTCGTGCTCTTCACTCTCGACCCAAGTCGGGTTGAGCGTATCTTCGTGCGACACCGTCACGTTGAGCGTGGACGGAGAGAGCGCGTTGACCGCAAGCGGCACGTAAACTTCTTGCTTGCCGCTGAACTCTGTGCCTATCGTGAGTTTGACGTAGAGCGGATAGCTTCTGGAATTGCTGTATCCGTTGAACGTGATTTCGTCGGACGTAAGTTTGTGCACGCCGTTGTTGTACGCGTCGTAGTAGGTTTCGCCCGCCTTGATGAACGGAGCTTCAACTTGAAGCGCACTGCCGACGCTCAAAGTCTTTGCGACTTTGTTGCCGCTTGCGTCTTTGACGTAAATCTGATAACTGTTGCCGAGAGATTCTGCCGTTATCGTCGAGTATTGATATTGATCGAAGGTCACTTCGCCGACCATGGAATCGAACACGAAGGGCTTGACGACGATTCTGACGTTGACTTCCTGTGCAAACTTGCCGACGTAAGTTTCGCTCTTGCCGATAAATCCGACTTTGTCTGTCGTTGTGAGATTCTTTGTCACCGACGTGAAGATGCTGAATCTTTCGCCGCCGACTTTTGCCTTGACGGTGACGTCAATGCCCTTGTAGAAGTTGACTTTTCCATCTTGCTTAATCGCATCGATTGCCTTTGCAAGTTCGGTGGTATCCCACTCGACGTCGTAGCCCGTCATCGAGCTTTCGGTGACAAACTTGCCGTTGACGTACTTGAAGGAGTTGAGATATGCAACGAGATCTTGCGTGCTTGCGTCGACGGACATAGAGTCGATTTCAAAGATCGTCGTGTAATTGCCGTTGCTGTCGCGCTCGCTCTTGAAGGACACTTGCGGTGCGGACGAATCTTTGGACGTGCTCATCGAGGTAAGTCTTGAAATCTTGTAGTTCTTTGCAGTGAGCGCAATAGTGTCCTCAACAGCCTTTCCGAGACCCCATTGATACGTGAAGCCGACTTTGACGACGTTGCTTTCGTCACCGCTCTTCCAAGACGTCGAACCTTGCCAATCGTACTTGAAGTCGTCGGTGTTCCACTCGATCGTGCCTGCCGGGAATTGTCTGCCGGTGGGCAACTTGCTGCGGTCGAGCACGTAATACGTTGCGTCGCCGACGGTGATCGTCTTGTAGATGTCTTTGCCATCCTTGCTTTCGGTCACAAGACCTGCGATATACGCCGGATAGAGCACGTACTTGTTGCCGTCTTTGTTGAGGTTTGCTGTCGCACCTTTGTCGATCTCCGCTTGCGTGGGTTGAGTGAGAATCTGATATCCGTTCTCGCTCGGAGCGCCGCTTATCGGGTTGATAACCGCGTATACCATGTTGCCCAAGCCGTCCGTCATGTAGGTGCCGAACGTGTACTTGCCGCTGGAGAAGGCAATTCTCACAAGGTCGGGAAGCTCTGCCATATACTTGGAGCTTTCCGTGTCGATATCCACGCCGAGAGCCTTTTCGCTGTACGAACCGTCGTTGTTTCTATAGAATCCTTTGACGGTTTGCAATTCCTTGTCGTTGGTGACGTAAACGGGGATTGCGTAGAGCACCGTGTTGAGCGCATAGCCGTACACGTATCCTGCAAGACGTCTGCCGTTTTCGTCCGCCGTTTCGGAATTTGCCGCCGTCAAATCGACGGACGCCGCATCCCAAACGATATAAGTACCCGTTGCGTCCTGATATTGACTACCCGCGTTGTAGGACGTCATTTGTCTGTCCTCAATCCAAATCGGGAAGTTTACGGTTGCTTTTTGCGGGAAGAGCGTTGCGTCAAAGAAGAAACTGTCTCTGAGTTCGAAGTCTTTTCTTGCGCCGCCGGATACCGCATATCCCTTTCTGGTTGCAGGATCTTCGATAACGATTTCCGTCGGAGGCTCAACGCCGATGTTTGCCGCACTTTCGGAGTCGTCGAATTGCAACATGCCCGACGTGAACGAACTTTCATTGAAGCTGTACGGCGTGATGCGAATCATGAAGAAGTCCCATGCCTCGTTGATGTCGGTCGTAGTGCTGTTAGAGCTGCCTGCCGCAACTGCACCGCCACCGCCTGCAACGGTCTTCATGTTGTTCTTGTCGGTGGTCTTGGCTCGGTTGTACTTCATTGCCGTGCCGATACCGTTCTTTTCGCCGTTGACCATGATTTCAATCGCTTGAATACCGGGTTTTACGGTTTTGTCGCTTGACAAACCGTACTCGCTTGCCGTCGGATTGAGATCGATGTAGATGTTGATGGACGGATCGATTTCACCGCTTGCGAACGGAATCGGAAGGATACCGCCGATGAGTTTGTTGAGGTCTTGGACGATTTCACTTGCAAGGTTTTGGATCGTTTCCCACGAGAGCGACACTTTTGCCGCATCGAGAGCGAACATCAGCGCCCACTTGGTCAACGTTACCGGAAGCGAACGCATAAACGGTTCAACGTAGTTGACTTTTTGTTGTGTCGAAGCGTTTGCTTGCACAAGTGCGTCGAGTCCGTTATAGAACTTGGTGATTTCGTCCGTGTCGCCGATGCCGTCGATGAGATATTTGCTCAAACCGCTGCCGCCACTGCCGACTCTGTTGATATCTCCGAAATAAGGCTCGCCGTCATCGCCGTCGATCTTGTCTTTCATCAATCCCATAAGGATGCAGCTTACCATAATCATAAGTTCGTTGTAAGCGTCCTTATCGAGTTTAACTTTTAGAGAAATCTTGCCTGCGCCGCTCGAAACTGCCGTTGCGCCGTTGAAGTACGGCCAGTATTCGTGATCGTTGAACAAGTTGACGTCAACGCTCTTGATGAGGTTGTCGAGTTTGACGGGATACGAATACGAGGTCTTGTCCGCATTCCAACCGCTTGCTACTTGCGTTGAGGTATCTGCCGCAGTCTTTGCGGACGGATATTCATAGGTTGAATCATCGCCATCCGTTCCGCTGACGAGTTTGAGGAGCGGCGAGCTGCCCATCATACCGCCGAGATCGAGGCAGTTGAGTGCGGAAATCAATGGGACAATCGCACCGACCAAACCGCCCGTCGGGAGCGAAATGTTGGTGACAAAGATGTTGTTGCCGCCCACTATCGCCGAAAGACCCGTTTGAGCATTGTTGCTCTTCAAGTCAAGACGAATGTTGTAGTTTCTATCGCTGTCCGTATATTCTTTAAGGTTGGTTGCCGTGAGAACCTTTCTGCCGTTAAGCGTGATGGTCGAATGATCGTATGCCGTTGATACGTTTCTTGCTTGACGCAATTGCCACACTTTGTTTTGAATTTCGATATTCAAGCCCGGCTTCAGGTTGTCGATGGCGTTTTGGACAAGGGACATCAAGCCCGACGTCTTGGAGAACGTCAAGCCTGCATAACCGGTCTTCACCGAATTGATGAGTTTTTCGCTGTCAACCTTGCTTTCGCCGAAGCCGAGAGACACGTTCTTGATTGCAACGTTAGCACCCGTGCCGACGCTGTCGAGCTGAGCGTTGAGGTTGATGGATTCAAATCCGCTTTCACCGAGATTGATATCGAGTTTGACGGACTTGATTGGCGGAAGCGTTATGTTGCCGAGATCAATGCCGAGCATGCCGATGAGCGTTGAGATAAACGCACTGTCGAAGGACATGCCGAGACGTCCGTTTTCGATATCGACTTGCAAATACAACGCATTGCCTGCCGCCGCTTTTGCTTCCGCGCTTGCGTCTGCGTCCGAAGTCGTTGCGTCGGAGCTTACGCTTGCGCCGGATGCGGTTGCCGCGTCATAGCTCGGAGTTGCGCCGAGCAATCCCGCAATACCTTGGAACTTGATCTTGCCGAGTCCCAAACCGGTTGCGTCGATGTAGATTGCATCCGAATAGATTTCATTCTCTGTGTAAACGGGGCTTGTTGCCGCGCCGAGTTCCCATCTGCCGTCCGATTGCTTCATAAGTCTTGAAGAACCGAGATAGTAGAGGCTGAGAATGGTTGAGTTGATAGGATCGCCTGCCTTGATGTCGACTGCGATGTCACTGAACAAGATGCCGCCGATGCCGTATGCGAGGATAGGCGCAAGATTGATGTTCGCCGCAATGTCGATTGTGAAGTTTATGGCTTCGCTTGCCATCGTGATGTTGATATCCGCAAGCGTGTACTTATAGTACGTCGTAGATGCCGAGTAGGTCGTGCCCGTGTAAAGCTCGTATGCGTCGCCGTTCTTGACGTATACTTTGCCCTCGTATTGAGTTCCGCCGTCGTAGAGCGCGCCGTTGTTGAGCGTAAGCGCGGTGAACTTGCCGAACATGGATTGTCCGCCGAGGAGGTTTTCAAACAAGGAGATAACCCAGCCTGCAAGCGAATCCGAATAGCCTTCGTCACCGGGTTTGAGGTTCTTTGAAGTCATTGTGAGTTCCAAAGAAGCACTAAGACCGATTGTGGGCAGTTTGAGAGACGAGATGTCAAACGTACCCGTACCGCCGATCAGGCTGTTGAGGTCGAGCGACAAGATTTCGATGTAGCCTTGCGGTACGTTTGCGGTCTTTGCAAGTTTGTAGTAAGTCTTGCTCGAATCGACCGCCGCCGTGTCCACAACATAGTTGCCGCTTGCGTCTTTGACGTATTTGTCACCCGTGAAGGATGCAAGTTCGTCGGAAGTGAGTGCCTTGTAGAAGTTCTTTCTCTCTGTCGAAAGGTTGAAGGTTTCCGCAATGCCCTTGCTTATATCTTTGGTGATTTGCGCAGCAGGTATATCGAGGCAGAAGTACAAGCCGTCGCTCAATCTCAGATTGAGGCTGAACTCCGTCTTTCCGCCGAGCGAATCCATTCTGAAGAGCAAATCGCCGATGTCGGGGAGCAAATCTTTTTGTTCGAGACCGCGGATTTGCATTATCTTCTTGTAGATTGCGTTGATAAGGTCTGCGTTGAGTTGCATCAAGAGTTTTTGAGGAGTTACGTTGATCATGAAGTATGCGTAATCTCTCAAATGATCTTTGTTGTTTTCAATCGTCTTGATGTCGGAGCTGTTTGCAACGCTTGCGCCCGTGGCACCGCTCTCTTCACTGCCGTTCAGGAACTTGCCGAGAACGCCTTCGAGCAATCCGTCGAGGTTGAGATCGGTCACCGCAATCTTAGCAGTGTTGCCGAGGATGCCGCTGAGGTCAACGTACACGGAGTTTTCGATGAGGTAAACGCCGAGCAAAGTCTTCTTCGCAGACGTGCCGTCCGTGCCCTTTGCGTTCTTGTTGAGTTGCAAACCGAGTTCGACTTTGAAGTTTTTGACATCGATGTTCGCAACAAGGTCGAGCGTGAGGAACGCGCCGAGATCGTTGCCGAATTCGTTGACGATGTTGAGTTTGAGCGTAGATCCGCTGATTGCGCTGTCGGGGCTGATAAGTCCCATAATCATATCGAGGAGTTCGCTCAAATCGATAATGTTTGCGTCGCCTGCTTTGCCGCTGCCGTACAACGATACGTCAATGGACATTTCAAGATGTGCGGTTGCATTTTGCAATCTCACGTAATTCGAATATGATGCGGCATAATGAGTCAAATCTTTGTCCGCTTCGGTTGCAAGACGATAGATTTCGCCGTCCTTGACGTACTTTCCGGTTGCAGATTCGACGTATTTGACGTTGCCGCCCGCGTCTTTGTCGGCAAACTTGCTGTCTTTGTCAACCGAGAAGTCTTTGTTGACGGTTGCGTAGAGTTTGCCCAGAGAAATCGCGATTGCAAAGTCGCCTTGTTTGAGGTATGCGCCCTTCGTGCCGCTTGCTGTGTGTTTTGCAAACGTGTTCGTTGTCGCGTCGTAATCGTAGGTGTCGCCGTCCCATGCGGGATATGCATACGCAACGAGAGCATAATCGTCGGTGGATACAAGCACGTACGTGTTGTCGTTGTCGCTTGCGCCGACGACGTATTCGCCGTTTGCGTTCTTAACGAATGTCGTACCGCTCCAATCGCTCGTCTTTGCATACTCTCCGTTTGCACCGTACATTGCGTTGAATTTCGCAACGGTTTCGTAGTAGAGCATGCCAACCTTGAAGCCGAGGTTGATGTCGATGCTAGGCGAATTGCCGTAGAAGTTGATCGTGATACCGCTGGTGTCCTTGGTGTTGGTCGTGCGGAGTTTGGGCAAGAATTCACCGATGCTTTGGAGAATTTCGCTATCGCTTTCCGCAAGCATACCGATAAGGTCCGCAACGAGAGTTTCGTTGAGGCCGACGGTGATGAAGTCGTTTGCGATGAGCAATCTGCCAAGCACGACGTTGAGGACGCTCCAAATATTTGCGGGGATCATACCGGTGTTGACTTCCTCGTCCGCAGCCATTGCCGCAACGGACGCTTGTGCGGAAGCGGTCGTCGCACTCGAACCGAGAATGCTTGAAAGATCAAGCCCCTCTATAACGCCGTAGGAGAAGAAGTCGCCCCAACCCACGATGTCGCCGATTTCGCTTGCGTCGAGGTTGAGATAGAGCTTGCCGTCCTTAATTTCAATCCACAACAACGCTTTGGGTTGCGCGTCGCCGTGGAAGTTGGTCACGTAGGTCAATTCGAGATAAATCTTTGCGCCTTCGAGAGCTTGCAAAATGCCGACGCTCTTGTCGCCCGCAATCATCTTGACGAGATTTGCCAGTTTGAGATACGCCTTGAGATCGACGTTCAAGCCGATAAAGCTCTCGAATTCCTTGTTGTTTTTAAGTGACGTCGCAACAAAGTAGAGGTACTCTGCAATCTGGTCGTTGTCAATGAATTTTGTGAATTGATACGTCCAGTTGATAACGTCGTTGAGCGTCATCTTGATGTTGAGGTTTGCACCGAGTTCAACGCTGTCAAGCCCCGCAAGGACGCTTGTCACGTCAAATTCACCGCCGCCGAGCAAATCGCCGAGATTGAGCGAAAGTGCCTTGGTGTAGTTGGTGAAATCGGTGACTTTCTTGTACACCGTGCCGGTGTAAGTGTCGGCCTCTTCCATATCGGTGTAGCCGTTGCCGTTTGCGTCGATTGCTTCGTACGTGCCGTCCGCAAGCTTCTTGTATTGCAAATTGCCCTCGCCCGTGAAGCCTTGCAAATTGTCCTTTGTGGTCTTGACGTTGTTGCTGTTGCTGTCAACGATATAGAGCGTGCCGGTGAACGTTGCAAATTGATTGGTCTTGACAAGTTCTCTGTAACTGCTGTTCTTGACGTTATTGTTGCCCGCGATATCGTTGAGTCTTTCGTGGACGGGCATATAGATGCCGTCAACGTCAGTGTAAACGATGCCGTCGTATGCGTATTGTCTTGCTTTTACGACTTCGCTATACACGGGCGCAGCCAACATATATCTGTCTTCCGGACCCGCAATCGAGCCGTCGTTGCTCTTGTAGATTGCATATTTGCCGCTTGCGTTTTCCGTTGCGGTGTACGTGCCGTCGCCGTTGTCGGACAAATCGTATCCGCCGTTTTCTTTTGCGTAATACTCGTTGCCGTCAACGCCTTTGTAAAGACGCACGTAATCTTTGTTTTGGAAATTCTTTCCGTAGTAGTTGGTGTAATCGTTGTTGTCGTTATCGCGATAGAAGCTTGCATAGTAGAAGATTGAGTTCGAGCCTTGTTGCGTTGCCAAAATGTCTTCTTTTCTGCCGAAGTTTATGGATGACGACTCACCTGCAACGCCGTTCAAACCTTGGATGTTGAGACCGAGGTCGAACATGGGGACGTCGCCCTTCTCGTTGAAGAGAATTGCACCGATCGTAATGTCGTACGGATTGAGATTTTGTTTGATATAAACCTTGAGGTTGGGCAACATATCCGCAATGCTTGCACTGTCGGGCAAAAGTTCTGCAAGCAAAACTTTCGCAAATCCGGACGTAACGTTTATTGCGATTGCGTTTGTGAATATGTTGAGGAACAAACTCGTGGATGCCGAACTTTGCTTGTCGGGGTTCTTGTCCGTCACTTCGTCGGATGCCACGGATGCGTCGGACGCATCGCCTTGGATGGCTTTGCCGACAATTCCCGTCAGCACGTCTTCAAGAGGATACTCGCTCATATCCACGAAGAGTTTTGCGTCTTTGCCGAGCAATGCTTCCGCGTCGAGATAGAGACCTGCTTTGCCGGTGTCTTTGTCGTTGTCGTAGTAGATGCCGAGAATGTGCGGTTTTGTTCCGTCAAGGAGCTTCCCCTCGTATTTGTTTTCGTCTCTGTCCGCGCTTGTGACGTAGTTGCCGTTTTGCAACAAGTCGTTCTGCTCGCCCCAAACGTCGATTGCGACGTCGAGGTCACGCACGTCGATGCTGAACGACGGGAGAATGTAGAGCTTGAAGCCGAGGTTCAAACGAAGCGAGAAGTAGATATTGAAGGACATATCCTCTGCAATTTGGAACTTGCCCTTCATTGCGCCGAGGATGCTGCCCAGCACGTCGCCGAGCGCTTCGTTCACGCCGCTGTACTTATCGTCGAGTTCACCGTTGACCAAAACATACAAACCGTTTTCTTTGAGTGCGTCGAGGTCGTCCGAAGCGGATACTTTGACGTAGTCGCCTTGGAATTTCTTGTATGCAATGCTCTTGATTACATCGTCGGTGGGTGCAACTCCGCCGTGCAAGCTCTTGTAAAGCTCTTCGTACACGTCGTACGGGAGATAAATCTTGCCAGCTTCGAGGAAGAGTCTTCCGCTGAGCGTGAGCGAGATGTAGTAGAGGTTGTCGGTGTCAACGTACTCTTTGTATTGATAATCGGAGTACTTAGCGTCGCTGAAATCGGGTTGTTTGACAGAGCTTTCTTGTTGAACCTTGACGAAGTATTGATCATCGTCTTTGACGTCGTCGTGCGCAAGAAGCACTTTCTTTTCGGTGTTGTAGGTGTACTTCTTGTAAATGAACGTTCTTTGGATGCGCACGTATGCGGTGCCCGTCCACACGTAGTACTCTGCATTGCCCTTTTCCATCTCGCCGATGTAGTCGGGAAGTTCTGCTGCGCTTGCCGCCGCCTTTTGATACTTGCCTGCCGCGTCTTTGACGAACAAAGTGTCCTCGTCGATTGGGACATATTTCGATTTATACTCGTAATAACGCGGAGAAGCTGCGTATTTTGCGGTGTCGAACGTGCCTGCGGTGTAATAATCGAACACCCAGTTGTCAGTGCCGTCGGTCGCTTTGTCAACGCTCGTGTAGATGTCCTCGTTCGTGTTGACGTAGCGTGCGCCGGACGCGATGTTGGAAATGTCGTGATTTCTCATTGCGTCTTCGCCCGTGACGTAATTGAACTTGGTCACGCCGACCTTGGGTGCGTTGATAGCAAGCGAAACCTTGTGATTCCACAAATAGAGGTTGATCGAGATAAACTCGTTGCGCGATTTGAGCGGTGTGACAAGCCAGTATGTGAAATTGACCGCTTCGTATTCGCCGCTTGCGTTCTTGAAGTAGAGTTTGGGCACTCTGATCAAGTAATCGTTTTTGAGTTCTTCAACCTTTTCGCAGTTGTTGATTTGAGTTTGAGTTGCGTCCGCATAGAGAACGTATGCGCCGCCGTTTTGCAGTTTGACGAAAACTTCGACTTTCTTTACGTCGTAATAGCTTGCCGTGCCTGCAACGACTTTCTTGTCGTATGCTTCGCGCTCGACTTGGGACATTTCGGACTTTTGCACGTATGCGCCGTCCGCATCCTTATAATACACGCCCTTGTTTTGCGCGCCGACGCCGCTGTACTCGGTGATGTCGAACAAGTACTTGGACTTGGTGAGCGTGTTTTTGAGATCTTTTGCGAGTTTCTTGTATTCCGCAGAAGATTTGTCAAGTCCCGCTACACTGCTCTTGAACTCGTCCACGACCACGTTTGCCTGTGCATAGGAGTATCTCGTGTTGTCGGTGTAAAGCGTAACGTTGGATTGATTCTTGAATTCGTCCGCGTCGAATTGGATAGCGTTCTCGCCCATCACGAGTGAGAGAATGCTGTTGATATAGTCTGCTTGCGCAAGAACCTTGACGTACCTTGACGTGATTTGCAAACCGTATGCAAACGTTCTGATATAGCCGAGGATAGAATCGTCTTTGACGAGCGGGAAAGAAATCTTGTCTTTCTTGTCTTCTTCGCCGTTTCCGTTGTTATCGTCAGCCGCCGTCATCGCTTCTTGGGAAGTTGCCGCGATGATGCTGCTCACGAGCTTGCGGATTTCGTTTGCGTCAATGCGCAAAGACGGGATGTTGAAGTAGCTCAAATCCACGAACAAGCCGCCGTTTTCACGCTTGTAGTTACCCTTTTCGTTCTTGTAGCAATAGCTTGAATCGTAGGAGTATCTTGTGCCTGCAAACTCGCTTGCGCTGATGTATTTGTACGTGCCGTCCTCTGCAAGATAGTAGCTGCCGTTCTTGGTTTCGAAATAGTGATCGTATCTCTCGCTCGGATCGACGTAGTGTTCGCTGTAAACGTTGTTTCTCTCCTCGTCGGTAAGAAGCGTGAACGTGCCGCCGACCATGTAGATGCCGAGCATATCGTGATATTCGCTGTCGTTGCCGCCCTTGGTTTGCAATCTGACAGAGAGATTGACGTAGCTTGCAATGTCTGCGATGAGGTTGACAAGTTCGGAAGGCTTGATGTTTTCGATGACCTTTTTGAGCAATTCGAGGACGGTAAACAAATCCATGTCGCCGTCAAATTGGTCATCGTCGCCTGCGTACTTGACAAGCTCCGTGCGCATGTAGTTGAGCAGTGCCGCAATCTGAATATCCGCGTCAACGACGAGTTGGACGGAACGATTTACGTCGCCGCCATCGTCCGCTTGCGCCTTGATGACGAGAAGTTGCTCGTCGGTGAGGCTGGGCAGGAACGCTTTAAGCACTGCGCTCAAATCGATGTCGTTTTCTTTGCCGGCCTTGAATTGCGTGGTGATGTCGATGGTTTCGCTGAGCGTAAATCTATCGACGTCGTCCATATTGGTGTACTCTGCAAGCTCGTCGCCGCTAAGCACGTACGTACGGGAGTTGGTGAATGCGATATCGAGGTTCTTGATCGCAAGGCCGAGCGTAAGCGTCGTGTCGTATTTTGCGCCGTCCGAAACGAAGGATTTGTTTGCGAGTGCGCCCGAAACGAGCTTGTAGATATATTCCGCATCGTCGCCCGAAACGATAACTTCTTCTTTCGTCGTGCCGAGAACTTCGCTGCCGTCGCCTTTGCCGTTGTCAACGACTTTCATCGCATAGGGTTTGTTTGCGGCTTCGTCGAGCATAACTCTGTATTTTGCATAGCGAGTTACGCCGTCAAGGCTCATGTCGGGAGTGATTGCACGCACATAGCTACCGTTGCTTTCTTTGACGTAGTAGCCGTTTTCGTCCGCTCTGAACACGTAGTACGCTGCGTTCGTATCTTTGAGCTTGCCGACAAGAGCTTCTTTGTCTTGTTCGGATGCCGTATAGACGGAATCTCTGTTGTATCTGTCGCCGTCGAGTCCGAGAGCCACGTCAACGGAGAGGTTGATGCTGTCGGACGTGTTGAGTTCGACTTGCACGCCGCCGTTGATTTCCTGATAGAACAAGTCTTTGATATCGAATCCGAGCAAATCTTCGGGGATGTATTCGAGGATCGTGTCGAAGAGTTTGTCTCCGAGCTTCAAGGTGAACAAGTCTTTGTTGATGAGCATTGAAAGCGCAAGTTCCTTGTCGCTGAGATTGATATCGCTCGTTTGTGCGTCGCTTGCGACAAACGCCTCGTCGGTGGACGCCGCTTGTGCGGAAGATCCTGCCGTGAAGAGAGCTTTTTCGGTGTCGAAGTCGATGATGTAATCTTTGAGAATTTCAGCGATATTAAGTCCGCCGATTGCAACCTTTTGGATGTTGAACGCATCTTCGAGGTTGAGGTAGATCGTGTTGTTGACGTAATATGCGCCGAGCCACAAACTTTCGTAACCGGTTTCGGTGACGTTGATAAGCTCGATTTTGAGTTCTGACTTGGTGAGGTCGTAGATATCCACCATGAGCGACACGTCAAGTCTGAAGTGTGCGGAAGAATAACCCTTCGTCGTAGAGGGCATTTCAACCACGATACCCGTGAGGTCGCCTATGATAGAACTCAAAATTCTGCCGAAATCGAGCGTGCCTTCGGTGATGCCGAGTTCGAGTTCGACGGAGAAACCGACGGTGATGACGGTGTCGTAGAACATGTTGGTGGGCACGTCTTGATACGCCGCTTTTTCGTCATCGGTGAGTGCGTCGGTGTATTCGATTTCTCTGTTTGTGCCGTCGCCGTTGTCAACAAGGCGAGAGTGTTCTTTACCGTCGCGTATGTATGCCGGCAACAATTCGTTGCCTGCGCCGAATCCGATATCGATGCCGCCGAGTTTAAGTCCCATGTTGACGCAACCGATTGCTATGTCGAGACCGAGATAGTATTCGTTGATTGCAGAATAGAGGTTGACGGTGCGATAGTACTTGCCGTTTACGTCTTTGACGTAACCGAACTTGCGAGTTTGCACTTCTTCGATCGGACATTCGTTACCGTTGTAGCGGATGTAAGTGTCGCCTTTGATATACGTATCGGTGACGATTTCGTTGCCGCTTGCGTCCTTTCTGTACATTCTGTAACTACGCAAGCTGATAGGTGTTTCGCTCGTGGCAATCTTCGCATAGTAGTTTGCGTTGGAGTGCACGTACTTGCCTTCCGCTTTGTTGGTGATGTTGTGATATTCGCCAAGAGAAAGCACCGCAAAGGTCTTGCCTTCAGTGAGGTTGCCGTTCTCGAATCTTTGCTTGTTGCCGTAGGACGTACCATCTTCACTTGCGATAACTTCGTAAACGTCGGTGGTGCTTGCCTCATAGTATTCGCCGTTTGCGACGTAGTAGACGTCGTTTGCGATACCGTCGAATTTTTCGTTCTCGTAGTAGGTGTATCTGTCGTTCTTATACTCGTTGTCGAACTTCGCTTTTTCTGTTGCGTCCGTCAAGTCGTCGATCAACTTGTAGACGGGTTCGCCGAGGTCGATACCGAGCGAAATGTTGAACACGTCAAACACGTCTTCGAGCGAGCCGAGGTCGGGCATGAACGTTGCAAGCACGAATGCGATCAACGCTCTTGTGATTTGGATTTGGAATTGAGCGTCGCTGTAAGCCAAAAGGAGAACCGCGTCGCGTTCCGCAGAGCGTTGTACATCGTCGCTTGCGGTTTGTGCGCCGTTCTTTTCTTTGTCGTCTTTCTTGCCGAACTTATCTGCAACTTTCTTTGCAAAGTCAACAAAGTTTTCGATCTTGGAATAGTTTTCCGCAGTGGATACGACTTTGGTGAGGTCGAGATAGAGCGTACCGCCGCTCAAATACAGACCGCCAAGCACCTTGTCGTTGCCGTCTTTCGTGCTTCTTGCCGTGTCGTATTTTGCAAAGTAACCGTCTGGGTTGACTTCGATAAATTCGATTGCGAGTTCTATCTTGCTCAAATCGCTGTTTTTGATGAAATCGTCAAACGAGCCGCCCGACGCAAGGCCTTGCAAATCGAGAGCCGCAAGGTCGATGTTTGCCGACACTTTGAGGCCGATACCCGCGTTGAATGCGGACATCGTTTGCAAGTTGATTATCATATCGCGGAATACGCTGGGGAGCAATCCGCCCGCATTGACGACTTCCGCACTTGCGGAATTGAAGTAAATCAAACCGCTCACGCTCAACGAAACGTTTTGATCCTGATAGGTTTCTTGACCGCATCTTGCATAAAGTTTTACTTCGCTTGCAAGAGCGTTGCGCGTTGTGGTGTTGCCTGCCGCGTCGGTTTCCGTGATTGTGATATAGTCGTCGACTCTGGTGTAATACTCGGTGCTTATAGGAGCGTCCGCGTCATTACGGTTGACGTAGAGATCTCTTGCGGAGTCGTAAACGTATTCGCCGTTGGGATCGAGGTCATATCTGACGGAATACGCATATTGTTTGCCGTCTTCACCCTCTTTTACGGTTGCGAAAGAGCGAGAATACATCTTTACGCCGGTGAGGTCTTCTTTGGCGTAGCGTTTTGTTCCTTCGGGCAAGACTTCGCCGTCTGCGATAAGTCTGTATTCGCCCGTCGTTTCGTCAAACACGTACGCACCCTCAGCGTCGATATTGAAGTTCGGCTTGCGATACATGCCGGTTTTGAGCAAGTATTCGCCGTTTGCGTCCTCTTTGAAGGTGTAGTAAATGCCGTTGTTCTTCGGTTCGGTTTCTCTTTGATAACTTTCGCCTCTGAATCCGCCTATGATTGCAACGATATTTGCGATGTAATCGTCAAGAGAGATAAATTCGAGTCTTTCGTCGTTGTCGAGAAGAGTTTGATACGTATCGACGCTTTCAAGATCGACTTTCGCGTCAAGACCGAGGTTGAGATCGATGGTGTATTGTTTGTTCGTGCCGTCCTCGTTCTTTTTGATCGGATCTTTCTTGTTTGCAAGAGCGAGTTTAAGTTGCAACGCAAGAGCGTCGTTCAATCCGCAGTATGCAAACTTATCCGTTTGCGGATAGAGGTAGAGGCCGCTTTGCGATTCGTCAACCACGACGTTTTGAGAATCGATGACTTGTTTGAGGAGCATCGAAAGCACGTCGTTGATAAAGTTGGAACGCACGAATACGCCGAGATAATCTATTCTGTTGAGAGAGCCGCTTTCCCAGGGTTTTGCGGCAAGAACGAGCTTGGAAACGATTGCGCTCACGACTTTTGCGATATTCAAACTTTCGTCCTTTTCGTCCGCGGCCGTTTGAGCGTCGGAGCTAGAAGAAGAAAGTTCCACGCCGAATTTTTCAAGCACGTCGATAAGACCGATTTGAACGCGAGGCCCGCCCACACCGTTCATGTCGATGTAAACCGTGTCTTTGATGAGATAAATATTTATCTTGGTGTTGCTGCCCGGATGTTCGTAGTCGAAATCGATGCCGATGCTTGCTTCGATGCCGTTGAGCAACGTTTTGAGATTGAGTTTGCTCAGATCGAACTTTGACAGATCCTCCAATCCCATCTCTTGCAAGTTGAGTCTTGCCTTGACGTCGAGTTTGAAGCCGTCGTTCATCTTGTCCGAGAGCATAAGGTTGAGTCCCAGACGTTCGAGCAATTCGCCGACGCTGAACGCGTTTTTAATCACGTCAAAACCTATTTCCTCGTTGTCGGTGTTGATTCTGATTTGCGGAAGCATTGTTGCAAGCACGTCTTTCAAACCGTCCATGCCGAGAATGACGTTGAGCAATTCGTCAAATTCAAAACCTTCGCGGATATAATGTCCGTTGTCGTCTTGCACGAATCTGTTGTCATACAGGTTGAGAGAGTATCTGTCCTTGGGCGAGAACGCTTCGAGCGTCTTTGCGTCGTCAACGTACACGTAAGTGGAGCTTGCATAGTAGTCTACAATGAGGCTGAGGTCGAGCGAAACGATGTGCGCGTTGTTGAGTTCCCGATAATATCTTCTGAAATTGCCGTCCGCAGATTCGACGTACTTGCCGTCCACAAGACTGTATTTCTTGCCCGAGAAGGAAGAATCGGTGATTTCCACGAATTTGTCGATACCCTCTTTCGCTTTTGCATCGATGGTGTTGAAGGCGTTACTGCTCTTGCCCGTTGCGAGATCGATGTTGTCGATGCTCACGCCGAGAGAGAGGAGATTGCTGTCGATATCGACGTTGATTGCGATAGACGGATCGAGTTGCAAATCGACGCCGACGGAGATGTCGAGGTCGAGTTTTTCGATGATGGTTGCAATGTCGGTGCTGCCTTCGCCCTTTGAAGTGAGTGCGGCAATAAGTCCGACAAGCACGTTTTGCATGACGAGAACGCCGAGTTTGCCGTCGGCGATGTCAAGCACGAGTTGCATTTGCTCGTCTGCGCTCATAGCGTTTACGGTGTCCGAAGCGGTCGATGCGCCGGAATTCTTGCTTGCAGACGAATTGAGATCACCCAAAAGTTTGGTGATTGCGTCGCAAATGATCTCGCTGATGTTGGTTTGTTCGATGTAGAACGGATCGCTGCCGAGGTTTCCGAGGTCGACGTAGACGTCGCCGCCGTTGACGTAAATCGCTATTATATTCTTATTTGTTATTTTATTCTTTATTTCAAGAACAATATTGCTGTCGTTGGGTTCGTTGAGAGCGAGGTTTGCACCCACGCTGATTCCGATTTGATAATCGATGTTGTCAAACATATCCAAACCGAGTTTCAAACCGAGATCCGCAAGGAACAAATCGAGGTATTTTTCAAGGCGAACTTGCTCTTCTTGTCCTTTGAGTTGCAAGTCAAGTCCGAGTTCGACGTTGAGAGAAAGCGTATCGAGATTTTCGGCAGTCGTATAAATGGAGCTGTCGAAATCGTCGGGCATAACGCCGTCCTCTTTGCCGAGTCCGAGATTGATCTCAGAGATTTCCAAGCCGAGATACACGGGATCGATTTGGAGATTGAGAGCAAGATTGTACTTCCACGTAAGAGCAAGATAGCTTCTGTCGGGATTGAGCTTGATAAACTTGTCGGGATCGATTTTCTTTCCGGCAAGCATTTGTACAAGCGTTACGACAAGAGCTTCCGCAAAGTTGATTTGCACGCCCTTCGAGTCAATGCCGATATAACCGATAATTCCGCCGAGCACCGAGCCGAGCACGCCCATAAGATCGATGCCGCCGTCATCCGCCGTCATCGCTGTGCCGCCGTTGCCGCCGTCGCCTTTGCCTTTAAGCAAACCGCCGAGCAATGCGCCGATGTTGATATTGGCAAGAGCGATGTGGAAATCGTTGCTCAAATCGAGATATACCGTGCTGACTGCGTCGCCTTGTGCGTTTTCACCCGTGCTTTGCAAACGGAGAGCGAGGATGACGCTTTGCACTTTTTCCGCATTGGTCATCTTGTCTACGTCTTTGATGCTCTTGTTGTAAATTTCAATAGCGATATCGCTGTGAGAAGCGATGTATGCAATATCGAGGAGGCTTGCCGCTGTATAGAGTTTGTCGTTTTCAAACAACACGGAGTTTTCGTCCGTTACGTTGACTTTGACGTAGTTTTCACCGACGAGAACATATCCTTCGCCGCGATAATTCGATTTGGAAACTTCGCTCAGTGCAATTCCGCCTGCAACGTATTGTTTGACGTACACGTCGCCTTCGTAAGAAGTGCGCTCTTCGTCCGTAAGAAGCGTGTATTTTGTGCCGTTGAGTTTGTACACCTCGACGAATTTAGCAAGATTTGCCAGTTCGGATGCGGCGTATTCGACAAATACCGCATTTTGAGTGAGGTCAATGGGAACGTTCGGATTGAGATGTGCGTTGAGTGCGATACGGAATCCGATTTCGGCACCTGCTTCTACAGGCACCTTATAGGTGAGAAGAAGTTGTCTGATGAAGGAATTGAGTTCGGGATTGCTGTCGTCGAGGAAGTTTGCAATCCACTCGCCCACCGTCCAGGACTTGTTGCCCGCTTCCGCACCGACGGTAAACGTGCCTTTGAGTTCGGCAAAGATCGACGGCAAAGCGATGTCGCCGTAATCGTTGAAGAGCGTCACGTCTTCGAACACGTCGCTTGTGTCGCCTTGCAAGTAGGCTGCCATCGTTTGAGTTTCTTTGTTGTTGCGCACGATTTTAACGGGTTCTACGGAGTCGCCGCCAAGCGTGATGCTGATGGGATTGAGAATAGAACCGTCCGCCGTTTTGACGGTCGTGCCGATATAAATTTCCGCTCCGCCGACGGATTGACCTGCGTCGTTGTTTACGTCAACCGCAACTCTGACGGGTTTGTTGTCGTATTTGTCTTTGACGTTTGCCCATGCGATTTGCGCCCATGCGGTGAGTTCGTTTGCGTCGAAACCGAGGAGTTGATAGATGATGTCCGTCAATCCCTTTGCGATTTGAAGTTTCAAATTGTCGGAAGAAAGCGTTGCGATAATGTCGAGAGCAAGGGCTTTTTTCGCCGCTTGATCGTTTGCGTCGCCTTCCTCGGCGGTCATTGCGTCCGCATTCGTGCCGCCGTTTACGATAACGGTGGAATCTTTTGCGAGCAATGCGAGAATGACCTCATAGAGGTCAACGTCGGTTTTTACTTTGTCCAAACCGAAATTCTTTGCGTCGATATAAAGCGAACCGCCGGTGTAGTAAACGCCGAGCAAAACTTTGCGTTCTTCGGCAAATTTCTTGCCGGTGAGTTCGACAAGCAATTCGCTTACGTTGCCTTTCGTATTGATTTGAGGCGCACCGAACAAATAGTCGATGATAGGCGACAAATCGAGTTGACCGGCAATGCGCAACTCATAGTTGAGCGACATCTTCTCGTCAAATGCGAGCGTTGCTTTGGTTATATTCTCTTCTTGGTAAGTACCGTTTGAATCTTTATAATAGAGCTTGCCCGTGTAGTCCGAGGGGACGGGATTCGAGTCGGTGATTTCAACGTATTTTCCGTCTTTGAGATAGTGTGTACCCTTGCCGAACACGAGTTCTTTTGCGCCTTGGTCCGCATTGAAGTCAAGACCGAGCGTAAGATCTATCCCAACGAACGGATATTCGAGGATTTCGGTGAAATCTTCGCTTTGACGTCCGTCGTTTGCAAGATAGTTTGTCGCCTTGTCGTTCAAACCGGCAGACAAACCGCTGAGTGCGACGTTGAGGTTGACGTTGTTGCCCAAAGACATGAACACGCCCAGTTGAAGTTCGGGCAAATTGAGTCCGTCGTTGAGAGCGATGCGTATACCGCCGTCGAAGTCGGTGCTTGCAAATTCGATTTTAACGCCGTCGATGTTGAGCAAATCGAGCACTTGTTCGAAGAGGTTGGAAGCAAGCACGATTTCAAGAGCGTGATTGCCGAGATTGAAACCGTCGAGGATGCCCGCAACGAATCCGAGCACGGCGTTGATATCCATGCCGTCGCCCGTCGTGTCGTCTGCGGTGAGAGCTTGTCCGCTTCCCGAGCCGCTTGCGCCAATGCCGAGAGATGCAAGAAGCTCTCTTGCGTTAACTTTGATTTCTTTGACGTTTATGCAAAGGATGTCCGCTTTGAGATAAATCCAACCGTCTTGCAAATAGAGCGCAAGCACTTCTTCGTTGTTGGATTGCTTGGATATTGCAATCTTCGCGGAAGATTTGAGGAGCATATCGAGGATTGCGTCCGCGTTAATTCCGCCGGTGAGGTCGATATCCGCGTTGATGTCGAGTTTAAGACCGCCGTCGATGTTTCCGAGTTCGATCAATGCGGTGAGCAAAACGCCCTTGAACATCGTTCCGATGTCTTGATTGGGCATGTCGACGGTGATCTTTGCAAGTTCACCTTTGAGTGTATTGACGTCAACGGTGAGTCCCGTCGAAACGTTTACGTGGAGCAAATCGGTGTTAAATTTGCCGTTTTTGAGGATGGGCAAATATGCGTCGGGATTTGCTTCGAGTTCTTCTTCGAGTTTTTCGAACGTTGCGTTAAATCCGGGCAAATTGTTGATTTTACCAAAGGTAACTCCGACGCCGAGAGCAAGTCCGACGAGCGGTTCCGCATTTTCTACGCCGAGATTTGCGGACAACGTAAGAGTCTTCTCTTGTTGTGCGCCGAGATTCTTATAAACCAAAGACGCATCCTGAATCGGAATTTTCGCACCTGCGTTCTCGCCCTTGAACACCATACCGAAAATGGTGTCGAGCAAATCTTTGGTGAGTTGAACTTCGATGCCTCTGATATTGAAGATGTCGCCGTCCATATCGAGATTGATATGGTCGAGTATCATATTGATCAATGCCAAAACATCCACGCTGCCGTCGGAATCCGCCGCCGCAAACGCGCCGTGTTGAATGACGATTTCGCCGTTATCTACAAGGGTTTGTTGAATATTTTGAGTGGTTGCTCCGCCCTTGAGTCCGTCGAGTGCGCCCTTGATTGCGGCAAACGCCTTGTCTACAAGCTCGCCGAGCAGGTCATTGACGTTTATGTCGTCGATTTTAAACTTCGTTCCGTTCGAGCCGAGCAAACCGCTTGCGTCAAGATATACGCCTTCTCTTGCGCCCGTGTAGTATGCCGTGACGCGTTTTGCGCCGTTTCTGCCGAGAATTTCAAGAGCGAGTCTTGTCTTTTTGGAATCTCTGGTGTTGATTTCGCCTTGGAGCTTGATCGTCAACTCAACCGTACCTTTTTCGAAGTTAATTTCCTTTGCAAAGAGCGGTTTGAGAGCTTCGAGCATCTCGGGTTTGAGATTTTTGGTGAGAAGATTTGATATGAGAGTGCCGAAAGAGCCGATTACGTTGTCAATCGACACTGTCTTTTTGTTGAAGTCGAGAGAAAGAGTTATCGCGCCGTCGAGAGTGAGGAAGGAATATTTGTTTTCGCTTTCCTTGACGGAATCGTAAAGGGACTTTTCACCGTCCTGAATGGCGGTGTTGTTTTCGTTGCGAGATTTCAAAAGCGCAACGACGTCGAGGTCGGGGGTACCTGCGAAGTCCGCTTTTGCGTGTCCGAGATCGATGCCGAATTCGGATTGGAAAGTGCCGTACTTTTCTTCGACGCCTTCAACTCCGTAAGAGTTGAGGTTGACGTCGATGTTGAAATTGACGCCTTTGAGCGCGCCGTTCATGATGTCGGCTTCCAAATAAAGAGCCATACCCGCAAGTGCGCCGAGCTTGCCGAGATCGAGGCCGAGCACGTCTTTTACGAGATTGATGATGTTTTCGGGGATAAGACCTTGAACGAGCGGAATAATGCTGACGATAAGACCGAGATCGCAAGGCATACGCAACACTTGATGACCGTTGCCGTAGTCCACGATCGTGCTCTTGCTTGCGCCGAACAAAACGTTGACGAGCAATTGTTCAACCGTCAAATGAGCCAAATCGATTTTGATAAGGCTGTTGATGAGTCCGCCGATGTCATAACCCATAAGGGTGTCGTAAAGAACGGAAGAGAGATCGAGTTGATCGAGAGCGTCCGCAAATCTGGACACAAACTTCGTCATATCGATCGTATCGGTGTAAACGACGTGCACGCCGTCCCCTTTCTTTATTCCGCGCATGTCGGCAACCAGCTTGCCTTCATAGTAGTACGCGCCGAAAAGCAAAGTGCCTTCACCGTTTTTCGCCATCGTGCAGACGGTGTCTTTGTCGACGGTTCTGCCGTTGATTTCGGACGTGAGCTTGCGGAACTCGACGAGGATTTGGCTCTTGGAATCGTCTTGCGAATCGATCTTGCTTGCAAAGCGCGCCACGATGAGTGAATCGTAAGAGTCCTTGGAGAAACCGAGCACAAAAGCCGTGTCGACGTTTATGTATCGTTTGTCTTTCTCCGAGTGAGCCTCTGCAAGAGCCGCCGCTTTAAAGATATTCCACGCCTCTTGAGAGCCGAGATATTCCGAGTTGTCGATATCCGGATCGGGTGTGGGCGTAGGAATAACGGGGGTATCCGTGTTCCCGTTGTTTGTCGGATTGCATGCAACCATGCCGAAAAGCATAACGCTTACCAGCACGAGCAACAATACGAGCGATAACTTTCTCATTCTCATAATCTCCTCCGAAACGCATGCTTTACGCGTGTAACGCATACGTGTAGATTATTATACAGTCCAATTATACGTTTTTTTTGCCTATTTGTCAATACTTATCTGTTTAGAATATCAATAACAATACCTTGTGGTGTGCTTGATTTCAAAGCACAATCTGTTGGGGGAAATGCCGATTTTCAGCCCTTTTCGCATCCGAAAATCGCAAAAATTTAACGTTTTGCCATATTTTCCCGATTGCCGCTGATTTTATAGACAAATACCGTGTTTTTCGACATTCTAACCGTGTTTTTTACAAATTTTTCCAAAGTTTTTCAAAACGAGTTTATGCGGATAGAATCCGCGAAAAAAGTTTTCGGAGCGGTTTTTCGCAACTTATTTTTCTTTCGACGTTTTCTTTCGTTTTTCAATCAATTTAGCGTATCTAACCTATCGTTTTTCACAATCCGTCCTCACATGAAGGTCGTCGTTTGACATTGAAAAACAATAGTGCTATATTCATTTTATGCAAAAGAGCGTAGAAAAAAATCCGTTGATAAGCGAGGACGTTCGAATCACCCTCGCGCCGAGGCGCAAGCGCAACAGAATCTGGGAAATCGACTTCCTTCGCGGCGTGTGCGTCATCCTTATGATTCTCGACCATCTGGCAATCTTGCTGGGGTCGTATTTCGGCAATCAATGGTACGGATTCGGCTTTGCCCAAAGAGGCGTCGGGGACTCTTTCACCACGTTTTGCTACAACTGGATAAACGGAAGCGCAAGCAGCGTGAGAGATGTCATACACCCGATAGTTCTGTTTATTTTCTTCTCCATATCCGGCATATCCTGCACTTTTTCGCGTAACAACGCAAAAAGAGGATTTCAGCTTCTTGCGGTTGCATTGATTTACACGTTGGGCTCGTATATCGCACAAAACCAAATGGGAATAAGCGGCGTATTCGTTGCGTTCGGCGTGCTTGACTTCCTTGCCGTATCCATGCTCTTATACGCTTTGATTTCCTTTCTGACGCGCGACAATCGGCTTGCAATGATTATCGCAAGCATAGTGCTAATCGTGCTTACGCTGTGTCTGTATTTTTGCTATACACCGCCGGCGACGACACCGAAAATCTTTGCGATTATCTTCCCGCCTCACGATTTTTGGGGCAACCCGTCCTTATTCTACTCTCAATACGAGTTTTCACCCGGCGATTTGTTCACTATGATACCCTACACCGCTTTCTATTTTGCAGGCGTGCTCGTAGGCGAACTGTTTTATTACGAACGTCTTTCTCTCGTGCGTTTCGACCTGACGAAAGCTCTCTACAAAAAAACCTGCGACGCCCTTTACGCAAACGTCGAAGCGGAAAAAAAATCCCTGCGCGATTTTTCGATAGACGCCTTAAAGTTCATGCTCGGCGCAGGCAAGGTTACGACGGCAATCGCAAAAGCGATAGAAAAAGCGGTTTGTTTCTTCGGCAAGCACGCTCTCATCGTCTACGTCGTTCACGTGGTGATGCTGGCGGTGATTTTAAGCCTTATCAGCGGTCTGTTCATCACTCCCGGCAACTTCGGTTTTTAAGCATTCAACACTTATTCAGGGCGTACTTATACACGGTATGTGCAACTTCAAAGACGGAACGCGAGCCGCAACGGCGGCGAGAAAGCGAACGCCGAGCTTGACGTATAGTACAAGTGAGCGGACGAGTTTGGATTCTTTTCGTCCGCGAACGAGTGACATAAGAAGAGAACGATAGCAATCTATGCGAGTGCTGAGTGTGTCCCCACGCGGAGCGGACGCCGTGGGTTCCCTTTTAAGGGGGAACGGCGGTTGGGGAAACACGTGAGGAAAGGGGAAATTGCATTTAGAGTACACGCCGTTCAACTCTTGTAGAGGACGAACAAAAGCCCGAAAGGGAAAGAGAGGGCGCATCTAATTTAGGGTACATGGCGAAAAACCCTTATATACATCAAAATTCACAACACAAAGATATTCGCAGGTGAAATATGTTTGTTTGCAAGATATGCGGAAACGAAGTGAAACCGGGACAAGCCTTTTGCCCCACGTGCGGAGCGGACGTAGTTGAAAATTATCAGACCGTCTGTCCCGTTTGCCACGCAAAAAACAGCGCGGGCAGCAGATACTGCGCAAAGTGCGGAGGCATTTTGCAAGTTATGCGCAAACCCGTATGCGCCGTGTGCGGAACTCAAAATCTTCCGGGCGCGAAATTTTGCGTGTCTTGCGGCGCTCCCATAGTGGTTGAGAGCGAAACGCACAGCGACGACGATATGCTTGACGCGCGCAAGGCAAAGTTGCGTCTTGACAATATGGAGCGCGACAGAATGGCGGCGGTCGACAAAGAGATCGCCGAAAAGCGCGCCAAAGCCGACGACGAGAGAGAAAAGGCTCTCGAACAGGTTAAAGAGTATCGCAAAAAGAGCGAGGAAGAGTACCGCGAAAAAGCGGAAAATCTTGAAAAATATCGTCAAAAGCTCAACGAACTCGGTTCGGAGGACGTGGAACTTTTGAAGAAAATGTCAACCGCGCTCAAAACTTATTCGAAATATTATGCCGACCCCTACACTCAAATCGACGAGGACGACATTGAGGGCGACACTTACGTTTGCCCCGCTTGCGGAACGATAAATCCGCTTACGGCAACGGCGTGTACTCATTGCGGACGCAACAAAGCGCGCGCGCTTTTGCTCCTTGCAAAAAACAAAATCAAACAAAGTCCGCCCGTCAAGCGCAAGCAACAGATTATTCCTGCGCCCCAAGCCGATTTGGAAGTGAAAAAAGTTCCGACGCTAGACGAGTTTGTGGACGAGTTGAACGCTCCCGTTCAAGAGGAACAACCCGCTCCCGAAAAAGAGCCCGAAAAGGAACAGCAAGCGGATTTCTCCGGTCCCGGACGTACGCCTTATCAAAACGGTTATGCGCCGTACCCCTATCCGCCTTATCCTTATCCGTATGCTCCGCAACAGTCGGCAATGCCCCCGCAATATCCGGGAGTGCCGGCATACCTTGTCGGAGAGGACGGCAAGCCCTATCAAATGCCGCCCATCGTACAACCGGTGGCGTTCGTGCCGTACGTGACGCAAGAGCAACCGCTCATGCAATATGCTCCGCAAGTCGAGCAAGTCGCACCCGTCAAGGCGCAGCCTATCAAAGAGCAACCCATCAAAGCGCAACCCGTGCAGAACAAGAAAAACCGATATATCGACGGTTGAGTTATCATGGCAGACAAATTCAACAAAAACAAAAATCGAAGCGTTGACGATGCGGGCATAAGGCTCGCGCCGCCTCCTATTAACAACGCCGCCTATCACGTTATGCCGACGGTTATGCAGGAGTACGTGATAGAACCGACGATTGTCAACAAGGAGACGCCCGACTCCGATTCCAGACGCATCGTTTCCACCGTTGACGACGTGCAACCAAAGCGCGAAGAGGTCAACAAAAAGTGGAAAAGAGGCAAACGCGCAAAGAATATGGCAAGCGGAATAATCGCTCTCGTGGCGTCCGTTGCCGTGCTTTTGCCGTACGTTTTTGCGGCGGTCGGAGCAAGTTTCAACGCGCCGTTCAAGATGGTGTTTGACAAATTCAACGTCGTGTCAAACTTGGTTTCCGCTTTTAAAAATACGGCGCAACTTGGTTGGAGCGGCAGCGAAGTCGGCGCGATCTGGGTGAGTGCCGTACCCTCGCTTATTCTCACAATCGGCATTTTATGCGTGCTTATCAATGCGATTAAGTCCTGTTTTGCGATATTCGGTGCGGTGAAACCCGTCAAATTCGCAAGAGGAGCAATCGTCAATTTGCTTTGCGTGCTTGCAATATTTGTCGCAAGTTTGGCAGGCGCAAGCGCAATCGGCATAGAACAAATAGATTTCATCAACGACTTTATCCACGGCTATGCAAGCAGCGAACTGTTTACGTTGGTCGTGTTTGGCGCGGCATACGTCGTTTTGTGTACGGTGAGCGCAATTATAAATCGCGACAAATGCGGTTATCTCAAATAATCGCCAGGAGGAAATATGTCAAAGAAGGACAAAAAACAAGAGATTGTTATGACGCCTGACAACGGGGAAATCAAATTGGAAGACGAACCGATGTTCGAGTCGGAAGCGTACGCCGCACCGCAACCCGAAGCAGGTTCGGATGTTACGGTGCTCAAACCGGTGGGAACGGGCGGCCCCGTGCCTATCGTTGCGCCCAAGCACAACACAATCCAACTCCAACCCATCGTCGTTCCGCTTGCCGTCGTGCCCTATATGACGCAGGACAGCAACGTTTTGAGAACTGACGGCAGGGGACAAAACGTATATGCGCAAGCCACCGTCGAGAACGACGAGGCAACCGATTTCGAAACGGTTTCCGCGCGTAAGGTCAAAAAGAAAGGCAAAGTGCAACCCAGAATTTTCGCACTCGTCACTTTCCTTCTTTCCGCGCTCACGGTGCTTCCGTTCATTCTTTCCTACTTTATGCCGAGCGTGGGCAGTGTGTCGATAGAAAAACTCAACGTCATCGGTGTGATAAAAAACTGGATTGACAACGGTTTTGCGCTTCGTCCGCTTTCCAACATTGCGTACATCGGTGTTGCAGTGGTCAGTGCGGTTATGACGATTGCCTCGCTCATATCCGTCATCGTGGGGAAATATCCGCGCGCGTTCAACTTCATCTTTGCGCTTGCGTCCTCGGGAGCAATGCTTGCTTTGCTCATTAAGTGGCTGGTTACAAAGACATTCGTCGTAAGCGAGAAAATCGCATTCCTTATCGTGCTCGTGCTGTGCCTTGTCAACTTGGTGTTGACCATCGTGTTCGCAATCCTTATGAACAAGCTCGACGACAAGGTGGAAAACATGCAAAACATGTCGAGAGAGATTTAATTTCGGCAAAATAAAGAGCAAATCAAACGGTATATAGGGGAACGAATTGCTTTTTGCGATTCGTTTCTTGTTCAAAAAAGGAAAACATGTCGCTCAAACTCGTGTCTCTCGCAAGCGGAAGCAAGGGCAATTCAACGCTCATACTGTCAAATTCAACGGCAATTTTGGTTGACGCAGGCGTGTCCTACACTCGAATTGCAAGCGAGCTTGTGCCTTTCGGCTTGAAACCGAGCGACATCGACGGCGTTGTGGTTACGCACGAGCACAGCGACCATATCGCAGGGCTTTGCAAACTTTCACCGTACACCAAAGTGTACGCGCATCCGCTCACCGCAATGGCAATGTGTCAAAAGTACGACATCAAAAACGTGGTGAGCAACGACGATTACGAGAGCGGATTCAAAATCGGCGATATAAGCGTAGAACCGTTCAGAATTCCGCACGATGCGGCGTATCCGCTTGCATATACGTTCGATTGTCAAGGCGCAAGGTGCAGCGTGGCAACCGACATCGGCGTACCGACAAGGGGCGTCGTCAAAAATGTAAAAGACAGCGAAGTGGTGCTTTTGGAGTCCAATCACGACCTCGAAATGCTCAAAAACGGCAAATATCCGCCCGTCCTCAAAACTAGGATAATGTCAAATCAAGGACATCTTTCCAACGACGCGGCGGCGAGAATCGCCTCGATTTTGTGCGACGATTCGCGCATAAAACAGCTTGTTTTGGGGCATATAAGCGAAAACAACAACACCGAGCAAAAAGCGTACGACGCCGTGGAAAACGCATTGAAAGCAAAAGACAGCGACATAGAATTGTACGTCGCTCATCAATCGAGAAGAAGCGAGGTTTTCGAAATATTATGAGAAGAACGATAGGCGCAAGCGAAAGTTCGTCAATTTATCTTTTGGGCATATGCGTCGGCAGTTTGCTTTCGCTGTTTTTGTCCCTTGCTCTCCGCAACGTATCCGCAACGCTCGACGGCATGAGCGTGTACAGTTGGTGCGGCTATGCAATCATGCAAGTCGGTTTTATCGCAACCGTATTCGTTTATACGCGCGTGCGCAAAGTGGACGTCGTGCGCGTCGCAAAAATCAAAGGCAAACTCAATCCCGTTCAAATCGCAATTTTGCCGTTTATCGCAATCGCAACCATACTCGTATTTTTGCCGCTTGCAAACGCATGGAGTGCGTTTTTGCGCATCATCGGATATCACGGAGCGGGAGTGTCCATGCCGTCTTTTTCAAATGTAGGCATATATTTTCTTGCGATTTTCGTCATGGCAATTATGCCTGCAATAGGAGAAGAAATATTTATGCGCGGCACGGTTTTTCCCGGTCTTGCCACGCGCAATATATGGTTCGGCGTGCTTATGTCGGGGTTGTTTTTCTCTCTTATGCACGCAAATCCCGTTCAAACGGTGCATCAATTCGGGTTGGGCGTAGTGCTTGCGCTCGTGGTCGCACTTTCTGGCTCGATATGGGCAAGCGTCATAGTCCACTTTGTCAACAACTTTATATCCCTCACGCTCACGGCGTATTTGCCGCAAGTGGACGAAATATACCTGAAACTCGGTTATTTCAACTGGCTAACGGGAGCTGCGAGCGTAATCATAGGTATTGTATTGCTCGTGTGCTTACTGTATTTGTTCTATCGAGCAGGCGACAAACGCCAAAGAGCAGGAGAGGTCAGCAACGTATACGAAGAGGACGGATTCACGATCGTGGCAACGGCAAACGTCACGACAAAAAGCGAAAACGTGTTCAAGGGTATGTTCCGCTTTTTCAAATCGCTGTTTACGAAGCAGGGCTGGAAGCGCGTACAATACGAGCTTGAAGAGCGCAACGAAGTTGAATATCTCGGCAAAAATCAGCATATGTCCGGCGTGTGGATTGCGCTTGCGCTTGTGTGCATATACTGGCTTTACGCCTTCATCGTAGGTATGGTATGACAAAGCGCGCAAGTGTAGGTTGGATATATTTTGTCGTTGTGATATGCACTTTACTTTTGCGTATCGCGTCGAGTTTGGACATCTATTCCGTGCTGGGCATTGCCGATTCGGACGCATTTTTCTCTTGCGTGGTGCAGATTGCGATATTTGCGTTTTTGAGCGTGTTTTTGTACTCTCTCGGCGCAAAAGGAAGGGGAGAAAACGCAAAGGACATTATTTCCGATTTCGGTTTCAAAAAGATTTCCGCAAAGAACTGGCTTTTAATAATAGGCATATGCGTGTGCGCAATCGTTGTGTCGAGCGGTATCTCGTACGTCTGGCAAACGGTGTTGCGCATGATAGGTTTCACCCACGTTTCCTCGAGAACGGATTATTCGAGCATAGGCGTGCTTTTCAAAGAACTGTTTTTGGTTGCGGTGCTGCCGGGCGTGTGTGAGGAAATCGCACACAGAGGCCTTATACGTGCAGGGTACAAGGAAAGCAAATCGTGGTATGTCGTGGTGTCCGCGCTGCTGTTTTCGCTCATGCACCAAAATATAGTGCAGACGGGTTACACCTTCTTTTTCGGAGCGACGCTCGCACTTATCACTTATTATACGGGCTCGATTTGGGGCGGAATATTGATTCACTTTGTCAACAACGCGTTCAGCGTGTTTTCCGAGTACGTTTCGCAAAACGGCGGAGCGTTTGACTTCATCAACAAAATCAGCGACTGGGTATATTCCTCAAATCTCGGCTTTGCCGTGGCGGCGGGCGTGGTGGTGCTTTGCGCGTGCTTGCTTGTGCTGTTCTTCTTTTTGATGCGCAAAGACGCGGTGAAAAAAGAGCGTATATCCGACACTCCTTTCGATTCGGGCAACCTTGCAAAAGGTTACGTTGACGTTCCGTTTTTGCTTACGCTTGCGGTCGGAGTATGCGCCACGATATTCAGTTTCGTGTGGGGGATGACAAGATGAAAATCAACGTTATCGCAATAGGCAAAATCAAAGAGAAATATTTTGCGGACGCAATAGCCGAGTATGTCAAACGCGCCTCGCGCTTTGCCGACGTAAACGTCGTCGAGCTTCCCGACGCACCTCAAGGCAAAACGCCCTCGGAACAACAACGCATAGAAAGCGACGAGCTTTTGTCAAAAGCAAAAGGGTATATAATCGCAATGGATTTTCGGGGCAAGGAATTGTCAAGCGAAGCCCTTGCTGATTTGATAAAGACAAAGTGCAACGACGGCGAAAGCGAGTTTTCTTTTCTTATCGGCGGCAGCCACGGTCACACCGACGAGCTTCGCTCGAAAGCCGATTTCGTCTTGTCTTTCGGCAAGCCGACGTTCCCTCATCAACTGTTCAGGGTGATGCTTTGCGAGCAAGTGTACAGGGTGCTCACCATCAACAATTCGTTGCCCTATCACAAATGACGAGGCTATTTGGCGAATAGCATTGCTCAAACTACGCATAGGCAACGGCAACACGCCTCAAATGTCATTCCGAGCGTAAGCGTGGGAATCCCCTAAATAGAAA
>ERZ780207.112-NODE-112-length-101169-cov-14.434915_pt1 | contig 101169 bp, 92 predicted proteins | sample MGYA00510977_ERZ780207 | MGnify/ENA primary metagenome ERZ780207 (study PRJEB29588, sample SAMEA2151383) | human gut metagenome | biome: human gut; feature: human-associated habitat; material: faeces | place: Denmark | collected 2008/2010 ...
TAATATATTGACATATATAAATATATCAATATTATAAAAATATGAAATAAATTTTGGAAACGGAGAAGAAAATGGATAATAAAGTGATGAAAAGAGAAGAAATCAGTAATGAGTTTAAATGGAGAATGGAAGATGTATATAGTGACGAAAACTTATGGAGAGAGGACATAGAAAAGGTAGAAAAGTTATTACCGGGGCTTACTAAGATGCAGGGGAAAATTTGTGAGAATAAGGATAATTTCAAGCATACAATTGAGTTAATAAATGAGATAGAATTTTTAGTGGAAAAGATATATTTCTATGCTAACCAGAAATATCATGAGAATCTTGGTAATGGCAGATATCAATCATTTTCGGATGAATCGGTTGCTTTGCTGACTAAATTCTATGCAGCATCATCATTTGTAGAACCTGAGTTATTAGCACAGTCAGAGGATTTGATAAATGCATATCTGACAGAGAATAAAATGGATAGTTATAAACACTATTTTGATGATTTATTCAGACAGAAAAGTCATATTTTAAGTAGAGATGCAGAAGAAATATTAGCACTGACTCAGAGCTTTTCGTCAGGAGCAAATGACATATTCAGCGTATTTAATAATGTAGATATCAAATTTCCAGTTATCAAGGATGAAAATGGCACAGATGTACAATTAACTCACGCCAAACTTAATCTTTTTATGGAGAGCAGTGACAGAAATGTAAGAGAAGCAGCATTTAAGGGTTTATATAAATCTTATGATGATTACAGAAATACCCTTGCAGCAATCTATATAAACAGTCTTAAGAAGGATAAATTCTATGCAACAGTAAGAAAATATCCATCAAGCAGGGCAATGTTTCTTGAAGATGGCAATATTCCGGAAAGCGTTTATGATAATCTGGTAGAAACAGTTAGTGATAATCTTGGACTTCTTCACAGGTATATAAGTCTTAGAAAGAAGATTATGAATGTAGATGAATTGCATTTGTATGATGTATATACGCCGCTTGTTGATGCATATAATAAAAATATTTCCTATCAGAATGCAAAAGAAATGGTATTAGAAGGACTTAAGCCTATGGGAGAGGAATATATAAGTCTACTTAAAGAAGGTTTTAATAATGGCTGGATTGATGTATATGAAAATGAGGGCAAGAGAAGTGGAGCATATTCGTGGAGTGTCTATGGAACTCATCCATATGTACTTCTTAATTTTCAGCCGAATTTAAACAATGTATTTACAATAGCCCATGAGATGGGGCATGCATTGCATTCATATTATTCAAATACTAACCAGAGCTATTCAAATGCGGCTTACAAAATATTTGTAGCAGAAGTGGCATCTACATGTAACGAATCACTACTTATTAACCACTTAATTAATAAGGCGGAAGATAAGAAAGAGAAAGCCTATCTGATTAATCATTTCCTGGAGCAGTTTAGAACTACATTGTTCAGACAGACTATGTTTGCTGAATTTGAAAATATTGTCCATGGAATGGTCGACAGAGGTGAAGCTATTAATTGTGATATAATGTGTGAAAAATATTATGAACTTAATAAAAAGTACTTTGGAGATGATATAATATTAGACAAGGAGATAGAAATGGAATGGGCAAGAATACCGCATTTCTATTCATCATTTTATGTATATCAGTATGCCACAGGTTTTTCGGCAGCAGTTGCCTTATCTAAGAAGATATTAGATGAGGGTGAGAAAGCGGTCGAGGATTATAAGAAATTTTTAAAAGCAGGTTGTAGTGACTATCCTATAGAAGTTCTTAAATATTCAGGAATTGATATGAGTAAGAAGGAGCCTGTTGTGTTAGCAATGAAGATGTTTGAACAGCTATTAGATGAATTTGAAAAGTTGATGAAATAGAAGTGACCAGCGGTAATGGTTATCGGGAGGTACTGATTTGAAAATTATTGATGCACTATACAGAAGAAAATCTGTCAGAAATTTTATGGATAAAGAGATTGAGAAGGATTTATTAGAAAGAATAGAAGGCAGATTAAGAGATACGGAATTATTCGATAAAAATGAGAAAATAAGTTTCGTAATTTCTGATTATTGTAAGAAATCATTCTATGCACCATATTATATCGGAGTTTATGCATCAGATACAAAGCAGGGAATGATTAATGCCGGCTTTGTATTACAGCAACTATCGGTATATTTAAGTGCGATAGGAATAGCGAGTTGTTATCAGGCAAAATCTGTATTTTTTAAACCTGTTAATTCAGAAGGGAAAGTTTTAGTAATTTCATTAGCAATGGGATATCCAAATACTTCTATGTATCGTGAGGTTGAAGAAATCAACAGATTTAAGCTGGATAAAATCTGTATTAAAAAAGAAGAGCCTAATGATGAAGTAAAAAGATTAATAGAAATCGCTAGGATTGCTCCATCAAGTTATAATGCGCAGCCATGGAGGTTTGTTGTATACAATAATCGCATTCATATTTTTGTTAAGAAACATATGATTGGAAATATTGAGAGATACAAGTATATAAATATAGGAATAATGCTTGGAAATATCGTTCTGGGTTCGGAAGAACTGTGGATAGATATAAAATTTAAGGAGTTAAATGAATTAAACAGACGTGAATATGGGAATAATGAATATATAATTTCACTAATTAATAAGAATACAGATGGGCGAATTGTATAGAGAAAATATATCTTTAATAAAGTGAAAATAAACTTTTCACTTTATTAATTGTATTTACATTTTATTATAGATAATTTCATAAAAAATTATGGAAAAATAAAAAAACGGTTGACAAATATATTTAGGTATAGTAAAATACCAAATGTGCTTAACAGCACATACACATTGCGCGAGTGGCTCAGTTGGTGGAGCACGACCTTGCCAAGGTCGGGGTCGCGGGTTCGAGTCCCGTCTCGCGCTTTTCTTATTTACTCAAACCATTTAATATATAAAGAAACCTGAAGAAATTCAGGTTTCTTTTTGCGTGTAAAATAATTAAGAGAATTATTATTGAAAAAAATAGTCAGAATTATGATAAGAAGAAGCGGTTAAAATAGGTAGCATAGGAATATTTGCTATGCTATAATTAGGTTGTGCAACAAGACGCGCAAGAATGGAGATAATATGATAAAGATAGATTTAATTACAGGTTTTCTTGGTTCAGGAAAGACAACATTTTTATTAAAATATGCAAGATATCTTATGCAAAAGGGACTGAAAATCGGAATTCTCGAATATGACTATGGCGCTGTTAATATAGATATGATGTTATTATCAGAACTTCGTGGTACGCAGTGTGAGGTTGAAATGTTAGCGGCAGCGTGTGATTCGGATTGCCTGCAAAGAAGATTTAAGACGAAACTTATAGCAATGGCAATGAGTGGTTACGACAGGATAATCGTAGAGCCATCAGGAATATTTGATATGGATATGTTTTTCGATTCGCTTCGTGAAGAACCTCTGGAGAATTGGTATGAGATAGGAAGTGTCATCACTATTGTAAATGCTAACCTTGTAGAGAAAATGACTAAGGAAGCTGATTATATATTAGCTTCACAGGCTTCGTGTGCAGGGTGTGTGGTTCTTAGCAGAACTCAGTTATCTACTCCTGAAAATATCGAGAATACCAAGAAGCATATTGCAAATGCAGCAGAGAAAATTCATTGTAAAAAGCTTCTGACAACATATATGGAGAAATCGTGGGAAGATTTTACGGATAAAGACTACGAATATCTGATGAATTCAGGATATCACATCGGTGATTATATGAAAGTTATTACAGAGGGCAAGGGCGAATTCTCGTCAGTAAATTTCCTTGATATCAAAGATGAAGTACCTGTATTAAAAGAGAAAATAAAGACACTTTTTGAGTCGGAGGAATATGGCAAGGTATTACGTGTAAAAGGTTTTGCAAGTGAAAATGGCAAAAATTACGAGATAAGTGCAACTGAAAATGAATTAGTTGTGAAACCAATGAATGTTGGCAGAGGCGTGGTAATTGTAATTGGCTCAGGACTAGACAGTAAGAAGATAAACGAATTGCTAGATAGTTAAAAATCGGGTTGATGGATTTAACGAAAAATTTATTTGATAAAAATGTGTATTGACAGTTATAAAGTATAATGTTATGATTTCACGTAGTAATCAATACTATATAAAACAAATAATGAATACTACGAAATGTCGATAGTAAAAACTATACAAAGCAAAATATTGCTCACTATATTATGAAATCAGGATGGAAAATGAAATGAATAACAGTAAAACAGCACTATTAGTAGATTCAGGTTGCGATGTGGGAAAAGAGTTCGCAACAGAATATGACATAAGAATATTAGGACTTAAAGTTGTATATGGAATGGAAGTATTTTCTGATGGAGTCGATATTGACCCGATGACTGTATATGAAAGATTTCCAGGAGAGATTCCAACGACATCAACTCCTAATGTTATGGAAATCAGAGATTTACTAGATAAAATCAAAGAGGACGGATATGAGAATGTAATCGCAGTATGTATATCAAGTAAATTAAGTGGAACATATAATACGGTTAAATCTGTTCTTGAAGAATATGACGGACTTAATGGCTATGCATTAGATACAAAGAATATTTCAACAGGTTCAGGATTGCTGGCAATGTGGGCAGCAGTACAGCTTAAAAATGGAATGTCATACGAAGAATTAGTAGAAAAACTACCTGCAAAAGTTCCAGATTCACACGTATTTTTCTATATGGATACACTTGATTATCTTAAAGCTGGCGGAAGAATCGGGAATGTTACAGGCTTCATAGGAAAAGCACTTGATTTAAAACCAGTAATAACCTGTAACCCTGAGGGAATATATAATACAGTAACAATGTTAAGGGGCAGAAAGAATAGTGTTAAGAGACTTGTGAATATTGTGGAGAAACAAGTGGGCGATGATGCTGATAAGTGGATAAGTATTATGAATGGCAAGGCAGCAGATAAAGTGCCTGAAGTAGAGGCTCAGCTTTCAGAAAAATTCTCTAAGATGGAGATTGTAGAGAAAAAACAGATAGTTGCTTCACTTGCAGTTCATACAGGCCCCGGACTTGTTGGAATAGGAGTGTTGAAACTTTAGGGAGATAGTGCGAAAAATAATGCTGATGCGATTATTTTTTGTAAAAACATTGATAAATTTACTAAATAGGATATAATAAAAGTAGGAGAAATCCTACTTTTCCTATTTAAAGAAATGGAGGTGATTTGAATGGTTGCGAATACATTTATTGATAATGCAAAGGTTATGTCAAAGGGGCAGGTAACAATACCTAAAGATGTACGTGATATTCTTGGAATTTCAAGTGGAGACAGAGTGACATTCGTTGTTGAAAATGGAAATGTGCGTATAATTAATTCAGCAGTATATGCAATGCAAATGCTTCAAAAACAGATGGAGGGTGAAGCTGAGCGAAATGGACTTACTTCTGATGATTTGGTTATGGATATGGTAAAAGAGGTTAGAGCAGAAAGTGAGGATTAATATCCTTTTTTGTCTATAGCAATGTTTACACTTGAAGTAGTTGCGACACCTAGTGAAAAGCATAGCTTTGAGGATAAAATTCGAGATGTGAATGACAGACCTATTCTCAGAGCTGCTATTTATGCAAAGGCAGATGTTATATTAACAGGAGATAAAGATTTTTTGGAAGCTGGATTAATGAAACCAAGAATTATGACGGCAACTGAATTTATTAAAAAAATGCAAGGTATCACGTAAATAATAGTGATAATATATTTAATTAATACGAAAAGATAAAATTAAAGGCTGAGTATCAGACACAATAATAGTGCGAGATATTCAGCCTGTTTTGTTGCAATGGTAGTGAAGCCATAGCACAAAGCTATGGGAATAGATATTTCTGACATTTTAATTAATTTTCGCTGTTGGTGTAATGAATACAGATACCACTACTATAAGAACGTGGGTCGAAACGAGATGAAATGGAACCCCACCAAAATGAGTTTTCTTCGTTTCCTAAACCACAGAATTTCATAAGCCATTCATCACAATATCGTTTTTCGTTCTTCATTATTTCTGTAGGTGTCTGATTTTTCAGGTGCAAAATGGCATTTGAGTCTATATTTTGTGGGAATAATTCGATAAATTCAAGATTTCCCTGCGGATTAAAACACAAATCAACAGGAATTTTGGTGTCATAAACTTTTTCACTGATATCATACCATATATATCCATTTTTCATATCTCTGACTCGTAGAATTTTATCTTTTGGAAAATCAGAAATAAAATCAGTAGAATGTAATAATGGTGATAACGTTATATTCAATTCAGGAAAAGTAATTTTACCTGTATTAAGCTCAATCAAATAAACTTCCTCCTTTAAGATTTATTCGTGTTCATATTTGCTTTCATTATACCACAATTCTATATTTTATTACAAACTGGGAAAACGTTTTCTAAATAAATTTTTACAAACAAAAAAATATATGATATTATGTTGTAAGATTAAAATTGCGATAACGCTTAGAATAGAGGAATAGTGTGAAAAATACAGATTGATATCTGATTTTTCACACGGCTATTTGTGCCACAGGCGCCACAAATAGCATATATCGCAGAGCCAAATCTGACATTTGGCTCGCGATTCCTCCGGCACTTTGTGCCTGCGGAATGGAGATTAGTATGAAATATATTCGTAAAATAAAGACAGATGATGGTAAAGAACACGAAGTATACATAACTCGTAAAGTTAATAAGCCGGTTAGTGGAACTGTTGTTGTACCAGGTTCTAAGAGTATGACAAACAGAGCATTATTATTAGCAGCACTTTCTAAGGAAAAGTCAACTTTAAGAGGTGTGTTATTTAGTGATGATTCAAGACATTTTCTTATGTGTCTGGAACAATTAGGTTTTGCACTTGAGATAGATGAAGAAAATAAGATTGTAAAAGTACAGGGCTGTGGTGGAAAGATTCCAAATAAAGAAGCTGTAATCGATGTTGGAAGTGCGGGAACAGCCGCAAGATTTATTACAGCAATGCTTGCTCTATCGGACGGAAAATATGTTATCAACTGTTCAGAACAGATGAAGAAGCGGCCTATGTCAGAGCTTTTCAGAATATTGACGGAAATGGGTGCAAGCTTCAGGTATCTTGGAGAAGAGGGATACCTTCCGGTAGAAGTGTCAGGCAATGGAGGAAAATGTCACAACATTGATATGGACATAAGCAAGAGTACGCAGTTTCTAAGTGCGATGCTTATGGTAATTCCAGTTACCAGTACGGGAATCGATATACATATAGTAAGTGAGAAAAAAGATGGTTCATATATAAGGATAACCAGAAATATGCTAAAAGAATTTGGCGTAAAGACTGAATTTGATGGAGAAACATATCATATAGACGGAAATCAGAATATACATATTGGTGATTATTATATTGAGCCTGATGTTTCGGCTGCGTGTTATTTTTATGCAATTGCAATGATTACAGGCGGAAGTGTGACAGTAGAAAATGTACACAGTAACTCGACACAGGGAGATATGAAGTTCATAAAACTTCTTGAGAAAATGGATGGAAAGGTAACAGATACCAGTAAGGGAATCAATGTTACCGGAAATGCCGATGGTACATTTAGTGGAATAGATGTTAATATGAATGATTTCTCGGACCAGGCGCTTACATTGGCGGCGATGGCACCATTTGCAAATAGCGAGACAATAATCAGAAATGTCGGACACATAAGAGGTCAGGAATGTAATCGTATGAGTGCAATTGTTAATGAACTTACGAAATGTGGAATCAGATGTGAAGAAAATGGCGATGATATTCATATTTATCCGGGAAATGTTAAACCTGCGTTAATTGAAACATATGATGACCACAGGGTTGCTATGGCATTTACAATGATGGGATTACGTGCGGACGGAATAATTATTGATAATCCTATGTGCTGCCGTAAAACATTTGAGAACTACTATGATGTATTAGAGAAATTTATGAATGAAGTATAGAAGAAGGGTAGAAAATGAAGATTAAAGTTGAGAAAAAAGCTAATAAAGGTTCCAAAGAGAAAATTAATATTAAAATCGGAAAATATGATAGTATCAGCGATATATTTAAAAGCATACCGGATAACTTCTGGAATATTGGTGGCTTCATATTTATGATGCTTATGCTTTTAATATTATGTGCTGAAGAAGTGTACAGATTATTTTCAATGACACAGAAATATGGAATATTCAATATATCATTCTTTTTCATAGGGTCTATTGTGGAAATATTTGCGACATTGTATATTTTCTCACAGTTTTATAAAGAAGAGAAATTCAGTTTAAAGAAGATTCTTAAAAACAATGTATGGGATATTCTTCTGTTTGCAATGCTTATCTGGAGTGCAGTTTCAACATATACAGCAGATAACCTCTACGTGGCTACCAAAGGTACCTGGTATAGAAAAGATGGCTTCTATACATATCTTATATATGCGGCAATGTATGTCTGTGGTAAGGCAGTGACCTCTGACCGATTCAGAAGATATATTTTAAGAACATTTAGTACGGTCTGTACATTATTATCATTATGGGTGCTGTTTCAATATAATGGACATATATATAATATGTTTGGCAGATATGCGCATAATATGGATATATGGACGAAATATGCAAGTATATTCTATAATACAAATCACTATGCTTATTTTATGACATTAGCCATAATGGCAATGGTAGGACTTATAATTATAGAAGAAAAGCTGATTTATAAAGTTATATTCTTAGCAATGTTTGTATTTAATCTATGGGCATTAATTATAAATGATACATTTGGCGGTTATATAGCAGTTATGGCAGGAATAATATTTGTCTCCATAATATTTATAATCAAAGACAGAAAGAAACTTGTTCCGATAATTTTAATATGCCTGACATTTATAATAACGAGCGTATGTGTAGATGCGAAAACACATATACTTTCAAATGATTTTGGCGTAACTTATGGTGATGCTAAGGCTGGAATATCGAATGATGCAGGTGGTACAAGCAGAATTGGCCTCTGGAAGCAGGCATTCAGATTTATGAAAGACAGACCGGTATTCGGATATGGCCCTGATGGATTATGGTCGCTATATTATGAGAAGGGCTTTAGCAGCGACAGACCACATAATGAATTTATACAGCATGCGGTATACCTGGGAATTCCGGCGGCACTTATGTATATTGGTGCAATACTCAGCCTGTTTATATATTGTATAAAGAGGATTAAGAAATTAAATGTGCTTATGCTGACAATTGGTGGAATGGTATGTGCATATCTTGTGTCGTCATTCTTTGGAAATACAATGTATTACACAGCACCGTATTATTTTATGACACTTGGAATGTTATCGGCGTGCCACAGAAAAGATGCCCTATAAGGCTTTTTTCTTGACAAACAAAGACTATGTGATAAAATAAATCCATATGTAAAAATGACAGTTATTCTTATCAGAAAGGATATACAGAAATGGAAAATGGTATGAACAAGGTGTACGCACCTAAGAGAATTGAGAAAAAATGGCAGGATATATGGGATAATGAAAAGGCATTTGCAGCAACAAATGATTACAGCAAGCCTAAATATTATGCTTTAGTAGAGTTTCCATATCCATCAGGACAGGGATTGCATGTAGGTCATCCAAGACCATATACAGCACTTGATATTGTTGCAAGAAAGAGAAGAATGCAGGGATATAACGTATTATATCCAATGGGATGGGATGCATTCGGACTTCCAACAGAAAACTATGCTATCAAGAATAAAATACATCCAAAGATTGTTACAGCTAATAATGTTAAGAGATTTAAGGAACAGTTACATTCATTAGGATATTCATTTGACTGGGATAGAGAGATTAATACTACAGATCCTAACTATTATAAATGGACACAGTGGATATTCCTTAAATTATTCAAAGCAGGACTTGCATATAAGAAAGAGATGCCAATTAACTGGTGTACATCATGTAAAGTCGGACTTGCCAATGAAGAAGTAGTAAATGGCGTATGTGAACGTTGTGGAAGTGAAGTAGTCCGCAAGGTTAAGAGTGAATGGATGCTCAAGATTACAGATTATGCAGACAAGTTAATTGAGGGACTTGATAGTGTTGATTATATTGAGAGAGTTAAAGTATCACAGAAGAACTGGATTGGACGTTCTGAAGGTGCTGAAGTAGATTTCCAGTTAAAAGATAAAGAAGATAAATTAAGAGTATACACAACTCGTCCGGATACATTATTTGGAGCAACTTATATGGTAGTTTCACCTGAACATCCATATATTGACAAATACAAAAGCAGCATTACAAATTGGGACGAAATCGCTGCGTATCGTGAAGAAGCAGCTAAGAAGTCTGATTTCGAGAGAACAGAGTTAGCTAAGGATAAGACAGGTGTTGTATTAGGTGGAATTACAGCAATAAATCCTGTAAATGGTAAAGAGATTCCAATCTGGATATCAGATTATGTACTTATGACATATGGTACAGGTGCAATTATGGCAGTTCCGGCTCATGATGACAGAGACTGGGAATTTGCTAAGAAGTTCGGACTTCCTATGATTCAGGTTGTTGAGGGAACAAATGGAGCAGTTGATATTGATGCAGCAGCATTTACAGATGTTGCTACAGGTAAATTAATTAATTCCGATTTCTTAAATGGACTTGAAGTTAAAGACGCTAAAGAGAAGATGAAAGATTTCCTTGAAGAAAAAGGAATTGGTAATAGAAAAGTTAACTTTAAATTAAGAGACTGGGTATTCTCAAGACAGCGTTACTGGGGTGAGCCTATTCCAATTATTCATTGTGATAAATGCGGATATGTTCCGATTGATGAAAGCGAACTTCCATTAGAATTACCTGAAGTTGAAAGTTATATGCCAACAGATAACGGTGAATCACCACTTGCAGCCATGACGGACTGGGTAAATGTTAAGTGTCCTTGCTGTGGTGGACCTGCTAAGAGAGAGACAGACACAATGCCACAATGGGCAGGCTCTTCATGGTATTTCTTAAGATATACAGACCCTGATAATAATGAAGCATTAGCAAGTAAAGAAGCACTTAAATACTGGTTGCCTGTTGACTGGTATAATGGTGGTATGGAACATACAACATTACATTTATTATATTCACGTTTCTGGCATAAATTCTTATATGACCAGGGTGTTGTTCCTACTCCTGAACCATATCAGAAACGTACATCGCATGGTATGATTCTTGGTGAAAATGGCGAGAAGATGTCCAAATCCAGAGGAAATGTCGTTAACCCTGATGATATCGTAGAAGCATATGGTGCAGATACACTTAGAACATATGAGATGTTTATTGGTGCATTTGATTTAAGTGCATCATGGTCAGAAGATGGTGTTAAAGGCTGTAGAAGATTCTTAGACAGAGTATGGAAACTTCAGGAATTAGTTAATGATGATATGTCATATTCTAAGGATATGGAGACAAAGATGCATCAGACAATTAAGAAAGTAAGCCTTGACTTTGAGAATCTTAAATATAACACAGCTATTGCAGCAATGATGTCACTTATAAATGATTTCTATAAGAAGAATTCAGTTACAAAAGGCGAATTCAAGACATTAATCACATTACTTAATCCGGTAGCGCCTCATATAACAGAGGAATTATGGGAAGTTATGGGATTTGATGGAAGATTATATCAGACAGAATGGCCAACATATGATGAGGCTAAGACTGTTGAAACTACTGTAGAAATCGCTGTACAGATAAATGGTAAGACAAAAGCTACAATTACAATTGGCAAAGATGATGCTAAAGATGATGTTATTGCAAAAGCTAAGGAAGCACTTGGAGACAGACTTAATGGAAATATCATTAAAGAAATCTATGTTCCAGGCAGAATTGTAAATATCGTTCAGAAATAATATAACTTAAAGTAATGCACTTGTATTTCCAGTATTATTGAGCCTTACATTCAAGACCTCACATACCGGTAAATAGGAGTGCATTTTGGGTGATATGAACATCCTGATCATATGTACAAAGAAATGTGAGACACCAATAAGTGTTTTAAGAACGGAGAAAATTGTGGAAAGTATTATAAAAAACGGCACACATAAAGGTGAAAAAAATATAAGAAAATATAATGTAGTTATATATATAATTTCTCTTTTGGCGATTATATTTTCTAAATATGCAGTTAAACCATTTGTACCAATGTTAGATTTCGCAGGATATGGCGCAATGAGACCTTTTTTCGAATCACTGCTCACATGTATATTATGGGTAATTGAAATTGTTGTTATGTGTAATGTATTTAAGAAAAAATTAAATATAAGCATTATATCAAATAAAGAGACAAAAGGACAGGAACTTCCGGTTAAACGTATATTTATCATTGCAGCAGTAATGGTTGCGTGTATAGTTGTAATAAGTGCCCAGATTGGCTTCCAGGTGAAACCTTTTTATGATTTGGGTGAAAAATTTAATGGTTATGAACTGACTAATAATGCAGGCGTCTTTTTACGAAATATTGTTAAATGTGTATGGATAGTAATTATGATAAAAGCTGCACAGGAATTTGTAGAAGATATCAGAGGTAAAGGCAGAAGTATTAATATCTATGCAGGAATTGTGCTTATGCTTACACTAGGTGTATATGACCTGATAGCAGGAAACAATAATCTTGGCATTACTTATTTTGTGCTTAATGTCGTATATGGCTGGATATATCTTTTGGCAGATAGAAGTATGCTTAAATCATATTTACTTATTATGTTTATATATTTATTTTAAGAAAGAGTAGGCCATTATGGAAAAAGAAATAACCAATAAGAATAATGATAAAAATGTAGTAATGAATAATATAAAGAAATGGTTAGATATTAATAAGATAGTAGTTGTGTACTTTTTGTGTGCAATTCTCATAGAGATGATTTCAGTATTAGCGGTCGAGGGTAATCCTATAATAAGAAACCCATTAATTGAACTGGGAATTCTTGTATTGATTTGTGGTATTGCATTAGTTATAAGAAGTAACAAAGCACGTTTTATATTCTGTTCCATATTTCTGGTATTACAGGCTGTGCTTGATTTAGCATTTGCAGTTATATACGATATGACAGGACAGTATTTCGATTTTGGTATGCTTAATCTTAGAAATGATGCATTTGGTATTCTTGAAAGTATCCCGATGAATTTTCTGGCATTCTATGCAGCTATGTTCTTCTGCATCTTCTTCGTTATATTCGCAATGCGTTCGGTAAGACGAAGAAAGAAAATCGAATATGGAAAGAAAGAAAAGAGAACTTATATAGCAGTACTTGTTATCGGAATAATAATTTCTTCAATAAGTCTTTATGCAGATAATTCGGAAAAAGTTGATAAATATGATAAGTTACTTAGAAATAGACAGTCAAGTAATTATTCTAATTATGGAATTGTCGGTAACCTTGTAAATGAATTTGCGAAAGGTATGTTGTTTACAGAGACGGGTAAAATGAGTTCGAAGAAAATAGAATCATTTATTTATGATAATGTTTCTGAACCTACGGAGCATTTCGGTATATCTAAAGATAAAAATGTAATAGTGGTCTTGGTGGAATCGTTTGAATGGTTCTCGTTTAGAAATAGCGAGGAATATCCAAATGGCTTAGGACTTACAGACAAAGAACTAGAGTATCTGTTCCCAAACCTTACGAAATTCTATAATGAAAGTGTAATTATGAATAATTTCCATTCGCGTGAGAAGACGGATATATCTGAGACGTTTAGTATTTTAGGAAGTTATCCTACAGATAAATATGTTGATTATGATTATGAATATAATACATTACCATATACGGTACCAAATATTTTAAAGGCGGAAACTAATGGTAAGATACAGACACGTTCATTCCATAATGGCTTCAAATCTTTCTATAACAGGGAGAAAACACATAAGATATTTGGATTTGAGAGTCTTACGGATTCTTATGATATGTATGATATTTCAGATGAACTTGTTAAATCGGGTAAAGCCAAAAGTACAACAATGCATGATTATATGAATAATGGTGAAAGAAACCTTGATTCAGAGATGATAAATACATGCAAAGACTTAATGTTTCCTACTGATAAACGGTTCTACACTTATATTACTTCAATCACGATGCATGGCGTATATTATGAAAGAGAAAACCTTGCTGAACACAGAAGGAAATTATATGAGGTATATAAGAATAAAAATAAAGAGAATGAAATGTCAGAAACTCTTGTTAATTATGTAACTGCAGTAATGGAATTTGATGATGCATTAGGCATTATGATGAATGATCTAGAGAAAAAAGGATTATTAGATAATACGACAATAGTTCTGTTCGGCGACCATAACAGTTATTATCAGCAGCTGAGCAATTATGTAAAAGACATAGAGGGATACGATACGGATAACTACTTCACTAATCTTTATAAAGTGCCACTTATGATACATGACAGTGATTTAGGACATCGGGTTGTAGATAAGTTCACATGTACATCAGACATTGTTCCTACATTATTAGATTTACTTGGAATCAGATATTATACAAATATGTATTATGGCAATTCGGTATTTACTGATAAGGAATCAATACTTTATTCAAGAGCATATGGAACATTCATCGGCGAGGGTATTGTCGGCAGAAGTATGAACAGTATTCTTTATAAAGCACCATCCGTAGATAGTAAATACATGAAGTATTTTGAAAGCGAATCGGCTAAATTAGTTAAGAAAATTAAATATTGTGACCAGTTATTCTATCAGGACTATTTCGCGGATAAAGAACACTATGAGAAGTTCGAAGAAATGATGGAAGAAATTAATAAATAAGTAAATATGCAGTATAATATTACATGATTATAGTAAAATAGGCATAAGAAAGATTTGAGTTATTTTTCTTATGCTTATTTTTTACTTACCAGGAAATTTCGTTGAAATTGTCCAGGTAAGTAAAAAATGCTCCGCAAGGATCACACTGCGGCGGAGCAGAAAATGTTGCTATAGCAACCCGCCGCAGGCGGAGAATGTCGCAAGCGACATTCTTTATTCTAGAGTTTCAGTACATATAAGCCAAGATTGTCCGTATATAACATATACTCGATTTATGACGTATCGTGTTTGTGAGTAAATGCCGTCCGATGCAGAAGGCGGTACAGTAAATCACCGTTCAAGCGAAGCACGTTTGATTTACTGTATCGTAATAAACTTTGCAGAGGACGGCATTTACTCACAACCGATAAAGGAATATGAGAGTATATGTTATAGATGGACAACTTGGTTTTATTGTCTGAACGATGTGTAATTTGCTAGTAATTTTGCGAAAAATAAATTGCAAATATTGAGCGAATGTTATACAATATTAACAAGTGATTACGTGGCATTTTATATGCAGAATGGAGGCACGAATGAAAAAGATAGGTGCAAGTATAGTTGCGGCAATTACTGCTTGTGTTATTGCTGCTACAACAATCGTTGGCTCTATTATGGTTTATAAGTCAACTGGTATTATAAAAGAAGAGGCAACAGGCAAGTTAGAGTCGATGTCTTTACAATATGCGAATCAGATGAATACGGAATTTGAGAAGTATGAAAGTATTGCAAAAGGCATTGGTGATTACATACAGGCAACAGGTAATTTTGACAAATTAGGTGATGCAAAGTACTTACAGGATTATGTAGATGGAATCGATTCATATGTTAAACAGGTAAGTATAAGTGATGAGAATATCTTAAGCCTATGTGTATATATGGGACCTGATAAGGTTAAGACTATGATTGGTTCATGGTATCATGGAGATGAGAAGCAGACATATGATCCGGAAGAATGGTATGTAACATTGTTTAATGACCAGCCTGCATTCCAATGGTACATTCAGGCTGAAGATGCCGGAGAACCAAGGTGGCTGAAATCATATTATGACCAGGATTTGCAGAAGAATGTAATGACATATGGCTATCCTGTATTTATGCACGATGATGCTAAAGACGAGGATGTTGTATTTGCAATGATAGGAATTAGCATTTCGTTTGATAAGTTCTCAGACTTAGTTGGCAGTGTTAAATTCTATGATACAGGTCATGCGAGTCTTGTAGATATAGATCAGTGTTTTGCGGTTGATAGTGTATACAATGTTAATGAGACACTTAAAACTGTTAAGTATACAAAGATTATAGATGCACTTAATAAGAAAGATTCAGGAATCGAGGAATTAACTACCAGAAAAGGTATTAAGTCATATGTGGCATTTGCGAAGATGAACAACGGATATGTTGTATTAATGGAAGCACCGGTTGACGAAGTTAATGCAAGTACTAAGACAGTTATAGTGATTGCCCTTGTAATTATTGTAATTATTTCAGTTATAGCCATAATAATAGCTGTACTTATAGGTATGAAGATATCTAAACCAATTAAGAAAGTGGCTGAAGATCTTGACCTTATGAAGGATGGAAACTTTACTGGTAACAAATATAAGCCATATCTTAAGAATAAGAATGAAACAGGAAGGCTTGCCAAGGCTTTAGATGCTGTGGAAGAAAGCATGAAAGAAACTGTAGGCTTAGTTACAGACAGTGGAGATGATATTACAGAAGCAGTTACAAAACTTGAAAATGTAATTGGCAACCTTGTAGACCAGGTGGCAAATATTTCGGCTATATCAGAAGAATTAGCTGCAAGTATGGAAGAGACAGCAGCAACCGCTGAGAACCTAAGTACATCATCTGATAATATGGTTTATCATATTGGTAAGATGAATTCTAAGAACATTGAAGGAATGGAAGCTGTTGAGGGAATTAGTGAACGAGCTAATATGCTTAAAGTAGAAGCAGCTAAGTCATTTGAAGAGACAGAAGAGATAACTAAGGAAACAGAGAAGAAGTTAAAAGCAGCAATTGAAGATTCTAAACAGGTTGAAGAAATTAATCAGTTAACAAATGCAATTCTTAATATTGCAGACCAGACATCATTACTTTCACTTAATGCATCTATCGAGGCAGCAAGAGCAGGTGAGTCAGGTAAAGGATTTGCGGTAGTTGCAGATGAGATTCGTAAGCTCGCTGAGAACTGTGAAGAGACAGCTATCCAGATTCAGAATATTACATTGAATGTAACTGATGCAGTTGATAATTTGTGTAACAATGCAATTGATGTATTAGGCTTTATTGAACACCATGTTAAAGATACTAACAGAAAACTTATTGATACAAGCGAACAGTATAATGATGATGCACAGAATATGAAAGGTATTCTTGAGGAATTTGGACATGTTGCAGAAAATATTTCTAATGAGATATCAATAGTTGTTAAGTCATTCAGCGACCTTAAAGATGCAACAGTAGACGGAGCTAAGGGAACAACAGAAGTAGCTATGAATGCTGAACAGGTATCGCTTAATACAGGTTATGTTCGAGAAGAAGCAGAAAGGCTTAAAGAAGTTTCACTTAAATTAGAGGAGACAATGAAGAAATTCGTAGTTTAATCGCCAGAAAATGATATAAAATAATAACAAAATTTAATATTTATGTGGAAGAGCCGCTTGTAAGCGGCTCTTTGTGATAGAGTTAGCATAAAATGCCTGCGGAGAAAGAGAGGTTAGTGTGAAAAATCACACTGATGTGATGATTTTTCACACAACTAATTGTGTAAAAGAGCAACACAATTAGTAGAGATGGCAGCCGAGAAATCGCCTGCGCGAATTTCTCGGCGCCTTTTCGCAATGAATTGCTCAAAGAAAGAGGTAGAAATGAAGATTTTATTAGTAGCAATTAATGCCAAATATATACATTCTAATCTTGCAGTATACTGTCTTAAGAAATATTCTAAAGAATATGATAATAATATTGAGATAGCAGAATATACGATTAATCAGCAGATGGAATTTATATTGCAGGACATTTATAAGAGAAATGCAGATGTAGTAGCATTTTCGTGTTATATATGGAATATAGAATATGTTACGGCAATTATAAAAGATTTGAAGAAGATAATGAAGAATAATGATATCTGGGTTGGTGGACCGGAGGTGTCATACAGAGCCACATCGTTCCTTGAAGAATATAAAGAAGTTAAAGGCGTGATGATAGGCGAGGGTGAGAAAAGCTTTAACCGGCTTACTAAGGAATATGTAGAGGATACTAAAGACTTTTCTAATATTAAGGGAGTTGTATACAGAGACGGTGAAGAACTGAAGGCAACACCTTGTGAAGAATTGTTAGACCTTAGTGATGTGCCATTTCCGTATGATGATTTAGATAAATTCAAAAATAAAATCATATACTATGAGAGCAGCCGCGGCTGTCCGTATTCGTGCAGTTATTGTCTGTCGTCTATTGATAAGAAGCTGAGATTCAGAAATCTTGAGCTGGTTAAATCTGAACTGAAAATATTTATAGACCATAAGATTCCACAGGTTAAGTTCGTGGACAGAACATTTAATTGTAATAAGAAGCACGCAATGGAAATATGGAGATTTATCAATGAGAATGATAATGGAGTAACGAATTTCCATTTTGAAATATCGGCTGATATTATCGATGAAGAAGAACTTGCATTATTTAAGACTATGAGACCAGGACTTATACAGTTAGAAATCGGAGTGCAGACTACTAATCCGGTTACAATAAAAGAAATTGATAGAATTATGAATCTGGACAAATTACGATATGTAGTTGAGAAAATCAATAGCTTTAATAATATACACCAGCATCTTGATCTGATTGCCGGATTACCATATGAGGATTATAACAGCTTTGTTAAATCATTTAATGATGTGTATGCGATGCGGCCTGAACAGCTTCAACTTGGCTTCTTAAAGGTATTAAGCGGAGCAAAGATGGAGAGAAAGTCAGAAGAATATGGTCTTGTATACACGACACTTCCACCTTATGAAGTTCTTACAACAAAATGGCTTGATTACGACAGAGTATTGGAACTAAAAACCATAGAAAATATGGTCGAAATATATTATAATAGCAGACAGTTTACGAATGCACTTGCATGGCTTGAGAATCAATTTGAAACACCTTTTAAAATGTTTGAGGGTATTGGAAAATATTATGAGCTTCATAAATTAAATGAAGTGAAGCATAATAGAATTCAGATGTATGAGATTCTGCTTGAATATGTTAAGAGTGTTTGTGAAGATTATAAGGTATTTGAGGAACTTCTTAAACTGGATGTATATCTTAGAGAAAATATTAAGAGCCGTCCTACATTTGCAGGGGACAACCATAAGGAAGAATTAAGAGATTACTATCATGAATATAGAAGTGAAGGCAAAAATATCCATATTGAACTATTTAACATTAATATCAGAAAATGGATTAATAATAGAACTATTGAGCAGACAGAGCAGGTAGTTATGTTTGATTATAGAGAGAAGGATCCGATTACATTGTGGTGCAGACTAAATTATCTTACAGACAAAACTATTTAACAGCACATTTTATGACAGGGAGGAAAAAATGGTATCTAAGAAAAAAGTAAATGAGATAATGAGACTTTTAGATGAAGAATATGGTACAGAATACAGATGTTATCTTAATCATGATAATGCATGGCAGTTACTTATAGCTACTATATTGAGTGCACAATGTACGGATGCCAGAGTCAATATTGTTACTAAAGATTTGTTTACTAAATACGATACGCTTGAGAAATTCGCAAAGGCAGACCAGAAAGAATTAGAAAGAGATATTTATGCAACAGGCTTCTATAAGAATAAGGCAAAGAATATCATTGCGTGTGCAAATAGGATAATAGATGTGTATAGTGGGGAAGTACCGTTTGAACTTGATGATTTATTAACACTTGCGGGTGTTGGAAGAAAGACTGCGAATGTCATAAGAGGAAATATTTATAATATACCAAGTATCGTTGTAGATACGCATGTCAAACGCATTTCGAAGAAATTAGGACTTACGAATGAGACAGACCCGGAGAAGATAGAATTCGAATTGATGAAGGTGTTACCGAAAGACCACTGGATACTTTATAATATTCACATAATTACTTTGGGAAGAACAATATGTACTGCGAGAAACCCTAAATGTGAAGAGTGTTTCTTGAAAGATTGTTGTGAGGAAAAGAAAAATAATGGTTAACAGATACGTTGTAATAGACTTAGAAACGACAGGCTTGTCGCCTGAAAGAGACAAAATAATCGAAATAGGTGCGGTTAAAATTGAAAATGGAATTTTGATGGGAACTTATTCAAAACTGGTAAACCCAAATGTAGAAATAAGCGACAGGATTGTAGAAATCACGGGAATCACATCAGATATGATAAAAAAATGTCCGTTTATAGGAGAGGTTTTGCAGGAATTTATGCAGTTCGTTGGTGACGGCATAATTATAGGACATAGTATTAAGTTCGATATATCGTTTCTTGTAAATGCATTGTATAAAGAGGGATTAAGTGAGTATGTCAAGGGCTACGAGACTATCGATACACTTAATATAGCCAGGAAATGTATACCGGGGGGCGTAAGTAAGCGTTTAGCAGACTTATGTGTTATGTATGGTATCGAAGATAAAGAACATCATCGGGCATTAAATGATGCATTTGTGACACACAAGTTATATGAAAAACTGTGTGAAATATATGAAAATGAGGGAGAGGGAATTATTTTCAAACCGGAGATGTTAGTATGTAAGCCTTATAAAGACAAAGAAGCTCCAAAAGGACAGATTAAATTCCTAAAGGAGCTTCTGAGATATCATAATCTTACATCAGAATATGATATAGATAAAATGAGCCAGAGGGAAGTAAGCAGATACGTTGATAAAATTATATTAAACTACGGAAGAATGAAGAAAATTTAATATAGGTTTTTTGGTGATTGAATCTAACGCATCAGCATATTCTAAAAGTGCATTTATCTTATCTGGCTGATTATTCTTAATATATAATTCTGTCAGGAGTCTGTAGCTTGATATCATATCGCATCCGATTCTGACAGAGTATTCCAGTGTTTCAATAGCTTCATTATCAAACCCAAGTTCGCTGAGTCTTTTGGCATATTTCTGGATAGAACTGATTAGTGTTATGAAGTTATCACTATATTCGCTAAGTACAGTTAAGTTAGCCGGTCCATATTCTGCTTTTAATTCAGTATTTGACTTATTTGACAGGTTAACAATTTTTTTATCCCTTAAATCTACAAAATTCTTCTGTATTTTTTTAATATTATCATCATTAATTTCAAGAAATAGTATTGATTTTTCAGAAACTGTGATATAATTGAGTGAACTAAGAGGCTTTTTGCGGGTTAAGTTTGCCCTTGCCTCATTTTCAAAAAGAGTATTCTTACTGTCGGTGGTTTTAGTTTTGCTCTTTCGAAGCTCATATCTGACCCAGAAACAGAATACAAGGAAACAGTATAGAAAAGGTAACTTTGGCAACATTGTTTATCAACTCCATTTATTATTATTTGGCACAACGTATATAGAAAGAGGTATATTTATATGATTAATTTTAACTCAAACAAATCAAAAAAATTATTTTCGAAAATAATAATCGGTATATTAGTGCTCGCTATGATACTTTCGGTAATTGTACCATTTATGTAAGTATATACTACCATTTAAGAATCTAAAAAACAACATATTATAATACAATAAGTTACAAATATTACAGGTTGAAAGAAATATTTTGAAAGAAAGGAATATGTGCTGCCCCGGCTTTCAACCAGGTTAATGGGCAATATCAGAGAAGAGTCTGATATGCATGGGTATTAAGATGGAAATTGAGATTAACAAAAATAAAGCTTTATTTGGAGTAGCTGCTATATTATGCATTTTACTTATTGCTTTATTTGGAGTTAATGTATATGCCGATGATACACCTATAACCAAGGGAATAACTATTGGTGATATTGATGTAAGTGGTATGACAGAAGAAGAAGCCATGAATAAGGCAAATGAGTACATTAACGGTTTTACATCTAAGGTAATAACATTAGATGTAGATGGCAATAAAGTTCAGGTTACAGCAGGAGAATTAGGATATTACTGGAAGAATACAGATATCGTTAAAGATGCTGCTTCACATTGCCTGGAAGGAAATGTAATCAAAAGATATGAAGAGGCAAAAGATATTGAACATAATGGCCTCAAGTATGAATTCGAGGTAGATGTAAATGATGAGGTTATGACTAATACAATTAATGAAAAATGTGGACAGTATAACATCCCTCATGTGAATGCACAGTTGATAAGAACAGATTCATCATTTTCAATTTCACAGGAATCTACCGGACGAATGATTGATATGGATACATCAATCAGTGCATTACATAAATTCCTTTTAGATGAATGGAATAAGAGTGATACTGATTTTACTCTTACAGTTGTAGATGATAAACCGGTAGCTACAGTAGCAGATTGCGAAAGAGTTAAGGATGTACTTGGAACTTTCTCAACTAAGTTCTCAACAGGAAGTAGTAATTACAACAGAAATGAGAATATGAGAAATGGTATAAAACTTCTTAATGGAATAACATTATGTCAGGGTGAGACAATGTCAGTCAACTCTTTCTTAGAACCATGGACAGCAGGTAATGGCTGGAAAGCAGCAGGTACATATGTAAATGGTAAGGTTGAAGACAGCCTTGGAGGAGGAATATGCCAGGTTTCAACAACACTTTATAATGCAGTGCTTTTGGCAGAGTTAGAAGTAGTTGAGAGATATAATCATTCAATGAGTGTAGGTTATGTTCCATTATCTATGGATGCAGCATTAGCAGGAACATGGAAAGATTTAAAGATTAAGAATAATACAGATACACCTATATATATTGAGGGAATCTATGATGCCTCAGGAAAATTGACATTTAATATCTATGGTGAGGAAACCAGACCATCTAACAGAAAGGTGGAATATGTAAGTGAAACTCTTTCAACTATTCCATCATCACAGGTAGTTAAACAGGATGCTTCTAAGCCGGCAGGATACAGAGCAGTAACAAGCAGAGGACACACAGGATATACAGCAAGACTCTGGAAGAAAGTATATGTAGATGGTGTACTTCAGAGTGAAGAAGTAGTTAACAAGAGTTCATATTCAGCTTCACCAACATATGTAACAGTAGGTACTGGCGCAGCAGCACAGCCAGAGACACCTGCAGCTACACCAGAGACACCAGCACAGGCACCATCACCAGACCAGACACCGGCAGTACCCGATCAGACCCCTGTACAGGATAATACATCAGGTGGTCAGACAAATGGACAGAATAATTCATCAAATACAGGTTCAGGTCAGCCGGCAGGTGGTAATCAGAATTCAGGTGATAATTCTAATGCTAATGCAGGAGGAACGGATGCACCGGCAGCATCAGATACAGCAACACAGTAGGTAATTAGAGAATGCATTACACAAAATACTAATCAGATTAAGATTAATTCGGGTGTTTTTTACACCCGAATTAAATTATACACATAATAAATTAAAGGTACAGGTATATCATATGAAAGCAGGAAAGCTATCTGAATCTGTTCTGAAACGTTCAGTATTAAAGACAATTAAATACAAAAGTGATGATATGTATACATTTGCAAATGTTGGAAATGATGCAGCAGTTTCTAAAGATGGAACTGTTATGTCATCATGTGTGGCAGGTTTAATGCTGAGTGAAGATAATCTTTATTTTGATTGCAAGAGAGCCATATATGCAGCTATGGCTAATGTATGTGCTGAGGGTGGAGTGCCTGCGACAATGAACGTAGATGTAATTATACCTGAGAAGAGATTAGAATCAGAATTAAAAGAATTAACAAGATATATTGCGAAGATTGCATTAGAAGCCAATATTCATATTACAGGAGGCAATACTGAGGTTACAAGAGCAGTTAAAAACCCTGTTGTGACATTTACGGTGCTCGGACATTATATCTATGATACATATATTGATGCATGTGAATGGGTTAAAGAGGACTATGACATTGTATTAACCAAACAGATTGGTATGTCCGGAACAGTTGCACTTGCGAAAGAAAAATATAATGAGCTAAAAGAGAAATTTCAGGTAATCTATCTTAAGAAAGCACTTGATATGGAGAAATATTTAGACGTACGAAGTGAGGCAGCAGTCGCGGGAAGCCTTGGTGTCAGAGTTATGCACGATTTAAGTCGTGGTGGAATCTACTTAGGACTATGGCAGCTTGCCGCAAAGACTCAAAAAGGTGTTGAAGTAATGATGGACGATATTGATATACGTCAGGAAACGATAGAAATATGCGAACCATACGGAATTAATCCATACAAGCTTATGTCTAATGGCGCAATGCTGATGGTTACGGAAGATGGAGAAACACTGGTAAGGGAACTCAGACACCAAGGAACAGATGCCCGAATTATTGGAAGGCTCACAAATGATAATGATAAAGTAATCCTTAAAAATGAGGATAGAAGATATATTGAGCCTCCTAAGAGAGATGAATTAGAGATATTTTTAACGAAATAATGAATAACCTGTTATTGGAAACTGAGAATAAAGGAGTGTCCTGAAATGAGAGAAAAAATATTAGAGGCAATCGAGAAAAATGCCAGAATTGATTTGAAAGATTTAGCAGTGATGTTAGATATCAGCGAAATAGAGTTAGCAAATGAAATTGCAGAAATGGAGAAAGAGAAAATCATCTGTGGTTATCACACACTTATTAACTGGGATTCTACAAGTGAAGAAAAGGTTACAGCACTTATAGAAGTGCAGGTTACACCACAGAGAGGTCTGGGCTTTGATAAGATAGCTGAAAGAATGTATAATTACAGCGAAGTAAGAGCTGTATATCTTATGTCGGGCGGTTTTGATTTTACCGTAATAATCGAAGAAAAGACTATGAAAGAGGTAGCACAGTTCGTTACTGAGAGACTTGCACCGCTTGAGGCAATTCGTGGAACAGCCACACATTTTATCCTTAAGAAATATAAAGACCATGGAACAGTATTGGTTAGCAATAATAAAGATGAAAGGATGTTGGTTACACCATGAGAAATCCATTATCAGACGTTGTAGTAGATATCCAGCCATCAGGAATAAGAAAATTCTTTGATATAGTAAGTGAAATGAAAGATGCAATATCCCTTGGTGTCGGAGAACCTGATTTCGATACACCATGGCATATAAGAGAAGAAGGAATCTATTCTCTTGAGAAAGGCAGGACTTTTTATACTTCTAATGCAGGATTAAAAGAATTAAAGATAGAGATTTGTAATTATCTTAAACGTAAATTAGATTTAGACTATGATTATAATAAAGATGTAATAGTAACAGTTGGCGGAAGTGAAGCAATTGACCTTGCAATTCGTGCAATGATTAATCCAGGTGACGAAGTGTTAATTCCACAGCCAAGTTATGTATCATATGTTCCGTGCGTAACACTTGCATATGGTAAGCCTGTTATTATTGAATTAAAAGAAGAGAACCAATTCAGACTTACTAAGGATGAATTGTTAGAGAGAATCACAGACAAGACTAAGATTCTCATACTCCCATTTCCTAATAATCCGACAGGTGCAATTATGGAGAAGAGTGATTTAGAAGAAATTGCTAAGGTATGTATCGAAAAGGATATATTTGTTGTTTCTGATGAAATATATTCTGAATTAACATATAATGGCGAAAAACATATCTCAATTGCATGTATACCGGAGATGAAAGAGAGAACAATTGTAATAAATGGTTTCTCTAAGGCATACGCAATGACAGGCTGGAGATTAGGCTATGCAGTAGGCCCTGCAGAAATACTTAAACAGATGATTAAGATACATCAGTTCGCAATTATGTGTGCACCTACAAACAGCCAGTATGCAGCAGTAGAAGCATTAAGAAATGGTGACAGAGATATTGATAAAATGCGTGAATCTTACAATCAGAGACGTAGATTTCTATTAAATGCATTTAAGGAGATGGGCTTAGATTGTTTCGAGCCATTTGGTGCATTTTATATGTTCCCAAGTATCAAGAGATTCGGTATGACTTCAGATGAATTTGCAAACCGTCTGCTTCAGGAGGAGAAAGTTGCAGTAGTTCCGGGAACAGCGTTTGGTGATTGTGGCGAGGGCTTCCTTAGAATCTCGTATGCATATTCGTTAGAAGACCTGAAAGAGGCATTAGGAAGATTAAAAGACTTCATAAGCCGGCTTGATGCAGAGAAGAAATAGCAAGCAAAGAAATGGCATTAAGAAAAGAGGAATTATGTTAAATATAGTATTATTTGAGCCGGAAATTCCACAGAATACCGGAAATATAGGAAGAACATGTGTAGCTACAGGGACAAGACTTCATCTTATAGGTCCTATGGGATTTCAGATAACTGAGAAAGCTGTTAAAAGAGCAGGAATGGATTACTGGGATAAATTAGATGTAATAGAATATGACGGATACGAAGATTTCCTTAACAGAAACCCGGGTGCGAAAATATATATGGCAACAACTAAGGCTAAACATAGATATACAGATGTTAATTATGAGGACGATTGTTATATTATGTTTGGTAAAGAAAGTGCAGGTATTCCGGAGGAGATTCTTGTAGATAATCCTGAAACCTGCGTAAGAATACCGATGAACCCTGATATACGTTCACTTAATCTTGCTAATTCAGTTGCAATTGTGTTATTTGAAGCATTAAGACAGCAGGACTTCAAAGGTATGCAGTCTGAGGGCGAATTACACCGATTAACGTGGAAATAGGTAAACTTTCGGAGGCTACCAGAATATCTACATTGAAACACATACTAATCTTTCAGTAGCCTTAAAGTTATATGAGAAGGCGGGTTTTAAGCAAATTAAAAAGTCTCAACAGGTAGTTCACAGTGCAATGAACAGTTTCTATCTGAAGAGACTTTAAATTATTTAGGGGTTTTTACTTTCTTTAATGTGAATATGAATTCTGTGCCAACGCCCTCTGTACTTATAACATTAATATTTTCATCATGTGCATTAATTATTTCTTTGGTTATCGATAATCCAAGTCCCGTACCTGTCTTATCTTTACCTCTTGAGAGGTCTGTTTTGTAGAAACGGTCCCATATCTTAGAAATACTTTCCTTTGGGATACCGATTCCGGTATCTTTAATCGATATGAAAATTTTATCATTTTTATCATGTATGTCTAACTGGATTGAGCTGTCATTGTGGCTGAACTTTATGGCATTATCTAAGAGATTATATATAACCTGTTCGATTTTGCTGCGGTCAGCTGATACATAATAGTCTTTTGAGCCAAGAATTAAGTCAATAGTAATATGTTTCTTCTCACATTTGCCCTCGAAACTGTTAATTATCGGTTTAATCATCTCGTACAGACTGAATTCTGTTAAGTCAAGACGATTAGATTTATTATCCCATGCGTTTAAGGTAAGCAGACTCTTGGTTAATTTAGTAAGTCGTTCCGTTTCAAATAATACAATATCAAGATATTTTCCCTGCATCTCAGGAGGAATCGTACCATCTTTCATTGCTTCAACATAACCTTTTATAGAGGTAAGAGGAGAACGGAAGTCATGCGATACGTTACCAATGAATTTCTTCTGGTCCTCTTCGAGCGAATTGAGTTTCCTTGCCATATAATTAAGGGACATGCCGAGATTACCTATTTCGTCCTCATTTGTAAATGAAGCAAGTCCTTCATAGGTTAAATTGCCTTTTGCAAATTCTTTCGATGCGTGGCTGATTTTTCTAAGAGGAATATATACCACGAAAGTAAATATCAGAAGAATTATCAACGATAAATCATATATAATGAAGAAAGTCCAATAAATGGTTTTAAGTACTTCATTAGTACGTTCTTTAATCACATCAGTTCCACGATGAAATATCATATAGCCTTCAGTTTTGAAATTACCAACTATTGGAATTGCAACAGAAAGAGTTTCGTTATCAAAATTACCATAAAAATCACCGACCATATAATATCTATTACCGAAGTCGGTAATATCGAAGTCCGAAATAACTTCATTCAATTTGATGTTATTTGTATCATACACAATTCTGCCATTAGTATCAGTAATCCAGAGACGACAGTTTATAAGTGCTGATGCATTTTGTATATCTTTGACAATTTCCGGATTAGTCGTGAGGCTTGAAAAGTCGTTATTAAAATAGCGGTTTAAAATAACATTTCCTTTGTCGTATATACTCTGGGCAGCATCAGCCGTTACTGTCTGGGTGACGCGGCGTGTAGAAAGCATATTGATTACTAAAATGCTTATAAGTCCAAACAGGATATAGCCAAGAAGAAATTTGTAGTAAACTGAATGTTTCATCTAAGTTAAAAATCTCCATTCTATAAGTTGTATAATCAGTCTAAACCAAATATCACAACATACTTTAATTGGTTTTAGTCTCGAATTTATAGCCAATACCCCATACTGTAGATAATGCCCAGGTATCGCTGTCGCTTATCTTTTCACGAATTCTCTTGATATGAACGTCAACAGTTCTTGTATCGCCGAGATATTCATAGCCCCAGATATGGTCTAAGAGCTGTTCTCTTGTAAATACCTGATTAGGTGATGAAGCTAAGAAATATAATAATTCTAATTCCTTAGGCGGCATATCAATATTTTTACCCTTGTATGTGACTGAATAATTTGTAAGATTGATAAGTAAATCAGGGTATTCTACATATTCTGACTGTGGTGCAATATTAGCAGGTGTAGCAGCTGGGACTTTATATCTTCTAAGAACCGCTTTAACACGTGCAACTAATTCCTTAGAATCAAATGGTTTAATCATATAATCATCTGCACCTAATTCAAGACCTAATACCTTATCAAATATCTCGCCTTTGGCAGATAACATAATAATCGGTGTAGAAGAAGTCTTTCTGATTTCACGACATACCTCATATCCATCAATTCCCGGTAACATCAGATCTAATAAGATAAGGTCAGGATTAAAAGACTGAAATTCCTTAAGTGCTTCTTCACCATCTTCTACAATCTTAGTTTCAAAACATTCTTTTGTTAAATATAGAGAAATAAGTTCTGCTATATTTGCATCATCATCTACGATTAATATTTTCTGTTTATTAGCCATAACTATCCTCGTTTCTGAGCGACTTGTCGCGAAGAGGCGATGAGAAATCCGCGCAGGCGATTTCTCATCTGCCATAAAGGCTATTTGTTTTCGCTCCGAAACAAATAGCTGTGTGAAAAATTGATATATCAATTCGATTTTTCACACTATCCTCGTTTCTTGGTTCTATTTCTTAAATGTAGCTATAGTGACTCCAGCATCGCCCTCGCCATATTCAGCTATATGAAATTCGCTTATATATTTACATTTCTTCAAATGCTGTTGAACTGCATTTCTCAAGGCTCCGGTGCCTTTACCATGTACAATTCGTACACTTGGGAGATGTGACAGATATGCATCATCTAAGTATTTATCAAGTGTAACAATTGCTTCATCAACTGTCATACCAAGTAACTTGATTTCAGTTGATATAGAATACGATTTAGCCATCTTAATCTTTGAAGCACTTGTATGTGTGGTCTTATTACCGATAACAGGTGCATCTTCAAGGATAATCAGGTCTGAAATATTTACCTTTGAACAAAGTATACCCATTTGTACGGTTAAATCACCTTTGGCATTAGGAAGTGTGTGTACAGTTCCCTCGACATTCATACTCAGAACCTTTACGCGGTCACCGATTTTGAAATCTTTTGGTGAATATTTCTTATGAGGTGTACTGCTTTTCTTGATTGCAAGCTTTTCGCTTGTCTTATCAAGTCTTTCTCTTGCCTTTCTTCTGGAATTCTCTAAATCTTTTGTATTACCTGATTTAGATGCTTTATTGATATCTTTGATGGTCTGGTCTGCAAATTCTTTCGCTTCCCTAAGAATTTTAGCTGCTTCTTCGTTAGCATTTCGTAAAATGCTTTCCCGTCTGTCATCAAGATGTTCCTGTTTTTTCTCAAGCTGTTTCTTAAGAGCTTCAATTTCATTCTTATACTGTTCAATTTCTGAACGTTCATTTTCAATAACTAACTTACTGTTCTCTAAATCAGAGATGATATCTTCAAAGGCCACATTTTCTTCATCAATACGCTTCTTGGCATCATCGATAATATAATCAGGCAGTCCTAATTTAGATGAAATTGCGAATGCATTACTCTTACCGGGAACTCCGATAAGTAAACGGTAAGTAGGCTGTAAAGTTTCAAGACTGAATTCACAGCTGGCATTCTCGACACCCGGAGTAGTGAGTGCAAATACTTTAAGTTCGCTGTAATGCGTGGTAGCCATTGTTCTAACCTTCATATTGTGGAGAAAAGAAAGTACAGAGGTTGCAAGCGCAGCACCTTCGACCGGATCGGTTCCTGCTCCAAGTTCATCGAAGAGGACAAGCGACTCACTGTCAGCATCATTAAGTATCTGTACAATATTCTTCATATGCGATGAAAATGTACTCAGACTCTGTTCAATACTTTGTTCATCTCCAATATCGGCATATACCTCCTTAAATAGTGATAGACTGGAGCCATCATATGCAGGAATGTGAAGTCCTGCCTGCCCCATAAGAGTAAGCAGTCCGACTGTCTTAAGTGAAACTGTCTTACCACCTGTGTTAGGACCTGTTACAATCAGCAGGTCAAAATCTTTACCAAGATATATATTAATTGGAACAACTTTATCTTTATTTATAAGAGGATGGCGTCCCTCTTTGATATTAATATATCCGTCAGTATTAAATACCGGCTCACTGCCTTTTATAGATTTAGAATACAGAGCCTTTGCAAATATCATATCGAGTTTAACAAGCATACGGTAATTACATTCTAATTCTGAAATATGTTCTGCACAACTAACTGACAGGTTTGACAGAATAACTTCTATCTCGTCATTTTCCTTAAGACTTAATTCCTTAAGTTCATTATTCAATTTAACGACAGCCATAGGTTCGACAAATATTGTAGAACCGGTCTGTGACTGGTCGTGAATAAGTCCCGGCACCTGACTTCTGTATTCCTGCTTAACAGGGATACAATATCGTCCATTTCGCATAGTAATTACATTATCCTGCAAATATGTCCTGGTTGTCTGCGAATTAACCAGATTATTAAGCTGTGTGTGAATCTGCTCATTTGCCTGCTTCATATGTCTCCTGATACTTTTCAAAGCAGGACTTGCATCGTCACTTATCTCTTCTTCAGAAATAATACATCTGTTTATCTCAGTATTAAGAGGGGTAAGTGGCTCTAATGCCTCAAACATATAGTCAATCGAATCCTTTTTAGCAGATTCCTCACGCCTTGAAAATGATTTGGCACGCGAAGTAACCTTTAGTACGCTGCTTATATTTAGAAGTTCGCCAATGCCTAAAGTGCCACCAATCTCTAAGCGTTTAAGAGATTCTAAAATGTTTCTAGTGCCTGAAAATGAAAGATTGCCTGAGCGAAGAACTCTTACTAATGCATCTGATGTCTCAGCCTGCGCTGTTCTTATATCGTCAATGTTATCCATTGGAACAATATTTCTGCACAACTCTAATCCGCCCTCACAGGTTGCAAATTCTGAAAGTGTTGCAATTATCTTATCAAATTCAAGCGTTTTTAATGCTTTTTTATTCATCTATCTATAAATAATATCCGTTAAATATACGAATAAACTCCTTTCTGGGTAATATAAAATCCGGCTGAGTTATGTTTACATTTACATGGCCTGATGTTTATTTACATTCTCTTAGTATATAATTTTACTCCAAAACAGCTAATATATCAATGAAAAGAATATTTATAGCTTTGTCATAAATTGTTCATATTATTTTCTTATTATAAAGTATATGACTTGTGATGTGATTTGAAAGATTCGGGTGACAGAATAGCCAAATCAGGATAAAAATCAGGATAAATATAATATACTGATAAGACATAGAGGTATCAATGAGCGAGAAAGACTTAAAAAATTTTGAAAAAAATGAAATTGCAAGAAATACTGACAAGGTAAACCGTAAATCCAGCATTAATTATAGAGACAGTATACATAAACCAGGAGATAATAATGCACATATGGGTAATGACAACGAAGGCGAATTTAAGTTTGTAAATGAAAAAGTAGTAAATAATAAGAGACTGACATTGGGAAAATTGTTACTTTTTCTTGTTATGTGTGGAATTATTATGGGAGCTGTTGCGTGTATGGTGTTCGTGTTTATGAAACCATATCTTAATAAAATGAGTGATGATAAAAAAAGTACAGAAGAAATAAATGATTCAAAGGTGACAGAGAGTAATTCTACGACAGAAGAGACTAGTCCTGTAGAGACCACCAAGACGATAGAAGAAAGACTTAAGAATATGGGTAATTCTGTCGTAACACTCTGTGTAAATGAAGAAGATGAATGGGAAAACGTAGAGCAGAATAATGTCAATTACGGAAGTGGACTTATTACTGTGTTAAATGATAAGATAAGAATACTTACAACATATGATTTCATTAAGGATAACAGGGAAGTAACGGTATACTTAGGAAACAGAGGATATAAAGGAATGGTAGACCATGTGAGTGAGAAATATGGTCTTGCAACGGTAATTATTAATACGGCTGATGTTAAAGATGAAGATAAAGAGACACTTTCGGCAGCAGAGTATAATCCGGATAATGAGATAGAAGCAGGAGAAGAGATTACATTTATGGGAAATCCATATGGAAAAGAAAAATTTATTGTCAAGGGTTCATTGACTTCTGTTGGAAATACATATAATATAGTGGATACGGAACTTGAAATTATGGCAACAGATATTTCTACGACCGGTTTTATGAATGGTTTCGCATTTGACAACTATGGCAATGTTATCGGAATGGTAAATAATGAATTAAATGGCAACAGTATCGGTGAAAATGTTGTCTCTGTTATATCATTTAAAAGAATTGCAATATACGTTAATAAAGTTATGTGTAATAAGACAATTACATACCTGGGTATTCATGGCAAACAGGTAACAGATGATGTTATCGAGAATATTGACAAGGATATGCCTTATGGAATATATATATCAAATACTGAAGAAAAATCACCGGCTTATACAGCAGGTGTGATGAATGGTGATATATTAACAGAATTCAATGGTACGAAAGTGTCAGATTTCAAGACATTTACATCAATTCTGCAGAAATGCCAGGTTGGAGATGAGGTTACCATTAAGGTAATGAGAAAAGGCAAAGACGGTTATAAGGAGATAAGATATACAGTTCAAATTGATAGTATATAAGTTGACTTTAGAAAGAGGTAAAATATGAAATATATAGAGACATTAAGAGATGGAGAGTCAGTAAGAGGAATCTATTTATGTAAGCAGAGAAGCTCTGCAATGACTAAGAATGGCAAGCCTTATGATAATGTAATATTACAGGATAAAACAGGCACAATAGATGGAAAAATATGGGACCCACATTCAATGGGAATAAATGAATTTGAAGCGCTAGATTATGTAGACATTAACGCAGATGTAACTACATTTAACGGGGCATTACAGTTGAATATAAAAGGTGCAAGAGTGGCAGATGAGGGAGAATATAAGCCTGCGGATTACCTTCCTTGCAGCACTAAAGATATAGATGCAATGTATGCAAATGTAATGGAATATGTTAATTCAGTTAAGAATCAGTATCTTAATGCATTACTTAATGCATTTTTCGTAGATGATAAGGAATTTATCGATGAATTCAAAGGTCATTCAGCAGCTAAAACTATTCATCATGGTTTTATCGGAGGCTTGTTAGAACATTCGTTATCTGTAACAAATATGTGTAACTATTTTGCAAAAGCATATCCTGTTTTAAACAGAGATTTACTTATTACAGCAGCATTACTTCATGACATTGGTAAAGTTAAGGAATTATCATCATTTCCAAAGAATGACTACACAGATTATGGACAGTTACTTGGTCATATCGTAATCGGCTGTGAAATGGTTAGTGATAAAGTTCGAGAGATTCCGGGATTCCCAGAGAAATTAGCAAGAGAGGTTAAACATTGCATAGTTGCTCATCATGGCGAATTAGAATATGGTTCTCCAAAGAAACCTGCTTTACCTGAGGCATTTGCAATTAATTTAGCTGATAATGCAGATGCGAAGTTAGAAACAATATCTGAGATTTTACTTGGAGGCAGACCACAGGACGGCTCAGAGTGGTATGGCTTCAATAGAGCATTAGATTCAAATATAAGAAAAGCAGATTTGTAAGAAGAATAAATGTGTCTCAGGCATTGCATTCGGCTTTTTACATATATTTTTGCATAATATGTAGAAATAGTAGAAAGTGAAATTCAGCTTGCGATTCTTACGATATAGAAGCCTTAGGAATGGAGAATATGTGAAGATGTGTAATGAAAATAAAGTGCAGGAGACTTTGACTCCACATACATATAAGAAGAATGAAGAGTATACTGTTGAGATAGAAGATGTTGGAACAGGCGGCGAGGGAATTGCTAAAATTGATGGTTATACATTATTTGTAAAAGATGCAGTAAGAGGCGATGTATGTCGTGTAAGAATTACTAAAGCCCATGATAATTTCGCATTTACTAAATTAATGGAGGTAATCAAACCATCTCCACACCGTGTTACACCTGTCTGTCCAGTTGCCAGAAGATGTGGTGGTTGTAAGATAATGGCAGCAGATTACAGCGAGCAGCTCAGGTTCAAAGAGAATAAAGTAAAGACTAATATAGAGAAAATCGGCAAGGTTACAGATTTCACCATTTATCCTATTATTGGAATGGAGACACCATATCATTATCGTAATAAGGCGCAGTTTCCTATTGGTTTAAATGATAAAGGCGAGTTAGTATCTGGCTTTTATGCCGGAAGAACTCACGTTATCATTGAAAATGAAAAGTGTTACCTTGGTGTCGAAGAAAATGAAGAAATTCTTAGAATTATCAAGGAATTTATGGCAGAGAAAAATATTGCACCATATGACGAAGTGACACTAAAAGGTCTAATTCGTTATGTTATGATTCGAAAAGCTTTTGTAACGGGCGAAATAATGGTGTGCATTATCATTAATGGAAATAAGATTCCTGACCAGGAGGAGTTAGCCGAAAGGTTATCGAAAGTCAAGGGAATGACAAGCATTTCACTAAGTATAAACCTATGTAATACGAATGTAATTATGGGCAAGGTTATGGAGAACATCTATGGACGAAAATATATAGTCGACTATATTAAAGATATCAAATTCAACATTTCGCCAAAGTCATTCTTCCAGGTCAATCCTGTCCAGACAGAAAAGTTATATGAAACAGCATTAGAATATGCCGGACTTACCGGAAATGAAACAGTATGGGACTTATATTGCGGAATCGGAACAATTTCGCTATTCTTAGCACGTTCAGCTAAAAAGGTCTACGGTGTCGAAATTATCTCTGATGCTATTCGTGATGCAAGAAATAATGCAAAAATGAATAACATTACTAATGCAGAATTCTTTGTCGGCAAAGCTGAAGAGGTGCTTCCTGAATATTATGCAAAACATGGTGGCTATGCAGATGTTATCGTAGTAGACCCACCAAGAAAAGGCTGCGACACAGCATTGCTTGATACGGTCATAAAGATGCAGCCTGAGAAGATGGTGTATGTAAGTTGTGACAGCGCAACGCTTGCAAGAGATATAAGATATATGACAGAGCATGGGTATGAACTTAAGAAAGTGCAGCCGGTGGATATGTTTCCCCACACGGAACATGTGGAGACGGTTGTTCTTTTGTCCAAACTGAAATAAAAGCCGGATGATGCTGTTTACACCAATGGAGAAATTTGTTTGGATAATGGAAAACATATGGTATATAAAAGCGGACAGAAGATACATCTGACGCCAATGGAATATAACCTTTTGTATCTATTTATGAGAAACCCGGGTAAAGTGCTGACATACCATACAATTCTTTAAAAAATCTGGCGAGATGGTTATGGTGAGGATACACAGGTCTTACGTTCTGTTATGGCATCAACCAGAAGAAAGATTGAGAATAATCCTGCAAAACCGGAGTATATACTGACAGAAATCGGTATTGGTTACCGCATGAGGGAAAGAGACAAATAAAGAGAAGGCAGGGATTTTTATGCAATATACAGATAATTCATGTTTATTTGCTGTTATGAGCACAGCAGAGTTTCGGGAAAGAAAAGAGGAATTTGCTTATCAAAAGGAGATGCTGCACAGTCTTGGTTCTATTCGATACTGTAAGGCAGAGCTGTTTAAAGAGTGCATTCTCGGTACAATTCGGCTTCCACAAAAGAATGAACAGAAAAAAGCACAGCTTTCATTTGGATTCTATTTGACAGGCAGGAAAGTGTTTTTTGTCGAAGATGAAGGAAAAATGAAGGCATGGATAGAAAAGCAGACGAAGATGTTTCAGGAAGTTGATACACCGAAACAGTTGCTGTTACGGATTATGGAGCATATGATAGAAAAGGATACATTGTATTTTTCTCATATGGAGTCTGAGCTAGACAAACTGGAAGAGAAAATAAGTGGGGGAGCAGGAGGGAATAATAATTTTTTTACATCACTGACAAAGCATAGGCAAAAACTTTCTGAGTTTAATATTTATTATGAACAGTTGATAGACATTGCAGAATTGTTTAGTACCTGTGATTTTTATCAATCTGAACAGGATACACAAGGTTGGGATAGATTTATGCACCGTGTGGAACAATTGCAAAATCATGTACATCTTCTTCGTGAAAATGTGCTCCAGATACGTGAACTGTATCAATCAATGCAGGATGCACGTCAAAATAAAATTATGGCTGTAATTACCATTGTCACAACTATTTTTCTTCCACTTACATTGATTACAGGCTGGTATGGAATGAATTTTGTATACATGCCGGAGCTGCAATGGCGGTATGGATATTTCGCTGTGATAATGATATCACTCATCATTGTAATAGCAGAAATCATATATTTTAAAAATAAAAAATTCTTTTAATCAAAAAAAAGCAGATAACCTTAAGCTAATATGTTTTAAGGTTATCTGCTTTTTTCACATCATTTTTACGCATGGTTACCATTCTCACAGAATTCTCACATGGCATAAGGCAATTCCCACACTATTCTGACAAGGAAAAAATTATAATACAGGTAAAGCAAAGGAGGAATGCGAAATGAGTCATACATTGGAAGAAAGATGCAGGCAGTTGATGATACAAAGAAAATTTGAACAATGTCAGAAAGAAATAGAAACAGCTATGGCAGAAAATCTTCATTGTGCAATTCCGCATAATTTGATGTGGATTTTATTGGAGAAGGAATCCAATCATGTATTTGCCATGAAGCATTTTCGTGCTGCTTATGCATTAGATCCTACTTATGTTCCTGCACGGTATAACATGGAACAGTATGCGCAGATGTATCCGACAGGAAAATGTTGTCACAGTATGGATTGGCAGATGCCATTGGTATATCAAGGGAATCAATTGCCAGGTATGAGACAGGAAAAAGGGGCGTTACAGTTGAAGTTTTGGATATTTATTCGGATTATTTTAATGTGAGTGTGGAATACATAATGTATGGCACAGACGAGAAGAGGACGATAAATAGAGAATTACAGCAGCTTATGATAATGCTTGGAAATGTGCCAGAAGGACAGCAGGAACTTGTATATGTGATGATGAAGGGAATGTTGGAAAAAATAGTATAGTAATAAACTCGGAGAGTTATTGTATCTCTTTCTCTTAAGATATAATAACTCTCTGAGCTTGTTGATGGTCAAGTATATGTGTAGATATTTTTAGATTCTATCGTAAATTTCATTAATTGTTTCAGCATAAAGATTTCTTGATTTTTTATTTTTATCGGTATTATAGTTTTTCTTATCAAGATAGAGCTCAAAAACATCATTCCAAAGATTATGTTTTTTGATTACTTTTATTTTTTCTTCTAAATCATATGGTGAAGTTTGTTCAGACCAGATATAAGTGTTTTGTGTTTTAATGTATCGGATATATTCTTGGTGATTTCCACCTTTTCTATCAACATAGTTATTTACAATAGCAATGTCACAGCTATATTGAATTTTTGAACGATATAAATCAACTTTTTTTATTGTTAGCACGCGTGTGCCATTTTCTACAAAGTTAAAACCATGTGGGATTATGATGCTGTTTAATGCATTTATTATTATATTGCGAATCTCTCCTGGTGAATACTCTTCATTAGGGTCATTTACCTCGATGTTAACATCGAAATCAAAACCTATATTTGTTGTTGAATCAAAGGTTATCATATTTCTTGCGCTACTGCCAATGAATTGAAACTGAAAAGTGAAATTATCACGTACCAAATCTTGGAGTTCAAAGAGTATATTCTGGAATTCTTCTCTGTAGGGTTCAGCTTGCCTTCTTGTTACATAGTCATAGTGATACATATTGTTTTACTCCTTTCTTGCCCAAGCCTCCCAAATAGCTATTGCTAAATCATTACAGTATAGCATAAATAAAAATAAAATCAATTGTTAATTTTGAGCAATTGAATGAGTGATTTGCTGTCGATATCTACTGACAGCATTTTTTGTGTCCAAACGGACACAAAACCAGACAAACTTGTCAAAAATTGTTCCAATAGCGTTACTGAACCAAACTCCATTTCATACTACAATTAACCTGTGCTTAAGAGAACAGCACAACAGAGAAAAGCGGCGTGCATAAAGCTTTCCTAATATTAATTGAAAAGGAAGGTAAAGCCAAATGACAATGTATGATGGAAAAGAAATGTATGAAGGACTTCTATTTATGAGGTCATTTAGGAGTGAAGAGAATTTGATTCCGGATGTAACACTGGATATGCTCGCAGCTCGTAAAGCAGGAATAATCATCAATAACGTATTAGTAGATGACAATTATTCAAAGTCGGTAGACAGAGAAGAGATGACTGATTTTGTTGTGATATAATAAATTTGTAACACCTTGTTCGAATAATATGTTATAATATTACTCAAACAAGGAGGACGTTACTATGTCAGTACATTACACCGAAGACTTTAAAAAAGAAGTAGTTAAAGCCTATATGGCAGGCGACAAATCAATACCGCAAATTGCTGCTGAATTTAATGTTGCCAAAAGCTCCGTTAGCAAATGGGTTAACGAATACAAGGAAGAATGCCTCTATACCACCAGCACAACCGCAGAATCTAATGAAGCAAAGGAAATCAGAAGATTAAATCAGCTTCTTAATGAAAAAGATAAAGAGATTGCTTTCTTAAAAAAGGCGGCGGCATTCTTCGCGAAGGAAATCGATTAGTGGTATATCGATTCATAGATGACAATAAAAATATATTTGGTTTAAGATGGCTATGAGTTAAGCAATACCACAATGCATAAATATATGAACAAGGAATTGAATCTTTGTGCAGTAATTATGCATTCTAAGCCAGGTTACAAGACTGGCAAAAAGAATAAAATCTTTGACAATCTCTTAAATCAGAATTTTACTGTCAACTGCAAGAACAAAGTATGGTGCACAGACTTCACATATATGCGCCAGCCAAATGGAAAATTCAGATACAACTGTTCAATTATTGATTTGTATGACAGGTCAGCTGTCGCTTCGTTAAACAGTGATTATATCAACACTGATTTGGCAATAAGCACTCTGAAGACAGCCCTTGAAAATGAAAACTACCCTAAAGTGATTTTGCATTCAGACCAGGGGGTACAGTTTACTTCATGGGAATTTGTAAATTTTTGCAAAGAGAATAATATAACACAAAGTATGAGTAAGGCTGGCTGTCCTTATGATAATGCTCCCATGGAAAGATTTTATAACACTTTCAAAAGCAACTTTTATAACATAACTTCATTTTCAAATGTAGAGATGATGGATGAACTAACTATGAAATACATAAATTGGTATAACTATGTTCGCCCTCATTCATACAATAATTATTTAACACCAATGGAGGCTCGTTACAGGTAGGTATTTATCGAACAAAGTGTTACAAAAAAGCTTGACCACAACAGAAGTCTGTTCGGTCATTCTCTACAGATGGTTGAATTTAACAATGCCAGCATAGGCTTGTTACATCTGCTTAATCTATACTTATGGATTCTGTAATCAGAATCACTATGACGGTGAAAACCGTACTTAAATCACTTACAAGTACATTATACAATACAAAAATGCAAACTCCAAATTATCTGTGGTTTCCGTTAAAAAGTGCAATATGTCACAAAGAATGGCTTATTTACGGGCTTTGTGAGGTATTTCCGTTCGGTTAAAAATAAAAAATTTTCAAATTTATTTCAATTATTTCGGAATAAGTTAATTTACCGTAAAAAATAAACAGGTACTAAAAGCGAACTTTTAATACCTGTCGATAATAGTTATTTATATTTTAATCATCGTACCAGTCGTCATCGTCATCATCGTCGTCTCCCCAACGGTTATGCACCCAGTCTTCATTTTCTAAGCCTCGTTCATAAACCCAGTCATCATAACGTGCCATAATTTTCCTCCTTTCTTATGAATGTTAATATAATTATTCCATATAAAATTTCATAAATAAATATACCGAATTAAAAATTACTAATTTTCCAGCCATTTGCACTAAATTATTTCAAAGTGCAGATTTTGCACTAAAAAGCACCTTTCTATGTGAATATCGGTTTTCGCTGGCGTGGATTCTGCTGGTTACCTGAGTCGGTTTCTGTCGCAACCTCTACAGGTAACCAGCTTGTCATAGTTTCCCTATACGCCCTCGGTCAAAGGTCGCTCTACGCTTCCAATGCCCTTGTATTACATCATCATTCACACGGTTAATTCTAATGTAATACGTCTTCACAAAACGTCTTAATTTCTCGGTCGGAATTAATACGTTTTGTTATTGCGTATAAAAATAAATCAATAAATTTGTTTTTCGTCCATTGAATAACATGCCATAACCAATTATAATATAAAATATAAATTTACTTATACATTGTATTAAAATGGAGGTAAAAATGGACGATTTAATGGATAAAATGACAACCAATATATATAAGACGTTAAAGGCTATGTATGATTGTCAGATTGATTTACCAAATGGTGAACAATATATTCCAACCTCACAGGCGGAACTCTCAGAAATAGTGGGAGTAAGTAAAATAACAATGAATTCATATTTCAAATATTTTTCCGAACAGGGGCTAGTCACTTCTTATAATAACAAGAAGGGCAAGTACTGTTTAACGGACAAAGCGAAGAGTATAGTTGAAGCGATGAATACAATACAGGAGGTGGAATAATGGGTTATCAGAGTGAAGCAGAATTAGAAGACAATTTGATTAAGAAGCTCGGAACGCAAAAATATCCGTATATAAAAATTGAAAATTATGATGCTCTTGTTGAAAATTTTAGAGAACAGATTAATAAATTTAATGCTGACGTTCTTAAGGGGAACGACCTTTCGGATACGGAATTTACAAGACTTATAAACTATTTGTCTGGTAAAAGTGTGTTTCAATGTGCAAAGCAGCTTAGAGACCAGTTTGTATTAGAGCGCGATGATGGAACATCTGTGTATATGAGATTTATTTCTCAATATGACAATGAGAATATTTATCAGGTGACAAATCAGGTAACGGTCGAGGGTAAATATACAAATCGTTATGATGTAACGCTTTTATGTAATGGACTTCCAATAGTACAGATTGAGCTTAAAAGAGCTGGTGTAGATATTAAGGAAGCAATCAACCAGATTGATAGATACAGAATCCATTCATATAAGGGATTATTCCATTATGTACAGATTTTTGTTGTAAGTAATGCTGTAGAAACAAGGTATTTTGCAAATACAGACCAGCCAAGAATTATGAAATCACTTACATTCTACTGGACTGATGAATCAAACGACAGAATCAATAACCTAAACGATTTTTCGGAAGCATTTTTAAATCAGAACAGATTAAATAAGATGATTAATCGTTACATGGTAATTTCTGAAACTGATAAAAATTTGATGGTGTTTAGACCATATCAGGTGTTTGCAACAGAAGCACTTGTAAGAAAAGCATTAGATACAAACAAAGGTGGATTTATTTTTCATACTACAGGTGCGGGCAAAACTTTGACATCTTGGAAATGTGCCCAGCTTCTTTGTAAGGAAGATAAGATAAAGAAAGTATTCTTTATGGTAGACCGTGCCGACCTTGATACACAGACAATGCAAGAGTTCAACCGCTTTGAAGAAGGTTGCGTTGATTACACAGACAGAACAGACATCTTAGTAAAACAGATTAAAGACCCAAATACAAAATTAATCTGTACCACAATTCAGAAGATGGCAAATGCTGTAAGAAATCTGAGATATTCTAAAATTATGGACGAATGGGCTGACGCGAAAGTTTGTATGATTTTTGATGAATGTCACCGTAGCCAATTCGGAAAGATGCATAATGACATCAAGAAACACTTTGTAAATGCACAGTATTTTGGATTTACAGGAACACCACGTTTCCCAGAAAACAAATCTCAAGATGGCAGAACCACAGTTGATGTATTTGGTGAATGTTTGCACAGCTATATGATAAAAGAAGCAATCTTTGACCGTAATGTATTAGGATTCAATGTTGAATATATTTCTACATACGAAGGACAGTATGATGAAAACGATAAAACAATGGTTGAGGCAATAGACAAAGCAGAAGTTCTTGAATCTGATGAAAGAATTTCTCTGGTAGCTCATCATATTGTAGACCATTGGGAGAGTAAAGCAAAAATCGGTAAAAATAAATATACTGCTATTTTTGCCACTTCATCTATTCCAATGCTTGTTAAATATTATGACAAGTTCAAAGAGATAGACCATAATATGAAGATTGCGGCAGTATTTAGTTTTGGAACAAATGAAGATTTAGAAGATAAGACAGAACACAGCAGAGACCAGCTTGAAAGAATCATAAAAGATTATAATGAAATGTTTGGAACGGGTTACTCTACTGATACATTTGCCGCTTATAATGCTGATATTAGCAAGCGTCTTAAGGTTACAAAAGTGCCTGAAATTGATGTACTTATAGTTGTGAATATGTATTTGACAGGTTTTGATTCGAGACCTCTTAACACTTTGTATGTAGACAAAAATCTTGAATGGCATAATTTGTTACAGGCGTTTTCCAGAACGAACCGTGTTGAGAAAGAAACAAAACAATTCGGTAATATTGTTTGCTATCGTAACCTTAAGAAAAAGACAGATGATGCATTAAAACTCTTCTCTGGTGGTGGAGATATTTCTGGAATTCTTTTAAAGCCATATGAACATTATGTTGAAAGATTCAAAGAACTTGTTGCCAAGATGCATGAAGTTGTAACCGAGGCATCTGATGTAGACAAGCTCCAATCCGAGGAAGACCAGAAGAAATTTGTAATTGCGTTCAGAGAGCTGTCAAAAACACTTCTCACACTTGAAACATTTACTGATTTTGAATGGGATGACATAGAAGAGGATATTCAACAGCAGACATATGAGGATTTAAAGAGTAGATATTTCACAATCCATGATAACTTAAAGAAACAAAAGGATTCAGAAAAGACATCTATTCTTAATGACATAGATTTCAATATTGAAATTATTGAAACCGACCGCATTAACGTTTTCTATATAATGCAACTACTTAGAAATGTTGATATGAAAAATAAGGAACAAAGAGAAAAAGACATCCAGCACATTTATGATGAATTGGAGAGGACAGATAGCCCAGACTTAAAACGTAAGGTCGATTTGATTAAAGCATTTATCGGTGATGTTCTTCCTAAAATGAAGGATGGCGATTCTATTGATGATGCATATGCAAATTACGAAGATGAAGTCAGAGCCAAAGAAATTGAAGCTTATGCAACAGAGCATGAATTAGATGTAAATGTGCTAAAAGAGCTTATTGGCGAATATGAATTTTCTGGAATCATTGAAGAGACAAGAGTTGATAAAGAACTATGTCAAAATATGGGATTCAGACAAAGAAGGCAAATGAGACAGGACATTATTGTTTTTGTTTCTGAAAATTGCATGAAATATGCTAACTAAAAAATACAGAGAGAAGGAAATACTATATGGATAATCAAGGAGTAATTAATAACAATATGAATATTGATAAACAAAGAGATATTGCACAGGAGCTTTCTTCAAAGCTCTGGACTATGTGTAACCAGCTTAGAGGAACTATGGAAGCCTATGAATTTAAAAATTATATTTTGGGCTTAATTTTCTATAAGTTCTTATCTGATAAAACAGAAAAATATATGAATGATGCCCTTAAATCTGATGGAGTAACATATCAGGAAGCATGGGAAGATGAAGAATACAGACAGGATTTAATTGATGAATCCTTAAGAATTTTAGGATATGTAATCGAACCGAAATATTTATTTTCCAATGTTATTAAGATGATTGAAAAAGGCGAATTTTCTATTGATTATTTAGAGGAAATCATCAACTCAATTACAGAATCAACACAGGGACAGGATTCACAGACAGATTTTGATGGCTTATTTGAAGACATGGACTTAAAGGCATCAAAACTTGGTAAAGCTGTTTCAGAGCGTTCAAAAGCGATTGCCACAATGATTAAGACACTCGATACAATCGAAATGGACTACGATTCAACGGATGTTGACATCTTAGGTTCTGCATACATTGAACTTATTTCACAGTTTGCTTCAACTGCTGGAAAGAAGGCTGGCGAATTCTTTACAATGACTACACCAGCTACCTTAGTTGCCAAACTTGCTACGGTTGGACTTACTGATGTATTAAATGCTTTTGACCCAGCCTGTGGTTCTGGTTCTCTTCTTCTTAAGGTCGGTGAAAATGCTAATGTTCGTCATTACTACGGACAGGAGCTTACCGCTTCTACATATAACTTAGCTCGTATGAATATGATGCTTCACGGCGTAGATTTTAAGAATTTTGAGATTGTAAACTGTAACACAATTACTGATGACACAGCCCTTAGTGAAATGAAATATGATGTTCAGGTAGCAAATCCACCTTATTCTGTAAGTTGGACGCCCGACCCAGCATTATTAGATGATGATAGATTTTCTCCTTATGGAGTTCTTGCACCTAAATCATACGAGGACTTAATGTTTGTAGAGCATATGATTTACCATATGGCAGAAGGTGATTCAAGAATTGCGGTATTACTTCCTCACGGTGTATTGTTCCGTGGTGGGGCAGAAGAAAAGATTCGTAAATATATGATTGAAGAGCAGAATGTACTTGATGCAGTTATCGGTCTTCCTGAAAAGATGTTTGTTTCTACGGGCATTGCAGTAGCGTGTCTTGTATTTAAGAAAGAGCGTAATGGTAACTCAGAAAATATCTGCTTTATTGATGCATCTAAAGAATATGCTTCTGAGGGAAAAATGAATTACTTAACAGACGAAAATATTGACAAGATTGTTAATACATATGTTGAGCGTAAAGATGTAGACAAATACTGTCATATTGCTTCAATGAAAGAAATTAAGGAGAATAATTACAACCTCAACATGTCCAGATATGTAGATACCTTTGAGGAAGAAGAACCTGTAAATATTTCAGAGATAAAGGCTAATCTTACAGAAATTACAAAGAAGAAACAAGAGGCTATTGATAAAGTCAATGCTACAATGGCTCTTTTAGGATTATAGGAGGGCTATTATGATTAGATTTAAAAAAGATGATGGAACATTTTTTCCAGACAGAGAAGAAAAAACTTTTGAGGAATTAGCTGATTATAAAAAGGGACCTTTTGGTAGTGCGTTAAAGAAAGAAATATTTGTTCCTAAATCAAATGATACAGTTAAAGTATATGAGCAACAAAATGCAATAGGACATGATTGGAAATTGGAAAGATATTTTATTACAAATGATTATTTCAAAAAGATGAAATCATTTGAAGTAGTATCTGGAGACATTATAGTTTCTTGTGCAGGAACAATAGGAGAAATGTATGTTCTTCCAGAAGATGCTGAAAGTGGAGTTATAAATCAAGCGTTAATGCGTGTAAGAGAAAACAAGGACATCATAAATCAGAAATATTTTATGATGGTTTTTGACCAAATGTTATCAAAAGAAGGACAAAAACTTACAAATGGTTCTGCATTAAAAAATATTCCTCCATTTGCTGACATGAAAAAACAAGCCGTATTGCTTCCATGTCTCGAAGAACAACAGAAAATAGCCGACTTCCTATCCTCCGTAGATGATGTAATCGTTACATCTGAGCAAGAAGTAGCAAACCTTGAAGAACAGAAAAAGGGAGTAATGCAGAAGATTTTCAGTCAGGAAGTTCGATTTAAGACTGATGATGGTTCGGATTATCCTGAGTGGGAAGATGATGAGCTTGGAAATATTACTTCAAGGTGTATTGTAGGGCTTGCAACTTCTGTTACTCCTTACTATCGAGAAAATGGTACTCCTATATTACGAAATTTAAATATTAAAGAAAACTATTTAGATGATTCAGATTTGTTATACCTTGATGGAGAATACGCAAGCAAGCAAGAGAACAAAATGATTCATACAGGGGATGTAATTACTGTTCATACAGGATATATCGGAATATCATGTATTGTACCTGAAAAGTATAATAATTGTCTTACTTTTACAACACTTGTAACAACGGTAAAAGAAGAAGTTTTGTATAATAAATATTTAGTACAATTTCTGAATTCTTCGGATGGGATGAAAAGGATTATGGAACTAACTACAACAGGTGGAAGAAATAATTTAAATACTAAAGATTTTATTATGCTTTCAGTACCGTTACCATGTCTTGAGGAACAACAAAAAATAGCTGATTTTTTATCAGACTTTGACACAGCAATCGACCTTGCAAAACAGGAGCTTGAGCAATGGAAAGAGCTTAAAAAAGGATTGTTACAACAGTTATTTGAATAGGAGGAAAGTAATATGAAGATACTTTTTTTACATTTAAGTGATGCACATTTAAGAGATAATACAGACCTGAGATTAATAAATATAAATGCAATCGTGAATTCTTTAGCACAAATTGGGGAATTCGATGAATGCGCATTGGTATTTTCAGGTGATATTGCAAATTCAGGTGACAAAAATGCATATGCAAACGCTGGAAAACTTGTGGGTTATATTGCAAAAAATATTAGTCAAAAATATATTGATGGAAAAATCGTTCAAACACTTATTGTGCCTGGAAACCATGACAATTTAGTGAAAAACAAGGATAGGGATAATCTTGAATTGGAATCTTACTATGAGAAGAAAGAAGTGGATTCAAGATTTAATGATGATTTAGAAGAATTATCTAATTTTTATGAATTTGCAAACAGAAATAGATGCTTTTTAAAAAATAAAGTAATTGATGTAAGAAAACTCAAATTTGATAATTTTGTAATCAAAGTAAACTTAATCAATTCAGCTCCGTTCTCTTTATTGGGAAGCGGAAATAGAGACAAAGGAATGCATTATATTCCTTTGTCGGAATTTGAAAAATTAAATATAGATTTACACCAGAAATATACGATTTCTGTAATTCATCATAGCCCAGAATGGTTTAGTGACGCATCAAAACACAGATTATATAATTCTCTCAATGAATCAACAGATTTGCTTTTTGTAGGTCATGAACATTTTGCCTTAAATGAGGACAAGAATGTTAATGGAAAACATATTGATATTTCAAGCGGTGTGGCTCTTTATGGAACAAAGACAGAACACGGATTTAATGCATTAATATTAGATACGGAAGCACATACACTTGTCGGATATAAATACATATATAATGGAAAAATATATAAACCGACAAAAGTAATAGATAATAAAAATGTAATGTTCAATACAAATAGTAGCTTTAAATTCACACCAGAATTTCAAAAAGAATTGCTGACTGATGCAAATGAAAGGGATGGTGAAAATTACAGCAAGTATTTTGTTTTTCCATCGTTAGAGCCAAAAGAAACTAATTCCGATTTAAAGAATTTTACAGTTACTTCTGACAGCAAATTTCAAGAATTATTGACGCTTAAATCAAAAATATCTATTGAAGGAAGTTCACGTACAGGGAAAAGTATTTTAGCAAAATATCTTACAAATCAATTATCAGAAGATTATACGGTATTGTATTTAACAGAAGACAGTTTTGCACCTAAGAATACAAGGAACATTATTAAATATGCCCTTCAAAATGAGTTCGGTGATGATGCTGATATAGATGAATTTTTGCAGCTTGAAAAAGAAAAGAAAATTCTCATAGTAGACGGAAATGACAAAGTAGATAAAGAAAAGTGGAGTGCATTCTTAGATGAAAATTCCGAGCAATTTGGACATATAATCACATTTTGCGGTATTGACTGGAATTTGAACATTAAGGATAGAACAGTGGAAGAACTAACAGAAAATGCATTCTTCTATTTAAAGATATGTCCATTTTATTATGTGAAAAGAGAACAGCTTATTAAGAAAATTTGTTCCAACTATTTAGTGGAATATCCTTCATTGGATGTTGAAGAAAAGAGCAGAAAAATCAATGAAGATATTACTAATCAAATAAAATATTTTCAGCTAACGCCTGATTTCATTCATCAATTTGTTGATTATTATATCCAGTTCTCACATATAAAAACGCAGAGTGAAACGAATGTTTTTAGTAAGGTATTTGTTGCAAATATTACTTACAGAATTTCTAAAAACACAAAAGAGGAGAATGATATAGACGAAATTTTAATAGCTTTAGATTATGTTGCTCATTATATTCATTTTGTGAAAAAGTATCAGAAAATCACATACAAAGAATTTGAGAATGCTGTAGAAGAATATAAAAAGAGATATGACAATGAAGAGCTAAATACGAAATATGTTTATAATGTGGCAATAAAATCGAATATATTAAAGGAATCAAGCACCTCTTTCGACGTAGAATTCTGTGATGAAAACTTATTGGCATACTTTGTTGCTCAACATTTGAATAGGACTTGCCAAATGGGTGAAAGACCAGAAGATTTAAAAGAGGTTCTGGATAATATATGCTTTGGAATTAATGGTGATGTTATCCTTTTCCTGTCATATATTACAAGTAATACTCAAATATTAACACCAATATTACAGAGTATTTATACCCATATGAATGATTGGATAGAGTTAGATATTGATAAGAATAATATTGAATACTTATCGAAAGTTTCAAATACTTCAACTCCTAAACTTCCAGATAAAAAAGATAAAGAAAAAATCAAAGAAGAAAAGAATAAAATGGAAAAGGAGATTATTGAAGAAAAGGAAAGTCAGGCAGACAGTTTGTATTCTTATGATGCTAGTAAAGTGAATTCCTTCAGTAATAAAATAGCCAAGAGTATTAATTATTTGGAACTTGTTGCAAAAATCCTTCCTAATTTTAGATTTATGCTAGAGGGTGATGAGAAGAAAGTAATTACAAATATTTTGTACACATACCCTAATAAACTTTTATATTTTATGTTAAAAGATATTGATGCAAATTGCAGTAAAATTATTGAAGATATTCTTAAAAAGAAGCCTAAGACAAGAAAGGGCATATTGATTACAGAAGATATGATTACTCGTGAATTGCAAAATCAATCAATGGCATACATATTAAGTATTTATGATTTTGTTTCAATGACAGCGGCTACTCCGAAAACTATCGGAGACTTAGAAAAATTTGATTATAGCCAAAATACTAATTACAAAATTCAAAATTTGATGATGCAAGAGAATATTGCCAACTTCAAAACGTTTGCTATAAGAGCGGAGGAAATATTTGATGCATCAGATTTACCATTAATTAAGCAAATGGTTACATTAATTGTAAGAAAGTATTTTATTTATCACGATGTAGAAATGCATGGGAATTCAATTCATCTAATTGATAAATTTTTCGGTAAAGACCAAAGAAAGAATTTTCAGATTCTACAGGCTAAAAATCAAATAATTAAAAAATAGCAATCACTATATAGGATTTTCACCTATATGTCGTTTCCTCATAAAAGATTACGACCAACTAATATGAGGTGGTATAGTATTCAAGATACGTTAATAGTGATTGCTGATAAAAGTATATTCGGTAAAAGGTGAAAATATGTATATATAGCAATATTCATTGAATTATTATGTACTTGTGTTTGGAGGGTTACAAAATGATAAGAATAAAGGAATTGCTAGAGGAAAGAAAAAAATATCCTATCACAAAAGATGGTGATAGCTGGCTAGATGAAGTACTAGCGGATGAAACAAAAGATGACATATGGCTAATAACAGTTTCCGGTAGCTTACTGAATATGGGAATTAGAAACAGCAGAGAGCAAATTATTGAAAAGTATTTTGTTGCTGGAGCATATAACCTAGGTACACCATATCTTAATACTGGAACAAGAATGGAGTTGCTACATCTTACGAAAGAAAATCTTGATAAGATGGATTCATCCATCTATAAAGGTCAGATGTTTATTACTGGTTCAAGAAAAGGCAAAGACAGGGATGATGTATTTGTTATGCCTGACAGATACGCTTCAAAATATGAAAGTTATCTTGAAGAGCTGGAAAGCTGGATTAATAGTGGCAAGATACCAGAAGATGATGCAAATGGTGAATATGAATATAATTCAATTCCTGTTTCTGACATCATAGAAGAAAGAATTAATCCAGAATATTACAGCAAAAAGGCTATTGAAGTAAGAAAGTTTTTACAAAAGGAAGAGCTTCATAAACTTGCAGATGTAGCAGATATTATTATACCGCGACCAATAGGAGAAGAAGTCGGTAAGGTTGTTAGAATATCAGACCTTAAATATCCTTTTGGAATTGCTGATATTGCAGAGAAGCAGATTACAAATGTGAGTCTACAAAAAAATGATATTTTGTTTCCAACAATGGGAAATATAAAGCCTTTTCTTGTACCAGATGAAATAAATGAATCAATCTATGTAGACCAACATATTCTTGTACTTAGATGTAAAGACATACAACCAGAATACTTATTTCTGTATTTGAATAGTGAGGTTTGCCAGACAATTCTTGATTCACAAAAATTGGTAGTTTCATTCAAAGAGTCACTAGAAAATCAGTTGCTGAGATTCCAGTCATTAAGCCGACAAAGGATGAACAGGAATATAGCTTACAAGCTCAAATATTAACAAATATTGAAAAAAGAAGTTATCAGGTTCAAAGTGATATTAGCACTAGAGCATTTGCTTATTGGAAAGCATTACAGCAATATAAAACGAAGAAACCAGAAAAGGTTGAAGACGTTTTAAGTATGGAACTTTTGGAAACACTAAAGGTTCATTCTACAAATCAATTGCAAGAAATGCTACATGATGACTGGAAAGAGCTAAACGATTGTTTCAGAGTAGGAGCATACAAGGCGACACTTATTCTTGCTGGTTCTATATTAGAAGCGGTTTTAATAGATTGGTTATCGGAAATCAATAGAGAAGATTATTTTCAAAAAGACTATATGGTAACTGACCGTAACGGAAGACTAAAAAGGGCAGATTTGATTGATTACATAAATGAAATAAAATACATAGAACGCCCACATTGGATTGATGAAGCAAATAAAGCCCACGAAATCAGGAAAAAGAGAAATCTTGTTCATGCAAAACTCGGAATTAATTCAGATGAAATAAATGAAGAAACTTGTAGAATGGTAATTAACTACCTAAAAGACGTAATAAAAACCAGAGGTATTGAAGAACAATAGTTATAGTAAGGGCTTACGTTCCATCTGAGCGTAAGTCTTTTGTTTTGTGGTGGCTACACCCCCACGCCCCTGTGGATTCGTATATTCTTATAAGCTAAACTTACAAGAATATGCGAATGTAAGAGGTTTATATTCTGTCCCCTAGTCTAAACAACTCATCTGTTGTAATAAAAAAGTCTTCATGAGTTACGATTCTATATCCTTTTTTGTCGAGAACACAAACAAAGAAGCGAATGATTTTTTCTTCTAATTCTTCCCACTCTTCACGTTCTGCTAATTTTACAACCTCCCCATATAATTCTTCGTTTCCACAAATTTCATCTTCTACAAAGGCGTGAATATATACACCTATTCCATCAAAATCTATTTCAATGGCACAGTCATATTCTTCAATAATAAATCCCTCGTTTTCTTCGTCAATACTTTTCAGCAATTCAATAAATTCGCTAAATTCCAAATCCCTGTTTTCAAGAACTAATTCCTTTATTTTTGTGGTGTCACAAATATTATTCCTCCATTTCTTTATTTTCTGGGAGCTTAATAATTCCCTGATTTACTAATTCTTCAAATTTTTGTAACCGATATTTAAGGAGCTGATTTTCATTGAGAAGTGTTTCTAAACTAGCTTGTTTATAATAGCGTAATTCTTTTCGCAGTTTGGCATTTTCTTTTTCTAGTTCCTTAATTCGTTCTTGCATGACGTCTTGTGTTGTGAGTTTTCTAATATTGTATTGCTTTTCACTTCTATGCTGGTCGATATACGCCTTTGCCTGGCCGTTTGTATATGCAAATGCTTTAGAAAGCCCTGATTTTTTCATAACGCTGTAGGGTGTAACTGCTTCACCATTAGCAATCATCATGTCTACAACTTCTTTTAATAATTTTACTTTTTCTTCTGAATAAGCTTTCTAGGCTTCAATCATTTTATCCTCTTTTCCCATTTATTCATCTCCTATAAATTCATCATTGTGACTTTCACAAAATTCTTCGACTAATGTAAGGAATTCTTCCGACCAAACATAGCGTCCATTATGCATTTTATAACAATATTCAGTATTGTCTTTATTGATTTTCATTTCATCTCGCCAGAATTTAATGAAGCTATTAGTGGTAAATTTATTAAATCCTTTTCTATTCAAAATGGAAACAATTTCATTTGGGTAGAATCCATTTTTGATTGAATCAGCTTTTATTGTTGGGTTCATGCTTTTACAGTAATCTTCAACAACAGGAATCCAATTTTCGTACCACATCCAAAGAGATGAAGCCACTTCTACACCATAACCCTCACGACTTCCTAACTCATATTTCCATAGGCCGGTCATTTTAGAAACATTGAACCAAGTGTAGCCTTTCTCATGCATTAAATTTACAATATCTGTAGCACGATATTTTTTCTTCTCAGTCTCTTTAATAAGCGTATAGGCTTTGTTAAGTTTTTCGGAATCTTCTGTCCCAGGCTTAATAAACTCAATCACTTGGTCAGATTGTCCTTTTCTGTTTGCATTAAGAGGTGTAAACAATAGTCTGTATGCATACTTAGGGCTTCTTACATCTTCGTCCGATAAGTTTTCTTCAAACTCAGATATAAAGTTTTTAACATTACTTGTAACTTTTTCATTATTCAACATAAGTTGTTCCTGAGATGGATTGATTGGTGAAAACTGAATAGCCAATCCTAATTGAGTGTCTACGCCATACTCATCTCCAAACAGCTCTTTTATGTAGTAATTATAATTGATTGAACATGCTTGTAATTTAGCACTTATTGTTTCATCAATTCTATTTGTCATTTGATGTTCAATTTCATGTCTAATTCCAATTAAAAATTTTAAATTATTAGTTGTTTCTTCGTCTAGGGGATTATTTTTATTATTTAAACATCTTTCTAATTCCCAATGCTTATATGCTCCGTATTTTGTTCTGTCATAAAATTTTCGTTTTCCATGTTGTTCATAATAACGATAATCTATTCCTTTATTTGCATAATAAGCATGTAAAAGATAAGTCCACGAAATTACAGCAAGCGAAATGAAAGATTCTGCTTTGAATGTAATTTGAGGATTATTATATATTTGAACAGCCGATAACATTGCTTCACGAGATTTTATTAATAACTCTTGTTTTTTCAAATAAATTCCTCCTTTGCGAACTAAAATCCTAACACTTTCTATTATACAGTAATTTTTTGATTCTTCAATTTAATTTTTAAATGGTTTCCATTAAAAATAGCAATAAATGAGCTTTTATCAGTCTCTGATTTATGTCTAATTGAGGCTTCAAACGTTGTATAAACGTTGTTTAATAATTTAAGGGAATTCTAATTGTTGAATACTTTATATAAATAAAAATGGTATGTAATAAAGGTTAAGACTTGTGGAGGGCAGTAATCGTAGATGCAACAGTAGCCAGCATAGTTAATAAACATATAATCAGAAAAGAACATTTTGAGAGACAGGAAGGTCAGGATGGAATATTCTTAATGAAAGATGGTTGTAGAATATTTCTGGATAATATGGAGAGAAAATTATCTACTAAAATACAATATCTGAATTACCTGGAATATCCGGTTGATTTCAGGCATGCAATTGATGCCAAAATAAATCAATTGATAAAGGCGATTGAGGAGAATAATGTAAATCTGTATACACCATTATGGATAAGATAATAGTATCTCAAAATATGAATCTATTATTGTAATATCATATCAAAAAGGATATAATATACATATCTTATATGGAAAAAGAGAAATTTTGCACCGCAAGGCATAAATAAAGGCATTAGAGAGGATTTTACCATAAGAGATTGTCTCAGAAAGCATCAAATATCTTCAACACCGCAAAACACATAATAAGCCCTTGCTTTATAAGTCATGTAGAAGGTAGGGTTAAGATATGATGAAACTCCAAAGGAGCTTAAACTAATATTGCAGTATCTAGATCATTTTGTTTTTAAATATTAAGTAATTTGTTTGAAACAATCCAAAATATAAATAGCAGAATTATATTTTAATGATGAGATTTATAAATGATATGAAAAGGTATTATAATTTTAATGAAGAAAATGTTTGGTTAAAATCAATCAAATATTTAACAGTAATAAGATTGGAGCATAATATATGGAAGATATTGATTATTTTAAAATAGATGAGAAAATATCAGAAAATGAAGTGCTTGTTCTGGTTATTTATGATATTGCTAATGATAAAAAACGTAATAAATTGGCGAGATGTCTTAACAAATATGGATTTAGAGTTCAAAAATCGGCATTTGAAGGAACTATAAAGAGAAATCTTTATGGAAAATTATTAGATGAACTGAAGCAATTTGCAGAAGATAATGATAGTATAAGAATATATAAGCTTAATAATGATAGTGAAATTGTAACATATGGTGTAGATAATAATAGAAAATTAGATTCTGTTATAGTAATATAATATTATTTCGTATAATAATATAAAAAGCTGCTATTGAATCAATAACAGCTTTTTCACTTCCTACAACTTATATTTATCTTTGCATTTTACAGTCTCTTTTTCCACTAAAATCATTGCAACATTACATCAATTATAGTATTATACTACATATAGAAAAAACGACAGAATATGACAATGCACGAAGATGAGCAGAGATGAGATATTTAGTTTTGATATAAACTTTATATCTTATTTTTTGCGCGACATTTTTAGAGAGAGTAATTGCATAAGAAGATTCGTTTACAGTATTGAGGAAGGATTACTATTAAGATGATAATAACGATTATTGAGAAGATTTATTCATTTCTTTGGGGTGATATTTTGAGGATACCGCTGCCACATGGTGGAAGTATAGGGATATCTTTGCTTGTACTTATTTTGATTCCTACGGGAATTTATTTCACAATAAGAACAAGGTTATTACCGATAAGATTATTTCCGGATATGGTCAGAGGACTTACGGAGAAAAAGAAACATAAGGACAGTTTAACAGCATTTCAGACATTGATTGTATCGACAGCAACGAGAGTCGGAATGGGAAACCTTGTGGGCGTTGTGGCTGCGATTTCAGCAGGTGGCGCAGGTGCAGTATTCTGGATGTGGGTAACGGCGATTATTGGGTCATCTACTGCATTTATAGAGGCAACATTGGCACAGATGTATAAGGAAAAAGACCCATTGTACGGAGGATATCGTGGAGGTCCGGCATATTATATCCATAGCTTTTTTGAAAATAAATTCAAAAAGAAGAGAAGATATGTGCTTATATCGATTTTATTTGCAATATCCGGACTTATCTGCTGGTGCGGAATCAGCCAGGTTATAAGTAACTCTGTTGCATCTGCATTTGATAATGCATTTAATATACCACCGCTATATACTACAATTGCGTTGGTGGTGATAGCAGCGATAATTGTCCTCAGGAAAAATGCAACTGTCAAGGTGTTAGACGTAGTTGTTCCAATTATGGCTGTATGTTATTTTATAATCACATTATTTATTATTATAAAAAATATTGGAAGTATTCCGGGCGTATTTGGAAGAATTTTCGAAGAGGCATTTGGAATCCGACAGGTCGCAGCAGGAGGTTTTGGTGCAGTTCTTATGAATGGTGTTAAGAGAGGATTGTTTTCAAATGAAGCGGGTTCTGGTTCGGCACCATGTGCGGCAGCGGCAGCAGAATGTGACCTTCCGGTCAAAGCAGGATTTACACAGGCACTAGGTGTATTTATCGATACGATAGTGATATGTAGTTGTACAGCAATGATTATGCTTACTGCACCAAGACATATTGTTGATGGTAAGGCAGGAATGGACTTATTACAATCGGCAATGCAATATCATCTTGGTAAATTCGGTGTAATATTTATTGCGATTACATTGTTTCTATTCAGCTTCTCGACATTTATCGGAATTTTGTTTTATGCCAGAAGCAATGTGGCATATCTGTTTGGTGACAGGTGGCTTTGGCAGACGTTATATAAAATAATTGCGTTAGTAATGTTATTTATCGGTGGAATTGCGACATATACATTTGTATGGGACTTAGGTGATGTCGGAATAGGACTTATGACTATATTTAATATCGGAATGTTATATCTGATGGGTGGACAGGCATTAAATGCTCTGAAAGATTATGAGAAATCTAAGAAAATATAAGATGAAAGTAGGTTAATTATGAAACGTGAATCTTTTAAGTCGAGGATTGGCTTTCTGCTTGTAAGTGCCGGTTGTGCGATAGGAATTGGAAATGTATGGAGATTTCCATATGTGACAGGTGAAAATGGTGGAGGCCTGTTTGTATTATTATATTTATTATTTCTAATTATAATGGGACTCCCTGTACTTACAATGGAACTTGCAGTTGGTCGTGCAAGCCGTAAAAGTGCAGTACTAGGCTATAAGGAATTAGAGAAAAAAGGTAGTAAATGGCATATACATGGCTGGATTGCTATACTTGGATGTTACGTTCTTATGATGTATTACACAACTGTTTCGGGCTGGATGGTATCATATTTCTTTAAGTTTCTTAAAGGAGATTTTACTAAAGGAATGAGTGCAGAGGATACAAAAGCAGCATTTGGTAATCTTCTTTCTGATCCAAAGCAGATGACATTCTGGATGATACTTACAGTTGTACTTGGTTTCTTCGTATGCAGCAGAGGATTACAGAATGGTCTTGAGAAAATAAGTAAATTTATGATGAGTGCATTACTCATTTTGATAGTTGTATTGGCAATACATAGTATTACACTTTCAGGTGCAGCAGAGGGAGTTAAATTTTATCTTGTACCAAATATGAAGAGTGTATCAAATGTAGGACTGAAGAATATAATTACTGCGGCCATGAATCAGGCATTTTTTACATTGAGTCTTGGCGTGGCAGCAATGGAAATATTCGGAAGTTATATGAGTAAGGATTTCACTCTTGCAGGAGAGGGCATTAAAATATGTGGACTTGATACATTTGTGGCAATAATGTCAGGACTTATTATTTTTCCGGCATGCTTTAGTTATGGCGTAGAAGTAGATGCCGGTCCAAGTCTTATATTTGTTACACTTCCTAATGTATTCGTAAATATGGCAGGTGGTCGTGTATGGGGCTGTTTGTTCTTCTTATTTATGACATTTGCAAGTTTCTCGACAGTCATTGCTGTATTTGAAAATATTATGTCATTCTGTATGGATATGTTTGGCTGGAGCAGAAATAAAGCCGCTGCCGTAAACGGAATTATTATTCTTGCAGCAAGTATGCCATGCGTATTAGGATATAATATATGGAAAAATCTTCATCTTATCGGAGGTCGTGATGTGCTAGACAGCGAGGACTTCATTGTAAGTAATTTGCTGTTGCCGATAGGTTCGCTTGTATATCTGATGTTCTGTGTTACTAAATGGGGCTGGGGCTTTGATAAATATATTGATGAAGCCAATACAGGTAAGGGTATTAAGATTTGTAAGAAACTTAAATTATATTTTCAATTCATATTACCGATATTAATTATATTTATTCTGATTCAGGGCTTGATATAAAAGTTGTCTAATATAAAAGTCGTCTAATGTAAAAGTCGTTCAATATAAAAGTCGAATTGATACTTAAATCAATTCGACAGTTTCAAAGAATGTGTCCCAATATTTTCTTCCAATAGGAATATTATTGCCACAGATGTTCAGGCATCGATTTAATCGGTCGGTATTTTCAATGTAAAAAGGATTAATAAGGTAGTGCTTATGACATTGAATCAGTCTCGAGTCCGTCATTCTTATAAAATCTTCTATAGTATACATACTTGTAATAATACGTGAATTAGTAAGCTGAAGGGTTTTTCGGCGGCCAGATGCTTCGATTAATATAATGTCATTAACGGAAATGTGGTGCTTGATTCGTTCAATATCACAGACAGTAATCATTGTTTCAAGAAAACCGGTTAATAACATGTGTGATATCTGGTTCAGGATAATGTCTGCATCGTAGGGCTTAGTAATATAATTATAGCAATGAAAATTAGACATTGCATAATGTCCATCACCTGAAACAGATGTTAAAAATAATATCGGTGTTTTAAAATAAACATTAATACTACGAAGATGTTTCGCAATAGCATATCCACTTTTATCATTTTCCATCTCAGTAAGATGAATATCTAAGAGAAATAAAGTGAAATTTATTGTATGTACCGAATCATCTATTATTTTAAGTGCCTGTTCAAGATTGTCTGTATGAGTTATAGTCCAGTCGGGATATTTCTGACTTATGGTAGTTGAAAGCATCCCGGCTTGTAAATTATCATCTTCTACAATAAGTACATTTTGCATTGCAATCCTCAATTCTATAGTTTAATTTTAAATATTATCCAATATCTGCCTTCATGCTCTAAGCAATCTACATAGAGATCGCTGTCGTTATATTTCAGTATTTCCTTTTTTAAATAATATAAGCCCATACCATGGGAAGCTGTAGTAGCAGTATTTTTTGATGAATAACCATATGTAAAAAATTTATTGGTTTCTTCGTGTGAATAATATTTTAAAACAGGGTTTCGTATTTCTATTTCCGTATATTTATTATCTGATTTAATATTAACATAAATATTGTCTTTTGGGTAGCTCGCATCAATAGCATTTTGAAGTAAAATACATGATAAATCAGTCAGCAGTACCTCTGATGCCTGACTTACTAATATTTCAGAGATTATATCAAAATTGATTATAATATCTTTAGCTTCTGCCTTAATTGACAGACTATATAATGCAGCAGCAAATAATGGCATATTTATGGAAAGCAATGGATAACTACGCAACGGTTTACCATATGTGTTAGTATAATCATGAAGCTTTTCTCTTATATCGTCCAGGTTATCGGTTGAATCACATAGAAGTTGCAAGGTCTGAATTCTGTTTGAGAATTCATGCTGACTTGAACGAATATCTTTAATTAACTCTTCATAAATAGGCTGGTTCTTCAGATAACTCTGGAGTTCATGTTCTTTGGCTAAAATAACACGCTCATAATATAATAATAAGAGGTTACATAGAATTAAGAACATTATGAAAATTATATATACATAAATGTGTCTATATAGAAATTGTATATTCATTTTGGCAATTATTATAACTGAAATTACAATGAAATATGAATAAATTAATGCAATTTTATATGAAAACCTGGTTGAAGTAATTATGTTGTAAATCTTGTATACAGGAGTAAAAACTAAGATGAGGGATAATGCTATGGTAACAAGATTGCCTGTTAATTCTAAGATTTCAGGATTCTGTATGGCTAAATGAATTATGGATACTATAATTGCACTCACAATTTCAAGAATCAGACTAGTTATGGTGGATATAAATAAAAGTAATATTTTCTTAAATAACCGGTCTTCAAATAATGAACATATAATCAGAAAGACTAATTGTCCGAATAGTGTCATGGCGATAAGCTTATCATGAATAAGATAATTGATGGTAACCATATCGATTAATACTATGATTGATAAAAAAATTATTTTATTTATATTTAGTTTTCTTCGGGTATATGCCTTCGAAATGAATATTATTATCATACATTCGAATAACGGGGATAAAAAATTCATAAAAACACCTCATTTTTTAATGAAATTATATCAAAAAAAGTGGCAAAAACCAACATTTTTCTGAAACTTTTCGAAAAAAATGTCGTTCGTTACAAGTTGTCCCAAACGTATTGAAAAAGTTAATTTAGAATATAAAATATTATATATGAAGAAAAACAAATTAAGCTGGTTAAACCAGTGGGACATACTGAACAACAAAATTTCAAAAAAATTAGCTAATAATTTATGTAATAATGAAAGGTCTGCTAATATAGTAGCATATGGCATAAATGTACTTATTAATGACATTGAAAAAGGATTCATTCTGGTTATGACATTTACGACTATGGGATTAATAAGTATGTTTGTCAAATCATTTATAATTATAGCTATGTTACGAATGTGGATGGGAGGTAGCCACAGAAAGACCATGCTTACATGTATTCTTCAGTCATATGCCGAATTTATGTCTGTATATTTAATTAGTCGGATAATTGATTATACAATTCAGATTCAGATAGTTGTGACATTAATAATATGTCTGATAGATTTATTATATTGTCCGATAATTCTGAGTAAGAGAGGCAAATATAAAAAGAGAAAATTATATTTATTCAAATGTATTGCCTTAATTAACATTTTAATATTGTCGACAATCTGTTTCTATGTTGGCAATAATCTGAAAATATTGATATTATCCTGCGAAATAATTCAAATTATTGATGTAATTCTGGCGAAAATAACAAAATTGAAAGGAGAAAGATTATGAAATTGAAAGAAAAAGTTGCAAATTGGATTGAAGATTTAACAGAGGAAATTTTCCAGAATACTGCAAGCCAGTTACTCTGGGGTGAACCAGACGTTCCAGAAGAATTATTAAATATCGTTTCAGACGAAAACTAAAGCTATCAAGGTATGTAATAATATGAAGCAATTTTATGAATGTAACATTGCGGGAAAAATATTAGCTGTTTTGATAACGGGAGACTTTGCCTAAGCAAAGAAAATTTGTTGTAATTGGTTATTGTAAAACGAGTTATGAAAAAGGTTATTGCAGAGTCGGGTGAAAATTAGGCTCTGAAACAATAAAGATGTATTCATAATATAAATGGGAATATAGATAAGAGAACGGGGTATAAAGAATATAGTAAATAATGATGGATAATAGAAGAATATCTTCTGTTATCCATCATTTATTTATTAAGGAAAATATATATTTAGGAGAAATTACAAATGTTATTTTTATAATATATGGGGCAATATGGTTGCTTTAATAAAAAATAGCATTTTATAGTTTACTAATCCTCAAGTCTTATAATCAGTTTGATAGTTTATTTATTCATTAAGTCAATAAGTGACTGCATTTTAGCAGATATAGTATCAAGAATTTCTGTATTATTGTCTTCGGATGACATTGTTTCAGTCGCATGTGCAGAAACCTCTTCGGAAATAGCAGAGATTGTCTGAATCGAATCAATAATTTCTAAGTTGGATACTTTTAATTCTTTAATACTATTTTCGAGTGTACCAATATTATTCTTAATTTCAACGGTGTTAGACTGAATAGATTTGAAACTTTCAGTAGCATTAATAGATGATTGTTTTTCTTCCTGAATACCATCAATCATCTGGTATATAACTTCAACAACCTGTGTAATAGCATCTGAAATATCTTTAACAAGTCCGGTTATATGTAATGTTGCCTCATCTGTCTGGGTTGCCATTTTAGAAATTTCTGAAGCGACAACAGCAAATCCTTTTCCAGCTTCTCCGGCCTGAGCTGCTTCAATACTTGCATTGAGTGATAAAAGGCTTGTCTGTGATGTTATATCACTGATGATTCCAATAATAGAATGCATTTCATTCACATATTTATTAAGAGTTTCAAGGCGTTTGGCTACATCTGAACTATTCTCAACAGAAGTATTAATCTTATCTACGAGACTGTTAAGGTTAGCATTTCCGGCGTTTAAAGCATGTAAAGTATGAAGCATATTTGAAGATATCTGTGAAGTTACTTCTGTGACCATATCAACTTTATTCTGAATAGCCTCTGTCTGCTGCATCTGTGTCTGTACTGCTTCAGCAGTATCAGTTGCGCCGGCGGATACTTCGTTCATTGCAAGCTGAGTTTGTTTAGTTGACTCATTAAGTTTCTCAAGCTGTATATTTATCTCTTCGACATTTGACTTGGTATTTTCTGATAAATCAGAAATATTATCAAGAAGTTTTTGCGTCTTATCCTGTGCTTCAGTTATTGTTTTAAGCTTCTGCTTAGAATTAAGATTCAAAGTCCTGGATGTAAGTATTGAATAGAATGAAATCAAGAGAACTACTGTAATCTGGACAACAGCTGAATACACACCTGCATAGCCGAATTTACCATTAGTTGCACCTGCTGTAACAATAATGATATTTTCAATAATTACACCAACATTGATAAGTGTAGAATATTTGATGTCATTATACACAGAGATTACTAAAATCAAAGGAATAACATATGCAAATGTCAGGTTATTAGTTGATGTAAATATTGTAAATGTGTAAAAAATTGCGAATCCGATAGCAAGAAAATGCTTAACCATCGTGGTATCCTTATTTTTATGCATGGATATAAATTCACCGATTATAGGTGCTAATCCAAGAACATAAGCAATTATGCAATAGATAATTGACTGGTCGCCTTTAAATGTCTTAAGTGTGGTAAATAAAATCATTAATACTACAGTAAGAGTATGTGTAAATGTTGCAAGCGTGTTGTTTCTTGCCTGTTCTGAAAGTTCATATACTTTCTTTTTCACGTTTTTATTCATTGGTAGGACTCCTTTCCACTGTATATAATCGGTATTACGTCTGAATTACGAATAGTATTGTATAATTTTTATAAAAAAATAATTAGATAATAAGATAATTTAGACAAAATACATAACTATTTATATTCTATTACAAATCCAGGTATTAATCAATCATTTTCAAGTGAGAAATCAAATTCATTTCGGGCATTCATTTCGAGCGTTCATTCTAGCATTCATTTCGGGCATTCATTTCGAACATTCATTTCTAGCATTCATTTCGAGTGGAAAATTATATTCATTTCAATAAAGAAATTAATCTCAATTTTAGATGAAAAATTAAAATTTCGATTTATAATATTCGTTTACAAGATTTCTATAGCCAAGTTTTTTAAGAGTCTCATATTTAATACGGTAATTGCCTTTATAATGCCGTCCGGTTATCGTATAGCGGATATATTCCTGCATATAATCATCAATGATTTTAAGTCCTTTTGTGGTCGTGATATTAGGAAAAAACCAGCGGCTCCAGGTAAAATCAGAGAAATCATCTGATTTTACATTAGAATTATTTCTACCATACAATTTGTTGTTTATCGTATTAATAAAACCGATAGCAGCCTTCTCAACTGGCAATCCTTTCTTACGCTGCCATCGCCTTAGTGCCTCTGATTTCCTTTTAATCTTCTGTTTCATTTTACGAATGGAATTCGTTGATAAATCTATTTCGCCATTACAATAAGAGAAACCTAGAAATTCCCAGACTTCACCAGGTTTTGTAATGTATTCCTTTTCATGATTTATTTCTAATTTTAAATCATTTATCTTAGAATACAGTATAGTTTTGAGAGATATAAGCTCCTCATAAGTATCGGCAAAGAGAATTATATCATCGGAATATCTGTAGTATTCAATGTTATTCTCATAAAAATATGTATCAATATCTCCCATATAAATATTAGCGAAGAATGGTGATATCGGAATTCCAGCCATTCCACCATGAGCTTCAGTTATAATTTTGCCATTATAATAAACGTGGTTTTCCGATAAAATATTTTCGAATAATTTATATAGAACTAAATCGGTGGCTTTTATTACTTCAAGTTTTGATAATAAAATATCAATGTCCATAGAATTAAAGTAATTTTTAATATCTACTTTAAGACAGAACTGAGATTTGATGTGTTTATTATGCTTTATTTTGCGGATAGCATTTGAAACACCATAATTATGCCTGAATGAGTAACAGTTATCTGCGAATAAATAATCAAAATAATGGAGTTTATAAGCAATAAATTTAAGAGTGATATTTATATCAGAACTATAGGAGTAGACAACTCTCTTTTTAGATGATCCAGCCTTATTAATGATTAACTTCGTAGCAGGTTCACCTGGAAAAGTTCCATCTAAAAGTTTCATTTTCATAGTTTCATATGTAAAATTATCTATGTAATTCTTAATAGTGGCAATCTCATTTTTATCAAAATAAGAATTCATCATTTTAGATTCAAGAAAATTATTAAATTCTGTATGGTTAAAGTAATCTGTAATACTGACATAGGTATTCATATTATATATAGCCTCCAGGGTAGTATATGATGAAAAAAGAGTATAAAAAAAGAAAGAGAAAAAACTTTGAAGATATAAAGCTGTGCTTATATCACCAGACTGAACATATACTGATTACCCACAAAATCATCTAGGGTATATGCTTCGCCCGCCATGGGTGTAATATGAATTACTTTTCTCTTTCTTTTACACATATTATAAAGCAGATTTTGGAAATGTCAAATAATTACTTTATGTTATCAGCAATTCTTTGCTTAATATATTCCTCTGTACTAGGAAGATAAGTCATTATATTAATGCAATGAACTCCAGCATTCTCACTTGCATTATGTGCAGCTACAACATCTGAACGTCTATAAGCATTCTTATCTGATAATACCATAATTGTTAAACGTACAGCATCAAATCTGCTTAAAGTATATGTATATTTTGCTGCAAATTTTTCAGCATTAAATATATTAGAAGAAACATTCTTCTTAAGTTCATAATCAGGATAACATTCACGAACAACCTTTTCGATTCGTTCATTTACACTTAGATTTTTGCCGTGTTTAGCTGAACTTGAAGCAGCAGTATTGTCATTTGCATAACTTTTTACATTATCTATTACTTCATTAGCCAGTTTATTTGATGTTTTAGAAAATAAATCTTTAAATAGTCCCATTTCCACACACTCCTGTAAATATAAAATATCGTAATGCCGGATATACAACTCTAAGCATATGTCCATCGCATTATACAACTTAATTACCATAATTCTAGCATAGCATAGAAATATTTACAATTGCTAATTCAGTATTCGCACATATACTCTTGAGTTAAATTCTCTGTGTATAGTAAATTTGAATATATAAATAGTGAAACTTTTGTAAGAATTGCTAATTTGTCGATATCATTTTTCGACTCTTTTGATTATTTATGTTCATTCAACATCCAGAACAATTAAATGGGGTTGTAAGTCTATGGCAAACACTTGAATTATGACGTATCGTGTGTGCAAGTTATATGCCGTCAGATGCAAAAAGTCGGTGCAGTAAATCACCATTCAAGCGGTTTCACTATTTATATATTTCAAATTTGTTTACACAGATGAATATACTATATCTTTATATGTGCGAATACTGAATAATAATTGTAAATATTTTAAGTAAGATAATGTACAAGTATGGAATAAGTTGTATAATTAGGGTCATGAAATGGAGGAATGTTTATGTGGTTTGTATTTGCAATTTTATCATCTGTATTTGCAGCATTGACATCGATTCTTGCAAAAATCGGTATCAATGGAGTTAATTCAAATCTTGCGACCGCAATAAGAACATTGGTTGTACTTGTAATGGCCTGGGGAATGGTATTTATAACAAATACCCAGGCAGGAATTATGGAAATAAGTAAAAAGAGCTGGTTATTCCTGATACTATCGGGACTGGCAACAGGAGCATCATGGTTATGCTATTATAGGGCACTTCAGATGGGTAATGCATCAAAGGTTGTTCCGATTGATAAGCTTAGTGTTGTTATAACACTTATTATGGCGTTTGTATTCCTGCATGAGAAAGTAACACCTAAATCAATAGTCGGTTGTGTACTTATTGGTATAGGAACTTTATTAATGGTATTATAGAATTATGACAGATAATTGCATATTGAAGATGCAATTATCTGTCATAAAAGATATTTATCTGCGTTTCCAGGTGCTTATACTTAACGTACCAAGAAGTGGTAAAATCTCAAGTCGGCCTGCAAGCATATCAAAAATCAGAACTAATTTAGAGAATATGCTGAAACCGCCGAAGTTACAGGTTGGACCGACGGCATCAAGTCCGGGACCTACGTTATTAAAGCAGGCAACAACTGCTGAAAAGTTCGTTGTAATCGAAAAATTATCAATCGATATAAGCATAAAGCTGAAAATCAGAATTAATGAATAAGCAATAAGATAAAGGTCAGTTCCATCAAGAATCTTTTCACTTACTTTCTGTCCATTCATTCGGACCACCTGAACTTTATTAGGATATAAAGTACGGTGTATATGTCGTCTCAAATTCTTAAGAAGTAATAATAATCGTTGAAATTTAAGTCCTCCTGCGGTACTTCCTGCGCTCGCTCCGACAAACATAAGGCATAGCAGTAATTGCTTAGAAAAAACAGGCCATTTATCAAAGTCTGTTGTGGCAAAACCAGTTGTTGTCATAACTGTTGAGACCTGAAATGCTGCATGTCGGAGGCCTGTAGTTAAGCTTGAGTAAATGTGATAGATATTAAGTGTAATTAATGCAGTAGATACCACGAATACACTAAGGTATGCACGCAATTCTTCATCTCTCCAGACACTTAATAAGTGTTTTGTAAGAATAAGATAATAGCAGCTAAAGTTAATACCGAATAACAACATAAATATTGTAGTAACATTTTGCAAATATGGACTATAACTTGCCATACTGTCACTCTTAATTCCAAAACCTCCAGTTCCAGCTGTTCCGAATGTTGTGCAAACAGAATCAAATAATGGCATACCTCCTATGAAGAGAAATAGGAAATTCAATATTGTCATAGCCATATATATGCCGTAGAGAACTAATGCGGTTTTCTTCATGCGTGGAACGAGCTTACCGACGTTAGGGCCGGGACTTTCAGCTCTTAACAAATGCATTGTAGATCCGCTATTATGGTCGCTTTTAGGGACGAACACCATAAGCAGTACAAGAACCCCCATACCACCTAGCCAATGGCTGAAACTTCTCCAGTACAGAAGCCCTCTCGATAATGATTCAACATCAGATAGAATACTGGCACCTGTTGTAGTAAAACCTGATACAATCTCGAATAGAGCATCTATAAAAGAAGGTATCTGTCTTGATATAAAGAATGGCAGACAACCAACAAGACTTATGAGAATCCAACAGGCAGATGCACATACAAGTCCTTCTCTTTGATGGAAACCATTAGATGGATTTCGACTGAATAAATACAAAATACCTGCTAATACTATTGAGATTCCTATTGTAGCGAGAAAAGAAAGTGCAACCTTTGTTTCTTTATCATAGATACAGATAAGCATTGCAGGAATCATAAATACAGCTTCTAATATCAGAATACCTGAAAGAAATCGATTTATTTTTTTGTAATTCATATGCGTTCTCCCTTATTCAAAAATATCATTAAGTTGAAGAAGTACGTGGTCAGCTTTAGTAACTATAATTACCGTATCACCAGCTTCGAATGATGAATCACCACTAGGAATTTCTGTTTTACCATTATGAGTAATACAAACTATAAGAGTACCTTTTTTTAAATGAAGATTTCTTAGTGGAATACTACAGTTACGTGTGTTAGAATCTGCTACGAATTCTACAGCTTCGGCAAGACCATTTGCTATAGAATGGACAGATACTGCAGCACCGGATTGATTATGTATTGCACGGACATATCTGACAATTGTATTACAACATAAATCTTTAGGGCATATGACACTTCCGATTGGAAGAGGGTCTAAAATTTCAGTATTTTCGAAATGTCCGATTTTAGTAATAACCTGAGGGACACCGATATCATTTGCAAATAATGATATTATAATATTAATTTCATCAAGTCCGGTCATTGATACAAGTGCATCACAATTCGAAATGCCCTCGCTCTCTAAGATTGAGTGATTGCTTGCATCACCGCATATTATATCGGCTGACGGAAGAAGGTCGGCTAATTCTTCACATCGTTCACGGTCTTTCTCAATAATCTGCACATGAATGCCACTTCTTATTAATTTGCTTGCAAGATAGTAGCCGGCACGACCACCACCAGCAATCATTACGTGATTGACCTTATGTGTAATGATATCAAGATTTTTTAATAAAACTGCAAGTTCATTAGTAGGGGCAGTAACAAATACTCGGTCATCTTCCTGAAATACAAAATTACCATCAGGCATAATTGCCTGACCTTTTCTAAGAACGGCACATACTAAAACCTTACACTTAATAATGGAATCAAGATTTGATAATGCCACACCATTTAAACGACTTTTACCATTAATTCTTAATTCGACGATTTCGACTCTGTCCTTTGCAAATGACTCTCTTTTCAAAAAACCCGGAAGCTTAAGAAGTCGTTCTATCTGATGGGCAGCCTGTTTCTCAGGATTAACCACAAGTGAAAGTGCAAATGCATCACTCATCTTGAAAATCTGTTCAGAATATTCAGGGTTACGAATACGTGCAATCGTATGAATATGTGGATTAAGAGTATGAGCAGTTAAGCAGCATAACAGATTAATTTCATCGGCACTTGTAGCAGCGATAAGTAACTTGGCATCGGAAATGCCAGCTTCTTCAAGTACATTCATAGTTGCACAGTTACCAGTTACCGTCATAATATCATACTGGTCAAGCGTACTGTCTAAGACCTCCTGTTTAGAATCAATAAGTGTTAAATCATAGCCTTCAGAGGAGAGTTGTCGCACGATAGCGGCACCGACTTTTCCGTCTCCAGCAATTATTACTTTCATTATTTCCTCCATATCTACATATTTGTAGATTTAAATATATTATTAATAAGTGTTATCGCAAAATTATGATACTACCCCACGATAACTCTTATTATATAATTAAGTCAGAAAAAGGCAAGGGGTAAATGAAGAATTTTGTGTCCATTCAACAACAGAAAATTAAGCCAAATTGTCAGGATATAGTCAACACCCTTATAATTCCTCAATCGGGTGTTGGCTATATTCTTACAACTTTGGCTTTAAGTATTCTGAATGATGAATGTATACAAATAATAAAAACAGGGTTTATGGACAATCAAAATTCCTTATGTTATGATAAATAATCATAGCGGATATGTTGATATTCAGAGAAGGTATCCAGTAAAATATTCAGTAAAGTATTCAGCAAGAAATTTAGCAAGTTATCCGGCAGGATATTTAGCAAGATAATATTAAGATTTATATAAAAGAAAATAGAAAGTGATGATATGAATATGAATAAAACTACAAGAAAGGTTGCACATTACCATCTTCCGGGTTTATTTGAATTCTATGAATTGTATCGTGTATTTTTACAAATATACAGGGAACACAGAGAATTTTTTTATGATTGGTGTGATATAGGCTCTATATATGGTGCACCAGAGGATTGCATATGGGGTGGCGGACGGACTTCATTTGGAAATAAGAGTCCGGAGAAAGTCTTAGAATTAGTTCAGGAATATGATATTTCAGCAAGGCTTACGTTTAGTAATTCATTGCTTAGAACAGAACATCTTTCTGATAGAAAATGCAATGAACTTTGTGATTTATTCAGAAGAAATGAGGATAAGAAGAATGGTGTGATTATTCATTCGGAACTGTTGTTAGATTATCTGAAAAAGAATTATCAGGGGTTCTATTTTGTATCTTCAACCACTAAGGTTATAACTGATTTTGGAGAATTTCAAAATGAAGTGAATAGAGATGATTTCCTATATGTTGTACCTGATTTCCGATTAAATAAAGATTTTGATAATTTAAATAATCTGTCTGAAAATCAAAAGGATAAAGTGGAGTTCTTATGCAATGAATGTTGTTCGCCTGCTTGCAAGGTAAGAAAGCTGTGTTATGAAAATGTAAGCCGTAAGAATCTCGGAGAAGAATGTCCTGAACATCGCTGTACTTCATTAGATGATGGCGTTGGATACTCATTTTCAAGGGCAATGACCAATCCTACATTTATAAGTATAAATGATATTAAAAATATTTATTTGCCAATGGGATTTTCAAATTTCAAAATAGAAGGACGTGGACTTGGAAGTGCATTGATTCTTGAATTTTTACTGTATTATATGATTAAACCGGAGTTCCAGATTAATTTAAGAGAGAAAATATATTTAGATAATATGTTAGATTTATTCTGATATACAAGGTGTTTGGAAATCGTATCAGGGACAGCTACAATTGATGTACTGATAACAGAGATTAAAAAAATAAGAAATTTTCAATATTCAAAAAATTAAAAGAAAGACTGAATAATATAAGAACTACCCCTGACCTGCACTTGTCATATTATAATAAATATTTGAGTGCAGCCAAAAGGGTAGTTCTTTTTAGTATATAGGCAATTCTTTAGTATAAATTAACTTATATATGTATTATATAACTTTTTTGTCATTGCTTTCATCTGAACCTTTTTTCTTAAATGAATTACCATTATCGAGCCAGAAACCGAACACACCGACTGTTAACACAATAACACAAAGTACGCCTACAAAAATATCCTGAATCATAGTTAACCTCCATTATGCAAAAGCATTAAAATTTGAAAATATTATTATAAGATTGTGTATGTGCTTCTGCCAAAGAGAAGCGTAACTAGATTCTTTTTTTGCCGTCCGTATTATGTATGTAACTTATAACCAGTTCTTTATTGGAGGTTTTAATAAAGGGAACCAGTTCATATTTGAATTTAAAACGTGTGCCATTAATACTTAATAGAAATGTATACATGAAGTCAGAGATTACTTCTTCCTTTACATTTCGAAGAAACTGCCTACTTTCAATACGTTGATGATAAGCAGGTGAGTAGAAACCAAGCATTTCCGCAGTACAGATTGATGTATCTGAACTGGCATTATTTGTAATATTTATAGTGGGATTATGAACTTCAATTGGTGTACATAAATATGTAGGCTCTGTTTTGATATTTTCAAAACAAAAGCCGGATATGAGGATTATAATTGCAATTATGGAATATGCAAACCGGTATTTCTTAATATGTATAAAGCTCATAAATGTTCGTCCTTTCTAAATATTTAGCCTTTTAATAAATATTGTTTTAGTCATTAGGAATATTGTGAAATCTTCCTGACAATTCTTCGGTCTTAACAATATTGATAAATGCGTGAGGGTCAATTGAACGGATTAATGGAATTAACTGTCTTTTTGACTCGGCATTGATTACAGAATATATAAGTGTTTTTTCTTTTTCTTCATAGCAACCGATGCCTTTGAATAAAGTAGCATCGTGGTTAGTCAATTCTTTTATTGCATGGTATATTTTATCAGATTTATCAGAAATAATAAATAGTGTTTCTTTCTTATAACGTTTATAAAGCATTTGTATAATCTGTGTGCTGCAAAATTGATATATAATCGAGTAAAGTGCAATAGGCCAGCCAAATAATGCGCCTGCGATAATAAGCATAATTGCATTTCCAAGCAGGATATAATTCCAGGCATCGATGCCTTTTTGCTGTGACAGAAAAATGCTTATGAAATCTGTACCGCCGGTGGTAGCACCCACATTGAGGCAGAGAGAAATCGCAAAGCCATTAATAAGTCCGCCGAACACACTTACTAGCAGGATGTCCTGCGTAAATATGTAATGTGGTAAAATATCTACAAAAATACTTGATAAAAATATGGTTAATATTGAGTAAAGAGTGAATTTCTTACCAATATACTTAAATGCAATATAAATCGGAAAGAGATTCAATACGATATTAAATATTGTATATGGAATTCTAATATGAAGAAAATTAAATATGATTTCCTGTAATAATAGTGATAATCCTGAAAAACCACCTGGGAAAAGATTTGCTGTTTTAGCAAAACAACACAGATTCCAGGCAAAAAGTATAGATGCAATCACTACCACAAATAATCGGAAAAATTGATAGAATTTAGGATATTTTGATTCGAGTGTCTGAAACATATCTACACCTCCTGTACAATTAAGATGTAGATATTATAACACATTATATGATAATAATATATTAGAAGTTTCAATAATTAATATAATTTACTCAAACCCCGCAGATACATATTTTAACCTGTATTCACTTAATATAGATGATTTAAGGCAACTATGTAAGTGAGAAGTTTGCGTAATTTATCTAAGAGTTATTTAAGGAAGAAACGTATAAGTTTTTCATTAAATGATGTATATGGCTGGTATCTCATAGGGAGGTCAATCCAGGTCTTTTTATCCACGATACTTTTATAGTGTGAAAATGTATCAAAGCCTGTTTTACCATGATATGACCCCATACCACTTTCACCAAAACCGCCAAAGCCCATTTCAGTTGTAGCAAGGTGGATTATTGTATCATTTACACAACCCCCGCCGAAACCTGTACGTGATATTACTTTATCAGCGTTTTTATGGCTGGAAGTAAATATATAAAGTGCAAGTGGATGAGGCATTGAATTAATTTTAGTTATGGCTTCATCAATATTTGTAAATGTAAGAACAGGCATAACAGGACCGAATATTTCCTCAAGCATTACATCATCAGTAAAAGTTACATTATCCATGACAGTTGGCTCGATTTTTAATAAGTCACTGTCAGAATTGCCGCCGTAGATAACTTTATCTTTATTAATAAGAGAATTTATTCGGTTAAAATGCTTAAGATTAATAATTTTACCATAGTCAGGATTAGATAATGCATTTTCACTATACTGTCTTATGATTTCTTTCTTAATTTCAGCAAGCAGTTTATCTTTGATTTTCTCATCACAATATACATAGTCAGGTGCAACGCAGGTCTGACCACAATTAAGATATTTACCGAATACTATTCGTCTGGCTGCAAGTTTAAGGTTTGCATCATCTGTTACGATACAAGGACTTTTTCCACCAAGTTCAAGTGTTACGGGAGTAAGATATGTAGCAGCATTTTCCAGGACAGTTTTACCGACATTCTGACTTCCGGTAAAGAATATATAGTCAAAGTGTGACTTGAGAAGTGTGGCATTTTCGGCTCGACCTCCAGTTACTACAGCTACATATTTATCATCAAAACATTTGTTAATTAAAGAAGTAATGATGGCACTTGTATTAGGCGAATACGCACTTGGCTTAAGAATTACGGTATTGCCGGCAGCAATTGCATCGATTAAAGGGTCGATGGTAAGCAGAAAAGGATAATTCCATGGACTCATAATCAATACTACACCATATGGAGAAGGTTGCTTATAGCTTTTTGAATGGAACTGTGCAAGTGGAGTGTGAACGGTTTTGCTCTTTGCAAATCCTTTAGTATGTTTTAACATATATGTAAGTTCGCTTAATGCAAGTCCGACTTCACACATATAGCTTTCATGTACTGATTTACCAAGGTCAGCTTTAATGGCAGACAATATGTCATTTTCGTATTTAAGAATTTCATTTTTAAGTCTTTTTAATGCGGCAATTCTGTAATCTATTGATAAGGTTTCGCCTGATTTGAAGAATTCACGTTGTTTTGCAACAAGTGTTGCTATTTCATTTTCTGTCATTATGCAGTCTCCTTTTCCATTAACATATAGTAGAATTTCTCTAATTCTTCTGCATTCATAAGAACGGGAACAGGGTAAAGAGGATTAGCTTCTTTATCAGCATATTTTGATAATTCAGGAATGTCCTCTTTTCTTATTTCACTAAAAGTATCACCAATATTAAAATATTTTTTCATATCCTTAATAGCATCGATGAATTTATGTGCTGCAGTTTCGTAATCATCTGTTTCAGCAGCAATACCTGAATAAACTGCGAGTTCATAGAGCTTTTTATAAACGGAAGAACCATAATCTTCTAATACAAATGGAAGCAAGGTTGCATTTGCAAGACCATGCGGAATATTATATCTGCCACCTAGAGAATGAGCGACTGCGTGAACATAACCTACATATGATTTAGTAAATGCACAGCCGGCGTAGAAAGAGGCTTTAAGCATATTTTTTCGTGCTTCGATATCTGTACCATTATCATATGCCTTGTAAATATTTTCAAATATTAATTTAGTAGCACGAAGTGCATTTTTTCGGGTTGATCTAGTTGTTGAGCCACCGATATATGCTTCAACTGCGTGGGTAAGTGCATCCATACCTGTTGTGGCGGTAAGAGATGGTGGAAGACTTACCGTAACCTTAGGGTCTAATACGGCATAAGCGGGTATTAATGGAAAATCATTTATGGCGTATTTATGTCTTGTATTGGCATCGGTTATTACTGCGGCAAGCGTTGTTTCACTGCCTGTTCCTGCCGTTGTAGGAATTGCAATTAATAAAGGAAGCTTTTTATGAACTTTTAATATACCTTTCATTTTTGCAAGAGATTGTTTAGGTTTGGCAATTCTTGCCCCGACAGCTTTAGCACAGTCGATACTTGAGCCTCCACCAAAACCTATGATTGCATTGCAATTATTATCTATATAAAGCTGCCTTGCCTCTTCAACATTAGTAGTGGTTGGATTGGCAACGGTCTTATCATAGATGAAATAATTAATGTTATGATGTTCAAAATGCATAATCATTCTGTCTAAAAGTCCGAATTTACGGATGCCATCGTCTGTAACAATTAGTATATTATTGATATTTTTCTTTTCAAATAAGCCTGTTAATTTAGATGTGCTATAAAAGATTTCCGGACATCTGTAAGGCATAAATGGAATGGCTATTTTAAAACATTTCTGAAAAATTCTGCAATATGCAGCTTTAAATTTATTCATTGTCAGAGTTCCTTTCTAATTCATAATAATATTTTTCTAAGTTTTCTGAAATGGTCGTAAGCACAGAGTAGAAAATAGTCCGGTTTTTATCGGAAATGTCTGAACCACCAAATGTAACTGCATTTACAATGGAAGTGTTGACTTTCTTAGCATAGGACAGACCTTTGTCCGTTAATGTTACCTTGGCACGATATTTACGTTTATCTGCAGCTTCTGTATCAGAAATATATTGTACAAAATCTTTTTCAAAAAGTTCGGAAAGGGCCCTTGAGATTCCAGCCTTATCCTCCTTGGCAAGCAGGCAGATTTCAGAAGCTGTAAGCCCCTCAGGGGTATTGTTAAGTAAATTCATACATGTAACGTGAGTTCCCTTAAGTCCTATTTTGTTCATTTCATATTTCTTGATTTTCTGTATGCTTTTGTATATAGATGCTATGTCTGTTGTAAATGTTTCGAATCTGTCAGTCATATATACCTCCATTCTGCATGTGTGGTGCTAAAAACTAGCTTAAAACAAGCAGCAGACACACAAAATAATTGTCTAAACATAATTCTGTTTGAGTTATAAAGTTTAAATTTAATTATATAAATATAGATGTTGAGCGGTCAACAAGTTGAAGTATAACAATAAAATGTTGAGTAGTCAACATCTAAAATAAATATTAATAGGTGTTTCTGATATGTCTTTTAGATTTTTTAAGAAACTGTTTATGAATAGTTTAGCTTTACCTGAGATAATGAATAATGTCGAATGGTGTAATTATCTATCACATCATTCGACATTGAAAATAGAAATATCATAGAACAAATTTATTCATAAAATTTATTTATGAGAGCTATCTATGAAATGGAGAACGAATTTAAGATGAATAATATTTTAGAAATACTAGAAGAAACTGTTAAGAATCATTCAGAGAAAATTGCAGTTGATGATGGAGAAGAAACTCTTAAATGGAGAGAGCTATTAGAATTATCCAGACGATATGGTACAGCATTTGCAAAGAAAACGGATAGAAATAAGCCGGTTGCCATATTAATGGAGAAGAGTGCTAAGACGTTATCTGTAATGTTTGGTGTCGTATATGCGGGCTGCTTTTATGTGATGATAGACCCGTCACAGCCGGCAGAAAGGCTGCAGCAGATACTAAGTGTATTAAGCCCGGAACTTGTAATTACCAAGTCAGAATTTATGGGATTACTTAAAGAAGCAGATTACGAAAAAGAAATATATTTAGCAGATGAAGTTATACATACAGGAATTGATGAAGAATTACTTACAGGAATTAGAAAAGAAAGCAAAATTACGGATTTATTATATGGAATTTTCACTTCGGGTTCAACAGGTATACCAAAGGGAATTGTGGTAAGTCAGAAAGCAGTTGTAGATTTTATATCGCATTTCGTAGAAATATTCAGAATAAATGAAGAGGATAGAATAGGTAATCAGGCACCATTTGATTTCGATGTGTCGGTTAAAGATATCTATTCGGCAGTAATGACAGGGGCTGCTTTAGTGCTTGTTCCTAAGAAATTATTCTGCTCTCCAGCAATACTTCTTGATTATCTATGCGATAAGAAAGTTACGAATCTGACCTGGGCAGTATCAGCACTTACGCTTATTTCATCACTAAAAGGGCTTAGTTATAAAGTACCAAAGGATGTTAAAAGAGTAATGTTTAGCGGAGAAGTAATGCCGGTAAAACAATTGAGATTATGGCAGGAGGCATTACCAGAAGCTAAATTCGTCAATTTATACGGACCATCAGAGATTACCTGCAACTGTACATATTTTAATATAGGAAGAATGTATGAAGACAATGAGAAGATACCTATTGGCAAGGCATTTCCGGGCAGAGAGGTATTTCTAATGGACGATAATAATTCAATAATTAATGAAAGAGATAAAGTTGGAGAAATATGTGTAACAGGCGAATCATTATCCGAGGGCTACTATAATAATCTTAAGGAGACAGAGAAACGCTTTATTATGTATCCTCTGCATAATGACGAGGTTGTGAGGTGCTATAGAACAGGTGACTTAGGTTACTATGGTGAAGATGGCGAGCTATATTTCTCAGGAAGATGTGATTTCCAGATAAAGCATATGGGACACAGAATTGAATTAGAAGAAATTGAAAGAGCGATTAACCGTATAGATGAAGTGGATAAAAGCGTATGCCTGATGGATTATAAGCACAATTATCTGGTGGCATTTTATCAGGGAAATGCTATGACAGAGGATATTCACAGGGAATTGAAGCGAAGCATTCCAGCATATATGATTCCTAGAAAATTAGTACAGACAGAAGTATTTCCACTTAATAAAAATGGCAAGACAGACAGAAAGTATTTTATGGATATTATAGATAAGAGAAAGAGAGCTTAAATGAATATAGATGAATTAGAAAATATTGCTGCAAATTGTAAAGCACCTATGTATATATTTGATTCTGATATAGTTACTGATACGGTAGAAATGTTTAGAAGAAATCTGAATACAGCTTCGAAAGCCGATATTAATCTGTGTTATGCGATGAAAGCTAATCCGTTCTTAGTAAGTATAATGAATGAATTAACAGACAGAATAGAAGTCTGTTCAATGGGTGAATTCAGAATATGCAGGAATAAGGAAATTACACCGGAGAAATTGTTGATTTCAGGTGTTATGAAAGACAGACAGGATATATATGAGATACTTGATTGTTATGGTGAAAGGTGCTTATATACAGCAGAATCGTTAATGCAGTATTCATATTTCAAAGAATGGTGCAAAGCTAATAAGAAAGCAGTTAATGTATATCTGAGGCTTACAAGCGGTAACCAGTTTGGAATGGATAAGCAGACAATCAGAAGTATAATAATGGATCAAACAAATGAAAATTACAGACCCAATATTAGTGGTATACATTATTTCTCAGGAACGCAGAAAAAATCAATGAAGAAGATTAGAGATGAATTAACTTCATTACAGGAATTTATCTGTGAGTTAGAAGATACGACAGGTTACCATATTGATGAATTAGAATATGGACCTGGTATTCCGGCTGCTTACTTCGAGGGACAGGACAATGCCTTGGAACAGCACATAAAAGAGGTTGCCGATGTTATTAATGAGATACAACCGGATTATAAGATAACACTTGAGATGGGCAGGGCATTTGCAGCAGGCTGTGGATATTATATGACGGAAGTTAAAGATATAAAGCATAGCGATGATAAGAATTATTGCATTGTTAATGGTGGTATGCACCAGCTTAATTATGACGGACAGATAAGAGGCATGTATATGCCCCATATCAGACATATAAGAAGTGCAAGCGTAGAATATAATGAAACAGACTTTGAAAAATCAGACACTAATAAGTTAGACCACAACGAATTAATGAACACTGAATCTGTGAATAACTGGACTATTTGTGGAGAACTATGTACAGGTAATGATGTTCTTGTGCAGAAAATTGCAATAGATGATTTGAAAGCAGGTGATAGGTTTGTATTTGAAAATACAGGTGCATATTCGATGACAGAGGGAATGGCATTATTCTTAAGTCACGTATTACCTGCGATTGCCATATACAATAAGAAAGATGGAATAAAAATCATAAGAAAAGAAATGGAAACTTATAAATTAAATATGTAGATTAAAGTGAAAAATGGAGGATTAAGAAATGAATGAATTACTTAAGATTTTAAATGATATTGATGACAGTATAGATTGGGAAAATGAGGAGGGATTAATAGACAGGCATCTCTTAGATTCATTTGGTGTAATTACACTTGTATCGGAATTAGAAGATACATTTTTAATAGAAGTGGAAGCATCTGAAATTGTACCTGATAATTTTAATTCAGTACAGGCAATGTGGAAAATGATTACTAGATTACAGGAAGAATAAAGGTGAAAATATGTCTTACAATTCAGCACTATATCTGTTTATGTTTTTACCGCTTGTGTTATTAATGTATCAGATAGTACCGAGAAGAATCAGACCACTTGTGTTATTGGCCGCGGGCTACACATTTTTCTATATGATTAGCGGTAAATTACTTGTCTATCTGATTGGAACGACGATATTTGTACATTACATAGGCATATGGCTAGGATATCTCAAGAAGCAATGTCAGACAGAGCTTTTAAATGCATCTAAGGGTGAAAGTTCTAAGATTAAAAAGCTATATAAGAAAAGGGAAAAACACGTTTTAATTATTGGTATACTTGCTTTGCTTGCAGTATTAGTATATCTGAAATATTACAATTTTTTCGCCGGAAATATTAATATTCTTATTAAGAATATGGGTGGTCATTATGCATTTACCATTAGAAGGGTTTTACTTCCAATTGGAATATCATTCTACACATTACAGGCAATAAGTTATATGGCGGATGTGTATTGGGAGAAGATTAAACCAGAGGAAAATATATTAAAACTTGCATTGTTCTTAGGATTCTTTCCACAGATTATGGAGGGACCTATTAGTATGTATTCACAGACTTCAGATGACCTGTGGGCAGGCGAATCTCTTAAGATGAATAATCTGGCACAAGGTGGCATAAGGCTTGTGTGGGGATTATTTAAGAAGATGATTATAGCTGACAGACTTTTTATGCTGGTTACAGCATTATTTGATCATTATGAGAAATATAGTGGTGCTTTAATAATTGTTGCTGCGATTGCATATACAACACAGCTATATATGGAATTCTCAGGATGTATGGACATCATAATCGGCAGTGGTAAAATGTTTGGAGTGACTCTTCCAGAGAACTTTAATCAGCCATTTGCCTCTAAAAATGCAGCAGAATTCTGGCGAAGATGGCATATGACTCTTGGTGTATGGTTTAAGACATATGTGTTCTATCCGGTGTCAGTTTCAGGAGTTGTTAAGAAATGGAATAAATTCAGTAAGAAGCATTTTAGTAAATATATTACGAAATTAGGTGTATCTGCAATATGCTTATTTCCAGTATGGTTATTTAACGGTTTATGGCATGGTGCAGAATGGAATTACATATTCTATGGAATATATTATTTTACAATATTGCTTATGGGAATAGCTATAGAGCCTGTCAGGGATTATATAATTAAGAAATTACATCTTAATGTAAATGCATTGTATTATAAAGTGCCTCAGACATTAAAGGCCTGGGTTATAATTTTCACAGGTGAGTTGTTCTTCAGAGCAAATGGATTGCGTGCAGGGTTTCATATGTTTGCGAGCATTTTTAAGAATTTCAACATTCAAAATATATGGAATGGTACACTGTTGAAATTTGGTTTAGACAGAGCTGACTTTGCGGCAATTATATTTGGCTGTATTGTTGTGGCAGTAGTCGGATATATAAAGGAAAGGAACCTGTTAGGAGAGGGCGGACTCTGGAAAATGCGGCTGTCTGTGAGATGGGCAGTTTATTACGGACTGATTCTTTCAGTTATATTTTTAGGCGCATATGGAGTTGGTTATCAGCAGGTAGATTTGATTTATGCAGGATTTTAGAAATATAATAAAGGACAAAAGAATAAGAGACTTAGGAAAATGTATTCTATTTTTTACAATACTTATAGCAATGATTGTCGGATTATCTATCGGACTTAATATGCTGTCAAGAAAAAATGATAATCTTACACAGAGCAGAAATAAGAGCCTGGTCCAGATTCAGAATGAGAAAGAAGATACAGTTGACTTATTAGTATTAGGCGATAGCTTAAGTTTCTGCTCATTTGCACCGATGAGATTATGGAGTGAATATGGAATTACATCATTTGTGGGAGCACAGTCAGCACAGATGATTAATGAGTCATATTTTATGTTAAAGATTGCATTGAAAACACAGAAACCTAAAGTAGTTATAATGGAGACGAATACTTTCTTCAGAGCTCAGGACAAGTTAGACGGAGCAGTCAAATTAATAACTAACGAATTTAACTATTATTTACCAATATTCAGATTCCACAGCGTATGGAAACCACTTCTGTTTGGTATGGATTATGGCGAAGAAAACTATAAAGGCTTTATGATAAGAGATGCGATTAATCCATATACAGGCGGTCAATATATGAATGAAACTACGGATAAGTGGGAAATATCTGACGGTGTTAAATTATATGTGGACAGAATTAATGCTCTATGTAAGGAAAAAGGAATAAAGCTTATCTTAGTAAGTACACCATCGCCTAAGAACTGTAATTATCAGAAACATAATGCGATAATGGAATATGCTAAGGATAATTCACTTACATATATTGATATGAATCTTATGTTAGACGAGTTAGGAATAGACTGGAGTTTAGACAGTCTTGATAAAGGTGACCATCTTAACTTATCAGGTGCATATAAAGTTTCAGATTATATTGGAAAATATCTGAGAGACAATTATAATATATCTGACCACCGTACAGATGAGGCTTATAAAAAATGGGAAAAAACTTCGGAAAAATATGAAAGTGCAGCCTTAAATAAATTAAATGCAATGGAAGAACAGTGGAAACAAAGTAAGAGTTAAGAAAATATATACAGGCAGATACAGGAGGTGGTGCAGGATATGAGTAAAGAACATATTCTAATTATTGAAGATGATGAAGATATCAGAGAGGGTGTTCGCATTCTGTTAGAAAGTGAGAATTATATTGTAACAGAAGCAGAGAATGGGAGAAAAGGATTAGAAGCATTAAATGATACAATGGATTTAGTAATCCTTGATATTATGATGCCCGGAATATCGGGCTTACGAACCTGCGAGGAGATTCGTAAAATGTCTAATGTACCAGTTATTTTTCTTACTGCCAAGGCACAGGAATCAGATAAACTTATCGGTTTAATGGCAGGTGGAGATGATTATCTTGCAAAACCTTTTTCATATGCAGAATTATTAGGAAGAGTAAAGGCGCTTCTACGCAGATATAAAGTATATATGGGTAAAAATTCCGTTAGTGAAGACAGAGAAGAGAATGCAGAATACATTGATATTGCTAACATAAGGATAAATCAGGAATTTAACGAAGTATATGTAAATGGTGTAGAAAAGGAAATGTCTGACATTGAATATAATATTCTATTGTTAATGATGCAACATCCAAGGAAGATTTTCTCGGCAAAAAATCTCTATGAAAGTGTATGGGATGAACCTTATTTCTATTCATGCAACAGTACCATTATGGTTCACATAAGAAAACTGCGTGTTAAGATAGAAGCTGATCCAAAGAATCCGCAGTATATAAAAACTGTATGGGGAAAGGGGTACAGATTCGATGCGTGCAACGAATAAGAGAGACTCAATTTATTTTCAACTGCTGATGTTATTAATAATTTCAGCAGTTTTGTCTGTTATATTATTTGTATTTCTAGAGAGTACAGGAACAAAGCTTGTGGACAGGTTTTATGATTCTGAATATGGTGACAGAAAGAACAGGGCATATGTTAAGGAATTACAGAAATATGTGAAAGAAGAATATCTTTCTTACAGAGATACAGATAAGATATCTTCTTGGGTAAAGAAACAGAAGATAATTTATGTCCAGATATACAAAGATGGCGTTAAAGTGTTCGATTCTTCTTATCCGGATCAGGAAGAATGGGGAGAAACCATTGATAATGCTGCATATCTGTTAGAAAAGTTCTATTATGTTGAATTCGCTGAGGGTGTAGCAAGTGTATCCATAACTGGCGCATATACTTATCAGTTATATCAATATGCTATGATGATGGAAGAATTAATTACATTTGTATTCTTTATTATGCTGGTATTATTAGGAATAAGAAGAAAGATGAAATACATCAGAAAATTAGGTGATGAAGTCGAGATATTAGAGGGTGGAAGCTTAGATTATGAAATAACTGTCAAAGGTAAAGATGAGTTAGCAAGACTTGCAGAGAGTGTTGAGAGTATGCGAAAAGCATTTAACAGGATGATAACCCAGGAAACAGAAATGATTCACGAAAACCAGAGGATAGTTACGGAGATGTCACATGATTTGCGAACACCTGTCACATCTATTATGCTATACACTGAGATTTTGAAAAAGGGCAAATATAAAGATGAAAAACAATTATTAGAATATATTGAGAAAATAGATAGAAAAGCCCATGCTATGAAGCAGCTTACAGAGAATCTGTTTGAATATTCCTTAGTAACGGGAGAAAATGAGATTGAATTAGAAAAGGCGGAACAGTATGAAGTAATATTCTATGATTTATTCTCAGAAACATGCAGTTATCTGGAAGAAAAAGACTTTAGGGTAGAATTTGAAGTGAAATGGTCAGAGAATAAAGTCCGCATCTCATCAGATTACATTATAAGAATTATGGATAACATCACGTCAAATATCGTTAAATATGCAGATGCTTCATTTCCAGTGTGCATTACATCGATTAGCGATAATGCGATGGATGGTTTCGTGATTGAGAATAAGATAAAGGAAAATGATGAGAAAATAGAAAGTACAGGAATTGGCATCCAGAGTATTAAGAATATGATGATGAAAATGGGAGGCAAATGTCTTATAGAAGAAGAAAATGATATATTCAGGGTGATTTTGTTATTTACAAGTTACCATACTGTTTAATGCTATAGAGTTTTTTAGAAATAATAATATTTAGCATATAATATGTAAATTTAATATGTAAATTAAATATGCTAATTGGATTATGTATGATTTAATTAGGTGAATTGTAAATGACAAGATTTATCAATAAAATACGTAAAAATTGACATATACTAATCATAGCATTATTATAGGGAAAATATTAAATCAGACGAGGAGGAACAGCCAATGTTAAAGACAACATTAGAAATTGATGGAATGATGTGTGGAATGTGCGAAAGCCATATGAATGATTTGATAAGACAGAAATTCAATGTTAAGAAGGTCTCATCTTCTCATAGCAAAGGAACAACGGAGATTATATCAGAAGAAAGTCTTGATGAAGATAAATTAAGAGAAGAGATAACAGGAATCGGATATACACTTAAGGCTGTTAATACAGAAGAGTATGTTAAAAAAGGTTTCTCGTTATTTGGAAGAAAGAAATAAATGGAATAAAGTTTTGTTGCAAATACAACGGAACTTTATTTTTTTTTGAAGTAATATCACATTGTAAATAAAACAGGGATTTGCAAATGCCGGAATAAAAATTATGCGGACACAGGGTGTCTGAGAAATGGAGAATATAACTATGTCAGATAATATGTTTTGTTTTCAGTGTGAGCAGACAGCTTCTCAAGCAGGCTGTACAGGTTGCGCAGGGGTATGTGGAAAATCTGCATCTACTTCGAAATTACAGGACGAATTAACAGGCACTTTGATGGGGCTTGCTAAAAAATACAACGATAACAGAAATGAAGAAATCACAAAATTGCTTATCGAGGGATTATTTACTACGGTTACAAATGTGAATTTCAATGATGATACGTTGAAGAAAATGATAGCTGATATCAGAAGTTATGATATTGCAGATGAATATGATATGATTAATCTCTGGAGAGAGAATGAGGATATACGTTCATTAAAATCATTAATCCTGTTTGGACTGAGGGGTATGGCAGCGTATGCATATCACGCAATGGTGTTAGGTTATGAAGATGAAGAGGTAAATGCATTTATATATGAAGCACTTATAAGCGTGAGCGAGAATCTCAGTTTTGATAAATTACTTGAAAAAGTGTTAGAAGTAGGCAAGGTTAATTTAAAATGTATGGAATTATTAGACAGAGCCAATACAGAGAGTTATGGAATGCCTGAACCTACAAAAGTTTCATTAAAGATTGAAAAAGGTCCGTTCATTGTAATCACAGGACATGATTTAAAAGATATCAAGTTATTGTTAGAACAGACTAAAGATAAGGGAATAAATATATATACTCATGGAGAAATGCTGCCTGCACACGCATATCCTGAACTTAAGAAATATCCTCATCTTAAAGGAAATTTTGGAACAGCATGGCAGAATCAGCAGAAAGAATTTGACAATATACCGGGTGCAATTCTGTATACAACGAACTGTCTTATGCCTGTAAAGGAAAGCTATGCCGACAGAGTATTTACAACAGAAGTTGTGTCATATCCTGAAATGGTTCATATCGGTGATGAGAAAGATTTTACACCTGTAATTGAGAAAGCACTTGCTCTTGGTGGTTATAGTGAAGATGTCCAGATGACAGGTATAAATGGCGGAACAGAAGTAATGACAGGCTTTGCACATAATACTGTGCTTAGTAATGCAGAGAAAATCATAAGCGAGGTCAAGGCGGGAAATATCGGCCATTTCTTCTTGGTAGGTGGTTGCGATGGCGCGAGAACAGGAAGAAACTATTATACAGAATTCGTTAAACAGTCACCTAAAGACAGCATTATTATGACTTTAGCCTGTGGTAAATATCGTTTCAACGATTTAGACCTGGGAGATATATCAGGTCTGCCACGAATTATGGATATGGGACAGTGTAACGATGCCTACAGTGCAATTAAAGTAGCTGTAGCATTATCAGAAGCCTTTGAATGTGGTGTAAATGAACTGCCACTTAGTATGGTATTATCGTGGTATGAGCAGAAGGCAGTATGTATCTTATTGACATTGTTATACCTTGGAATAAAAGACATCTATTTAGGACCAACATTGCCTGCATTTATATCTAAAAATGTCTTAGGATTTTTGATTGAGAATTATGGAATTTCACCAATCAGTACACCTGAAAATGATTTGAAGAAAATTCTAAATAAGTAATTTAGAACTTAAAATCATACAAATTTATTGAATTTTCTTATGTTTTACGCCAGTTTATGTTTTACTTTATCACGATAATATGTTAAAATGCCAATGTGTCGAAAAATGCATTGGCATTTTTAGTATGAAAATAAAGTACATAATAAGTATAAAAATAATGTTAATGCGATTAATAAATTTAGGTTATAGACACCTGATAGCTAGTAATAAGAAAGGAAAAATGTAAAATGAAAAAGAATATTTTAAAGGGTGCAGCACTTTTAATGGCACTTGTAATGGTTATCGGAACTGTAGGCTGTGGCAGCAAGAGCAGTTCTAACGGAAGTTCAAAGAAGAAATTTATTGTTGGATTTGATGCAGCATTTCCACCATATGGATATATGGACGATAATGGAGAATATGTAGGTTTTGACTTAGACCTTGCAGCAGAAGTATGTAAGAGAAGAGGCTGGAAATTAGTAAAACAGCCAGTGGACTGGGATTCTAAAGATATGGAGCTTAATGCAGGTAACATCAGTTGTATATGGAACGGATTTACAATGAGTAGTGACAGAATTGATGATTATGCATGGTCAGACCCATATGTTGATAATAGCCAGGTATTCGTAGTAACAGCTAAATCAGGAATTAAAGAGTTCTCTGATCTTAAGGATAAGACAGTAGCAGTTCAGGCAGCATCTTCAGCACTTGAAGCATTAGAATCAGATGATTGTAAAGATTTAAAAGCATCATTTAAGGCATTAGAAGAGATACCTGATTATAACCAGGCATTTATGAATCTTGAAGCAGGTTCAGTAGATGCAATTGCAATGGATATCGGTGTTGCAAATTACCAGCTCGAGAGCAGAGGCAGTGATAAATATGTAATTTTAGAGCAGCCAATTATATCAGAACAGTATGGTATTGGTTTCGCAAAGAATAATGAGAAATTAAGAGATGAAGTCCAGGAAACATTAGATGAGATGAGAAAAGACGGAAAATTTGCTGAGATAGCAGATAAATGGGGACTTACTGATAATGTTATTCTTGATATAGCAGAATAGAATGAAAGAAATAAAATGAGGTTGACTGACAAATGAGTACCTATGAAATGATTAAACTAATGCAGGATGGAATGATAGAAACTATCAAGATTTTTGCATATACTCTGATATTTACATTACCACTTGGAATGATAGTTGCATTTGGGCGAATGTCTAGATTCTTTATTATAAGAAATATTACAAAACTTTATATTGCTGTAATGCGTGGAACACCATTAATGTTACAACTATTAGTGGTATATTTCGGACCATATTACATATTCCACAGAAGTCTTACTTTAGAGTATAGATTTTATGCGGTAATAATCGGTTTCGTATTGAATTATGCAGCATATTTCGCAGAAATCTATCGTTCAGGCATAGAAGCTATGCCGGTAGGACAGTATGAAGCGGCTAAAGTGTTAGGATATAATAAAGTACAGACATTTTTCAAGATTATACTTCCACAGGTTATTAAGAAGATATTGCCTCCTGTGACAAATGAAGTAATTACATTGGTAAAAGATACATCACTTGCATTTGCAATTTCCTATGTAGAGATGTTTTCGGTTGCCAAGAAGATAGCAGCAGCACAGACGACCATGATGCCTTTTGTAATTGCAGGTGTATTCTATTTCATATTTAACTTCTTAGTTGCATTTGTTATGGGAAGAATAGAAAAACGTCTGGATTATTACAAGAATTAGGAGGTAGTTATGGCTTTATTAGAGATAAATAATATTAGAAAAAGTTTTGATGATTTAGAAGTCCTTAAAAATATTTCGCTGTCAGTAGACGAGGGCGAGATAGTATCCATAATAGGACCATCAGGCTCAGGAAAGTCAACCTTGTTAAGATGTGCCACAATGCTTGAGAAGATGGACGGTGGTGACCTGATATATTTAGGAGAGCATGCGGCAACTAATAATGAGAAAAATGTTTCTGTATATGCTAAGAAGAAAGATTTACGAAGAATACAGGGATATTTCGGATTAGTATTTCAGAATTTTAATTTATTTCCACATTATACCGTACTTAAAAATCTTATGGATGCGCCGATTCATGTCCAGAAGAGAGATAAAGAAGAAGTTCGAAAAGAATGTATGGACTTATTAAAGAGAATGGGACTTGAGGATAAGGCTAAAGCATATCCATGTCAGTTATCAGGCGGACAGCAGCAGAGAGTGTCAATTGCGAGAGCACTTGCAATGAATCCTAAGATATTATTCTTTGATGAACCGACATCAGCACTTGACCCGGAGCTTACAGGTGAGATTCTTAAAGTAATCAAAGAACTGGCAAATGAACATATGACTATGGTAATCGTTACCCATGAGATGAGTTTTGCAAGAGATGTATCGAACAGAGTTATATTTATGGAGAATGGATATATTGTAGAGGACGGAACTCCGGAAGAAGTAATAGTTAATCCAAAGAATCCAAGGACTAAAGAATTCTTAAGTAATTTTAGTGACTAATTATTAGTGATTAAGAAATATTTATTAATAGAAAATTTAAATAAGAAGGAGAAACAATAAAAATGGAAGAGAATAAGAGAATAATGAATTACAGACCTGAAATCAAAATTTTGGATGCAACGTTAAGAGATGGTGGATTAGTTAATAATTTCTACTTTACAGATGAATTTGTAAGAGATTTATATAAAGCGAATGTAAAAGCCGGTGTTGACTATATGGAATTCGGTTACAAGGCTTCAAAGGAAATATTCGATGTAGATAAATTTGGAAAATGGAAATTCTGTAATGAAGATGATATAAGAGATATCGTTGGTGACAATGTAAGTGATTTAAAGATTTCTATAATGGCAGATGTTGGAAGATGCGATTACAAGAATGACATTGTTAACAGAAGTGATAGTGCTGTTGATATGGTAAGAGTAGCAACATATATTAATACAATGCCAGCAGCAATTGAGATGATAGAAGATGCTAACAGAAAAGGTTACGAAACAACATGTAATATTATGGCTATATCTAATGCAAATGAAACAGATATTGATATTGCACTTGAGATGCTTGGTAAAAGCTGTGTTGACGGAATCTACATCGTAGACAGTTACGGCTCAATTTACCCTGAACAGATGAGAGTAATAGCTGATAAATATGTTGAAGTTGGTGAAAAATACGGCAAAGAGATAGGTATTCATGCACATAACAATCAGCAGCTTGCATTTGCTAATACAATTGAGTCAGTATCAAGAGGAGTTAATTTCTTAGATGCTACAATGAGCAGTATGGGAAGAGGTGCAGGAAACTGTGCAATGGAATTATTATTAGGTTTTCTTAAAAATCCTAAATATAATTTATTCCCTGTATTACAGTTCATAGAGAAACATATTGCTAAATTACAGCAGGAGGGTGTTGTATGGGGATATGATATACCATACCTTCTTACAGGACGTTTAAATCAGCATCCATCAGCAGCAATTGATTTTACGAAAGAAAAGAGAAAAGACTATTCAGAGTTCTACCAATGGTTATTAGAAAGAGAATAGTGTAAAGAAAATAAAATAACAGGACATATATTATGCGAATTGTGACCTTAGACGAACATTTAACAGTATTTGTACAATGAAAGCGATTAAATACTGTTAAATGTTCTGATAATGGAGTGAGAGCAAAATATATGTCCTGTTATTTTTGTTACTTTGGAGTATCCTATTTATTTGAAGAATTTCTTAATCACATGAAGAATTCCATCATCATCGTTTGAGTAAGTGATGAAGTCAGCAGTCTGCTTAACTACGTCCTGCGCATTTTCCATGGCGACACCGAGCCCGGCAATCTCTATCATAGAAATGTCATTGAAACCATCACCACAGCATACCATTTCTTCACTCGTAATACCGATGGTGTTAAGTAGTTTGATAAGGGAATGTGCTTTATCGATATTTTGAGGCATTATTTCTAAGAAAAATGGTTCGGAAAAATAGATGCTGAGTAATGATTTATATTTATTCTGTAACTTCTTCTGGACTTCTAAGAGAACCTCATGTTCACCAGTCATAAGACATTTATTAACCGGATAATCAATATATTCTGCGAAATTGTCAACTTTTTTAAGCGGAATATGATTAATTCGTGCCTCTAATTCTATATATTTATCTAATTCACGACCGACAACGACGCAATCATTATCATAACTTATAATGCCTACATTTGATTCAACGGCTGCATTATACAGTTCAGGGATAACCTCGCCGGGAAGAGTTTTCTGGTATATTACTTCATTAGTGCGGCAGTCAATTATCTTCGCACCATTGTATGAGAGAACATAGCCACCGAATTTATCTAGCTGTACTTCCTTAGCTAATGGAAGCACGCCGGGAGTGGGTCTGCCGGAAGCTAATACTACTTTATAGCCTCTTTCCTGAATATCAATAAGGGCATCAAGGGTAGGCTTTGAAATCTCTTTTTTGGAATTAGTTAATGTACCATCTAAATCTAAAACAATAATTTTGTAATTCATAAATTGTCTCCATTCTTGTATAAATAGTTTATATCTTAAATTGCAAAATAATATTTAGGTGGGAATAACCACGCTATATATTTTACAATAGGTATTATCTCTGATACATCCATGAATATCGGACAGAAAATTATGCTTCCTAATACCAACACAGGAATAAGTGCTGCAAATGCAAATGAATTAGGAATTATTTTATATAAAATATAGCAATACAGCGTACAGATTATAGAATATAATAAAATTCTAAAGATTTCAAGCCATATTCCATCAGATAATCCGCTTAAATATATTCCTGACATGCCAAATATCCCGGCTAATAAAGTTAAGGAAAATATTTCGCTCATTTTGCAAAACGGTCTTATTTTATTGTTAAATGCATTAAATATTCCGGTTTTAGAATCCTTATACAGATTGAAAGTTCCGATAAATGCTGCAAACATAATAAATAAAGTTATAATACCTCTTACAGACAGAAGCACGTAAGATGAAAGCAATGAGGAATTATCAATAGTTTCATTGTCAGCATTGATATATTCAAATGAAAACGTATCATTTCCTGCCATATAATAATCATATTCTGGTCTTAAAGTACTTCTTAAAGAATCTATATCATTAATGGTGAAAATCTTCTGCGAGCTTATGAACTCGGCCAATTCGTTAAAGCCATACTCTGCAAAAACCTCTGAAAATACATATTCATCGGTTATGGCATCAGTAAGTGTACCTGGTGATTTATATACAGTTACAAGGTTATTAGTCTTATTTTCATAGACTTTTTCACTGAAATCTGAGTTAAATACATATCCACATTCATAATCACCGGAAGCGACTCTTGATGTAAGTTCATCAAGACTGCTGCACTTTTCAAAAGTAACACTTTCATAATTATTTTTCAGATTATTGCATATTTTGTTTGTAAGATTATCTTCACTTTCTATATATAGTCCTGTTTTTATTGAGATTTTAGTATCCTCGATATTAGTTTTAAAAACCATACATAAAATTGGAATTAACAGAAGTAATATTATAAATGATGTACGTTTAAGGCATCTTTTGATAAAAAGATAATTACATAGTATAAGTTTCTTCACTAGTCATTACCTCTCTTTCCGAAATGCTTAATTTCTAATAAATGTATCTTAATAAATATAGTCGTTAATAATGTAAAAATGCCAGTAAATATTAGCAATTTAATTATGTGTTCTGTAAAGACTTCACCTGTAAACATTGTTCCAATAATGTTAAGAATATAGGTCGTTGGCATATAATCAGCAATTTTCGATATTGGTTCAGGAAGCAGTATATCTGGAATAAATGCGCCTGAAATAAATGAACATATTATAACTAAGATAAAATGTAGCAGGATTGCACTGTATTTACCGGACATAAGATTACCTGTAAAGCACATAAATGCTGAACAACACAGACATATAAATAAGTTGTTAATTAAGATGTTCTTAAGGCTTAATTGAAAGCCAATATTTATCTTTGAATTTAAGGCATATAGTATAATCATAAATGTTGATGCAAGCACATATAAGACAGTAAAATTACTGATAAGATGTGCCAGGGTTTGTGAAAATGCACCAATTCCATTCTGGTGCAGTTTTAAAGATATAACCTCGTCAGTATCTTTACTCTTAAGAATAAATACGCAGCCAAGAAGTAGCAGGATAAGCATAATTCCTGAAGCAAAATAATAATTAGTCGTGCTTAAATTACCAGTCGCGGTTATTATATGTCTGTCAAAGAATTTGCCCCTATTAAAGGCTTTGCCAAGATAAATCATATTAAGTGACTTATTAGCTTTGTTTTCATATTCTAATACATCATTAGCCTTATAATAGTCGTGAAGGGTATAAACGCCTGCCTGGGCAGTCTGAAGTGTATACTGTGCAGCTTTTGTAAGCTCAGTTATAACCATAGTATAAATAGATTTTGTAGACGAATAACGTATGGATATAGGGTAGTTTTCGCCATTCATAAGGCTGTTCATAAAATCTTTAGGTATTATTACTGCAGCTATAGCTTCTTCATTTTGAACCATTTTAATAGCGGTATCATAATCAGATTCAATTATATTACAAACAGAATTAATGCTTTTAGAACTTCTGAGAGCAGAGACTATAAGTCCTGTCATTTCTGAATCGTCTTGTGATGTAAATACAATGGTTTTTTTTTCTTTTATAGAGACATCTGAATATAGTAATTTAGAAGCACAAAAAACAATTGCCCCTACCACGAGTGACAGGGCAATTGTTCCTATTAGTATCTGGGGAATTAATTTAAATTTTCTTTTTAATTCAAGTTTTAAATAAATTAACTTATTCATATTTTCACCAGCTTCAAATTTAATCCTCAATAGTTTTAGTGAAGAAATTACTAATACTGCCTATAAGGTTATATTTCTCTGAATCAGACAGTGAATTGATATCTACAGTTGAACCGGATGGCTTAGTAATCTTTGGCTTACCAGTATCAAGAGATAAATTGCCATTAAGTGTTATCAGCTTATTATATCCTTGTGCAACCTGAAAGCTTGTCATGTCAAAATCAAAAGATTTTCCTTTTTTGATATTGTTAAATTTACCCTGTAACACAATAATTGTATCAGTATTAAGTGTTGCTTCAACATTGTAGTCGTTAGAATCTGCGTTAAAATCTTCAGCTACATTTAATTCTAATAAGGAGTCATAGCCAGATAGGACTGAAATATCATGGCTTAAATAAGTAGTATTATCTTCGACTTCTTTAGTTCTGTCATATATTATTGAAAAATTATTATCTGAATCCGTAATCGTTAATGTAAATATCATACTATCGGCAGGATTGATTTCGTCATATGATTCGATTGAGAAATCAATATTGAATTCCTCACCAGATATTTCGATGGAATTGTTAGAATTAAAATTAGTTAACTGACCTTTCTTGTTCTTCCATACTGTAAATGAAATATCGCCCGAATATGCTTTTGCAGAATTATGTGCAACGTATTCAGCTTGTTTTTTGAGGTCACTTATTTCATCTTTGTCATATAATGATTCAATACTTGCGAATAACTCTTTGTTATCAAATGTTACAGTAATTAATTTAGAAATAAACAGCTTCACACTATCTTCGCTGATTGTGTATGTAGTGCCTTTATTACCATATGAATCAGCATCAGTATCGTTACTTGATATTCCTGAAAGGATAGTCTTGAAATCATCAGGATATGTTTCTTTAATCGCATATACATAGAGACTTATTATATCAGTATTATTGAATGAATCAAATGCATTTTTAAATAATTTATCGCTATATGTATACACTGACTCATTAAAAGTAGGTATCTTAAACATTATCTTCTTATCATTGAAAAAGGATAAGAGAGAATATAATTTCATTCCTCTATAAGAAATGTCTGCATCAAGTGATGCTTGCTTTGAAGCTGTATTATGATTAAATGTAGCATTTAAAGTTGCACCACTAATATCTGTATCGGCATATATGTTATCAACAGTAATTGTTGAGCTGAGACTTCCACATTTATTGTAGTTTGCAATAAGTTCTGAACTTCCAATAGCTGAATCAACAGGTGATGTAAAGTCGAACAGTCCTTCAAATAAAGATGGCTTATTGGCAAGGGAATCTTTCTTAGAAGATTTACCGTTGTTAAGGATATATGCGATACCACCAACTACGACAGCAAGAATAAGACAGGCTATAACTACAGGGAATATTGGCTTACGTGTCTTAGCAGGCTTAGGTGCAAGATTTCTTCGCTCATTAATGTTATTGTCAATTTTGTTACTAACATTATCATTAGTGTCGTTGTTACTATTATCTTCGATAGAAGCATCGGTTTTTGAATCAGTTACTTTATCTTCAACAGGAGCTTCAGATTTTACATCTGTTGAATTATCTTCGACTTTATCAATTTGTGCATTAGTTTTATTATTACTATTATCTTCAATAGAAGTTTCAACTTTTATATCAGTTGTCTTATCTTCAGATTTTACATTAGTTGTGTTGTCTTCAGCTTCCTCAGAAACATTTGTAAAGAAAAGATTACTGATTGCTGCGTCAGTTGCGACATTTTGATTAGAGTCATTATTAATATTTACAGGCTCTTTTTTATTATTTCTCATTGTATTCTCCATTCCACAGGTGTATATGTCGGAAAATCTGCAAACTGAATATCAGATTCAATATGCGGTAAAAGTTAAATGTGACACCTGTGACGCATTTAACTGAATATGAATTAAAGTAATTTAACAAGTTCATCATCTGTAAGGTTCGTGGAAATCTCTGATAAACAGCCATCTTTAAGTAAGAATAACCGGTTGCATACAGACAGTTCATTCTGGTCGTGCGATACGACAATTATAGAACCATTTAATTTAGAAGTATAATACTTCATATAATTTCTGATGTCGTGTTTGGCAGCGATGTCAAGTGCAGCACTTGGCTCGTCTAAGATTAAAAGAGACGGATTATTAAGTAAAGCGATTCCAATACTTAGACGTTTCTTCATTCCACCGGACATTTTCATAACTTTTTTTTTTGCAAACTCATTTATGCCGAGTTCTTTTAATATACCTGATTCTAATTGCTTTACCAAATCTTTTTTCTTACCGTTGTACCAGAGACTTAGATTGTCTATTGCACTAAGTTCTGAAATCAATGGGTTCTCCTGTGGAACATAGCTGATATTATCTCTGGCTTTCTTAGATGAGCCAAGAATATTATTGCCATCTAGAAGAATTTCACCACTATCGGGTTTGCTAAGTCCACTTATTATAGAAAGTAAAGTTGTCTTACCCGTTCCATTTGCACCTACGATGCCGATACAATCCCCGGGTTTAACAGAAAATGATACATTATTAAGAACCTTGTGTCTGCCGTAGCTTTTACTAATTCCTTTTATTTCTATCATATAGACCTCACTTAGTTCTCACTTATATAAAGTTTATGTGAGCCTTTCTAAAATGTAATTCGTAGAAAATATAACATAATAGGGGAATTTATGCAATAATAATGGTGTCAAAATAAAAATCTTCTAAAAAGTGCTTGACATATTATTCAGAGGGTGTATAATACACAACATAAACGGCGAAGGCGTCTGAGATTAATTTCTTAGACGTCTTTTTTGTTTCGCGAACTAGCCTGGTGCATCGCAAGATGCAAAATATTTGAAAAGAGAAAAGAAATGTGAATGGAGGTAGTGTTTATGGAATTTAGTGCTGTTAACACGATATGGGTACTTCTTGGTGCCGCTTTAGTATTCTTTATGCAAGCTGGTTTTGCGATGGTTGAGACTGGATTTACCAGAGCAAAGAACGCCGGTAATATTATAATGAAAAACCTGATGGACTTCTGTATTGGTACTCCGGTATTCTGGTTAGTTGGTTTTGGATTGATGTTTGGTAAAGGAAATGGTTTCATCGGTTCTATTAAAGGTATTGCAACCGCATCTAATTACGGAACAGGAATGTTACCTGATGGAGTTCCATTTTATGCATACTTAATCTTCCAGACAGTGTTCTGTGCAACAGCAGCAACAATTGTTTCGGGAGCAATGGCAGAGAGAACAAAATTTATTTCTTATTGCGTATATAGTTTTATTATTAGTTTAGTTATCTATCCTATTGAAGCACACTGGATATGGGGCGGTGGCTGGTTAGCTACAAGAGGCTTCCACGACTTTGCTGGTTCAACAGCAGTACATATGTGTGGCGGTGCAGCAGCTCTTATCGGTGCCTGGATATTAGGACCTCGTATTGGTAAATATGGTAAAGACGGAAAGCCAAAAGCTATTCCGGGACACAGTTTAACACTTGGTGCACTCGGTGTATTTATCCTTTGGTTCTGCTGGTTCGGTTTCAATGGTTGTTCAACAGTTTCGATGGAGGGCGATTCGATTGCCTTAGCAGGAAAGATTTTCGTAACAACTAACCTTGCAGCAGCAGTTGCAACATGTACAGTAATGATTATTACATGGATAAGATATAAGAAACCTGATGTTTCAATGACACTTAATGGTTCGCTTGCAGGACTTGTAGCTATTACAGCAGGCTGTGATACAGTTTCACCAATAAGTGCAGCAATCATTGGTATAATTTCAGGCTTCGTAGTAGTATTTGGTATTGAATTTGTAGATAAAGTATTAAGAGTAGATGATCCTGTTGGTGCAGTTGGTGTACATTTCTTAAATGGTTTAGCAGGTACAATCTGTGTAGGACTTTTCTCAGATGGTGCTACAACAGCAATTGATGGTGAATCTGTAAAAGGTTTATTTACAGGCGGTGGTGCTAAATTACTTGGTGTTCAGGCACTTGGTGTTGTGTCAGTATGTGCCTGGGTATTCATAACAATGGGACTTGTATTCTTAGCAATTAAACATACAATTGGTTTACGTGCTTCAAGAGAAGAAGAAATTCTTGGCCTTGATATTACAGAACATAATCTTGAATCATCATATGCAGACTTTATGCCGGCATCAGTTCCTACTATATTAGGTTCATCTTCTAAGAAAGATAAAGAAGAAACAAAAGTTCCAGTATCAGAAGCAGTTCCGGTACAGTTAGTATCAGATGATAAACCAGTTGCAAGTGATGTTAAACTTTCTAAGGTTGATATTATTTGTAAACAGAGTAAATTTGAAGAATTAAAAGATGCATTAAATGCAATTGGCGTAATGGGAATTACCGTAACACAGGTACTTGGCTGTGGCGCACAGAAAGGTAATGTTAAATACTATCGTGGTGTTGAATTAGATATGGTATTACTTCCAAAAGTTAAAGTAGAAGTAGTAGTAAGTAAAGTTCCTGTATTAGATGTAGTAAATGCAGCTAAGAAAGCACTTTATACAGGCAACATCGGAGATGGTAAGATATTTGTATACGATGTAGAAAATGTAATTAAAGTAAGAACAGGTGAGCAGGGCTTCGATGCACTTCAGGGTGATGACGATTTATTAGCTTAATCGCTTGCGAAAACACATTACATTTTTAACATAAATAAAACACACAAAACACGAAAAACACGAAAAACACAAAGAAAAACCGGATAGCTGAGAAGTTATCCGGTTTTTCTTTGTGCGAATTTATTCTTTCATAAGATACCCTTTATTCTTAAGCTCCTCCACGATAATATTCAGAACTTCTTCATTTTCAGCAGAGATTGTATGATAGTGGTAGTTAGAGGTTATGTTTTTAAGCGGTGTAGATTTACCACTTTTTATATTTTCGATAAACTCTTTTACATTACGTCTTGAGCGGATGTTTAAATCAGCACTTATTTTACCGTAGACTTTATGATGTACGAATACATCGATAACAGCACCGCCAAGGTCTACAATGGTATTTAATTCATCTTCGGTCTGTTCATCAGTATGATTAACTTTAACGACGATTGTAGCACCAGACGGAGAATTAAGAAAATAGCCTCTGTTTGTAGAAATGATGTCATAGCCTTCGGCACGTAGAAGTGCAATATCAGATACTATGATCTGGCGGCTTACATCAAGTGATTTAGAAAGTGAACCACCGGAAACAGGTGATTTATCGCTTATCATTTTAATTATGGAATTTCTTCGCTCTTTTCCGGTCATAATTTATAGTGTCCTTTCTTAAATGCTATGAAGATTTTTAAGAGATACATCAAGTATAGGTGCTGAATGAGTGAGAGCACCTGAAGAAATGTAGTCAACACCTATATCGGATAAAGCATTGATTTTCTCAAGGGTAACATTTCCTGAACATTCAGTTTTAGCACGTCCATCAATTATTCTGACAGCTTTTTTCATATCATCATGAGACATATTATCAAGCATAATAATATCTGCACCGGCATTAACAGCTTCTCTTACCATGTCAAGATTTTCAACCTCGACTTCGATTTTGCGGACAAATGAAGCATATGATTTAGCCATTTCAATAGCTCTTGTAATACTTCCGGCAGCACCGATATGATTATCTTTAAGAAGTATTCCGTCAGATAAGTTGAATCTGTGGTTTGAACCGCCACCGATCTTAACGGCATATTTCTCGAAGATACGCATATTAGGAGTTGTTTTACGGGTATCTAGAAGTGTTATGCCACTTCCCTTTAATAATTCAACGATTTTATTAGTATAAGTAGCGATACCGCTCATTCTCTGAAGATAGTTAAGAGCAGTACGTTCGCCTGATAATAGAACACGAATATCCCCGGTTACCTTTGCAAGGTGCATACCATTAGTAACTGTATCGCCGTCTTTACAGAACAATTCGACTTTGACAGTATCATCTAATAATTCAAATACACGTTTAAATACATTAAGTCCGGCAATAATACCGTCCTGCTTACATATAAGGTCTACAGTTCCTAACTGAAATTCAGGCATAACTGCATTAGTTGTAATATCTTCACTTGTAATATCTTCTTTGAGCGCCATCATAATAAGCTCATCGGCATTGATTTTCATTGTAATATTGTTCATTTTCTTCTACTTAATTCCTTTCTGCATTTTTCTGCATATGAAGTGCAGCACGCTTTGCGAAAACCATACTCTCTAACAGAGAGTTACTTGCAAGCCGGTTCTTGCCATGGACACCATTGCAGGCTGTCTCGCCGACTGCATACAGGTTATCCATTGAAGTGTGGCTATTAGAATCAACCTTGATTCCACCCATAAAATAGTGTTGTGCGGGAACGACAGGTATAGGTTCTTTAGTTACATCATATCCATTTTCTAAACAATGATGATAGATATGAGGAAAATGCTTTAATATAGTCTCTTCTGGAATAGGAGCCATTGAAAGCATAACATAATCAGTTCCGTCTTTCTCCATCTGCTCACGAATCTTCTGTGTAAGAATATCTCTTGGAAGAAGTTCGTTTACAAAGCGTTCCCCATTTTTATCAAGCAGAATTGCACCCTCTCCACGAACTGATTCTGATATGAGAAACCTTCTTCCAGGCTTGTCAGAATACAAGGTGGTTGGGTGAATCTGCACATAATCTAAATGCTCTAATTCAATATTATATTTCTTAGACAGTTCAAGTGCATCTCCAGTCAAATGTGGAAAATTTGTTGAATGTTTATATAATCCTCCAATGCCACCTGAAGCTAATATAGTATCTTTAGCAAGAATTTCTAATATTTTATTATCAGATGTCTTAGCAACGATACCAAGACATTTATTGCCATATGTGACTAAATCAGTCATTGTCACGTATTCAAGCATTTTGACATTAGATTTCTTACTGACTGCGGCCAAAAGTTTAGAGGTTATTTCTTCGCCGGTTATATCTTCATGGAAGAGGATACGTGGCTTAGAATGACCGCCTTCTTTAGTATACACCATTTCACCTGATTTTGTCTGAAAATTCACATCATAATTAATTAAATCATTAATAAGCTCTCTTGATGAACGAATCATAATATCCACGCTTTCAGGATTGTTTTCATAATGTCCTGCTTTCATCGTATCTTCATAATAACTGTCATAATCATCATCATCAGTAAGGACACATATGCCGCCCTGTGCCAGGAATGAATCACTATGGTCAAAAGCATCTTTAGAAATCATAATGATATCTGAATCATCAGGAAGATTAAGTGCAGTATATAGACCTGATACGCCACAGCCGACTATTACATAATCTGTTTTAATAGTATTTTTAGAAGAGAGAGATAACATTTTCTCAAGTGGCTTGTTTGCAAGATTACTGAATTCTTCATCAAGGATTACCTGGTTAGATTTATTCTTTAATACATTGATAACTTTTTCAGGAGTAATTAATTTCATTCCAGGACATTCCTGTCTATCAGATACCGGATAGAAAGTTTTATCAGAATTATCAGCCTGCAATTTATGAAATACACCGGTTTCTGTTGCAATTATGAATGATTTAGATGAACTTGTTTTGGCATATTTAATTATCTCAGAGGTACTTCCTATATAATCTGCATTTTCAAGAATTTCCTCAGTACATTCAGGGTGAGCAAGCACTAAGGCTTCAGGGTGGGCCTGTTTAGCTGCACGTAAATCATTAATAGTTAAGTCTTTATGTATTGGACAGAAACCGTCATTGAATATGAAATGTTTATCAGGAAGCTGTTTAGCAATATATCTTCCGAGATTTTCATCAGGAATAAAATAGATATTCTTATTAGGAAGATTCTCTACGACCTTTTTAGCATTGGCAGAAGTAACACACACATCTGACAATGATTTTAATTCGGCAGTTGAATTGATATAACAGACAACCGCAACATCATCATAGGTATCCCTGACAATTTTAATCTTATCTGCATCACACATATGAGCCATCGGACAGTCTGCATTAGTGTCGGGTAATAATACGGTTTTGTCCTTGTTAAGTAACTTAGCACTTTCGCCCATAAATTCAACACCACACATAACGATTACATCGGCATCTGTCTGTGTGGCAATTTTACTCAGATAGAATGAATCACCTACATAATCAGCAATATCCTGGATATCGCCTGACACATAGTAGTGAGCTAGAATTACGGCATTGTTTTCTTTCTTTAATTTATTAATTTGTTCCTTGATTGAGTCTTTCACTTTGGTCTCCATTCTGAAGCGTTAAAAGGGGATAAATATAAGGCTTATTTAACTGCCTGCGACGCTTCGGCGCAGAATAATATTTAAAAGCATAATATTTGAAAAAACTGTGCAACATATGAGTACACAAATGTGTATCAAACTTTAAATGTTACAAAGTGAACATATATTAACATATATATTTACAATTGACAAGACAGATGTTAATATATGTGTAAATGTTAAAACAAGCCATTTGTTATGCAATGGTCAAATGAAAAACTAAATTCCAGTTCAAGTTGATTTGGCCTCGTATTTTCGATTTTGAGCAACTTTTTTGAAGATACCCTATACAAAAGTACC
>ERZ780207.115-NODE-115-length-99326-cov-27.097068_pt1 | contig 99326 bp, 73 predicted proteins | sample MGYA00510977_ERZ780207 | MGnify/ENA primary metagenome ERZ780207 (study PRJEB29588, sample SAMEA2151383) | human gut metagenome | biome: human gut; feature: human-associated habitat; material: faeces | place: Denmark | collected 2008/2010 ...
GCATATCATGGTTGACACTCTTTGCTATACATCGGCCTTGCTGCCTTTCGGCGATGTGTCGATACCGCTGTCGCTGCATTATCGTTCAAACGTCATCCGCTCGGACGGCGCCCTCGTCCAATCCGCCACCTACTATCCATATGGCGAGCCCCACCGCGATCCGTCGTCCTCCGCCGACATCGGCATTGCAGGCCCCGGACAATCGACAGCAAGTGCTACGGCCTCCAACCCCTACCTCTATGGCGACAAGGAGTACGTCCGCCGCGACGGCCTGCGCGAGTACATCTACGGCGCCCGCATGAGCGTCCCATCCGTGACACGGTTTGGCTCTATGGACAAACACGCCGAGAATTACCCGTCATTTTCACCTTATGCTTTTTGCATGTGCAACCCTATTAACTTTATGGATCCGAGCGGAATGACAGTGGTGGCGGATAGTATAGCCCAAATAGCAATTCTTGATGGGTTTGATGATTATGCCCAAAAATATATAGAATTTGACGATGAAGGCAGGTTAAACATTGACAAAATCAGCGAGTATGATGGCGATTCAGAAAATATGGCCTCACTCAGACGATTGGCAACCTCTACGATAGAATACATAATTGAGTATACAGATAAGTCATTTGTCGGTAATGAAGTGAAAACGTTATCGGAGGAATTGGGCAATATTGCAGATACTACCTTCCCTGATAATCCATATAAGAACGGATATAACACGACCAATTCGCGGTCTATAGATGACAACGTGCGAATTTATTGTGGATCGTTTCTTGTCGGAGAGCATCGCGCTACAAATATTGCACATGAGTTATATGGACATGCTGACTTTTATGAACAGGGGCTTGACCCAATGCATGATTATAAAATTTCGCAAGGCGAAGATTTTCGTATTTTCATACTGACAGACGCTAACATAACGCTGGATAATAGGATTAAACGCGCTAAAGATGAAGCCAAAAGAAACTATAAGAAAAAACATCCGTAAATGGCGCATAGTAGTAGCTATTGCTATCGGGAGTTTAATGTTTGTGGCAGAAGTGTCGTGTGGTCATTATGCTGATAGCGTTACGTATCGCCACCTTCGGCCGGTTTATTACCATTGGGATATGTTGGCGGCAGATAAAGTCCTTGATATACCTGTAATGGAGGATGAAAAGGTGCGAATAACAGTAGCTGGCTATGACAATGATAATCCCTCATACTTTGTCCAGGTTTTTCTAAAAGAAAAAGGCTGCAACGGCGCATTTGTTGTTGACGGACAAAACGGCGCCGACGGCTGGATTGTTGACCTTACTCCGGGCTGGGCACTCGCGGATAGTGCCGACTATAAAATCATAGATGATGTGTATATCAAGGAAGACAGTTCGAGGCTGTTTATGAAAAGGTTTATTCCCGGGACAAAGGCAAAAATCTATTTTATCAGCTCAGGCATAGAACGAAGAAAGAGTTTATCCCAAACAAAAGAATACATAATTAAACGTATGTGTATGATACGAGCAGTGCCGAGAATGGCGACAGATACAATCCGCTATGTAAAGGATATGCCTTTGGCTTCGCAAGACACTATAGTATCTCTTTAGGAATCGATCTGACACCTACTATATATGGGAAATTACCAAACTAAAAAACTGCAACATGTATTTGCTGTCGCAGTGGTGCTTGTGCTTAGTCTATCAGCTATTGCAAAGCCAAAGTCTAAAAACAAATACGACATACGACACATTCCGGAGGTTGCCGTAGATTCCGCAATACGCGAAGTACTATTGCAAGAGGTCATCCCGGCGCTTGAAGCGCATAGTTACAGGCCGTTTTCTTGGATGTGTTTTGTCCCCAGAGATTTCTTTTCCGGCTATACTGAACCGACTCCAAATATAGTCGGTTCAGCATATATAATTGACAATAGCCGTTTCGAGAACCCCAATCTTTATTGTTTTGAGGGCGGCTTTTGCAAAATTGGGGGAAAGACTGTTTTCTTCGACGATACTACCGCACCGTATGTGAAGAAAATTAGAAATGCGAAATTCATTACTCTCAAGTATCTAAATGCAAAAATCGTACACACTTGTGTTTTTGATCCGGATGTGATAAGAATTGTCCGGTCTGCTGACGGATATAAGGTAATATACCCGGATTACTGGGATAACTAACGGTGCTATTTGGGTATGGTTATGCGGAAAGATAACGCACTGCAAATGCCTCACTTGATGCGCAACGCGTCTTACATTCCGTTGTACGCACAATGGGATATTGCCGCTCACGCCAACGACATTTTTGGATACATTACCTCTATCTTCAAACGCACGTGGAGCGAGGGCGGCTACGCGTATACCTATGATGCGCTCAATCGTCTGGAATCCGCCGTCTTCACTCCGGCGGAAGGCTTGGCGGACAGACCCGGCATTGAGAGAGGCCGCATACCCGACTTCTCGGTATATTACTGCTACGACCTGCGCGGCAATACGACCAACGTTGTACGCTACGGTGTTGTCGATGCCAATCGGCGCGGCTAAACACTATGCTCTATATGTCAATGGTTTATTTTTGTTGGCCGGCGATAATTCTTATAATTCGTAATATTTTATCTTTCGTGGGGTTTGGCGGCTTGGCGGCGATGCTCAGTGCTGCTGTTCCTCGATGAAGGGGTTGCGTCGGCGGGCTGCCCGGGCCAGAGCCTCGACGCGCTGTTGACGGCGCCTGTTGATATGCCGGCGTGCAAAGATTGTAGGCACGGCTACGCCTAAGGCGATACACAAGATTATCAGCGCCGATTGCACGCCGTTGTACACTGCCTGTGTCAGTTCGCCCACCACGCCGTGCATATATATTATTGTCATCAGGGCGCGGTACATCAGTACGCCCGGAACCATTACGATGACCGAGGGCACAGTGATGACATTCATCGGTACATGAACGATGTGCACCACCTTGATGGCAATGACAGCTATGACTGCGGCAGCCACGAAAGCCCCGAGAGCCGGGCCCATCCCCAGTGTCGAGGCTGCGAAGGTGCGGATGCTGACGGTGGTGGCGCCTCCGATGGCGACTACCCATAATGCACGTCGCGGAATGTTAAAAATCGAGGCAAAGCCGGCGGCACCCATGGCGCCTGCCAGGGCCGCGGCCGCGTATGAGGTTCCTCCCGAGATGCTTTGTGCCATGATGCGGTCGATGGCGTCCGGCATCGTGGGCGAAATCACGCGCAGCGCCATGGCTATACCGAAAGACATTGCCGCTACAATCATTATGGTGTTCACTGCACGCGACACGCCCACCATGAGGTGGTCGTCCAGCATATCGGAAACAAAATTGATGAGCGGCACGCCCGGAATGATGAATAATGTGCAGGCACATAGCGGATAACCGCCTGTGTCCCACTCGGTGAGCGCCATCAGTATGGCGGCGCAACAAGTGCTGACAGCTGCGGCCGTGGCTATGACGACGTAGACATTGATTCTTGTAGTATTGAGCCATCGTCGGACAATATAGCCCGGAATAGCCGCCATGGCCGTGATGGCTGCGGCTTCCCATCCGCCGCCGAAAATACGGCAAAACCCGGCGCAGGCTATGGCCGCGCATAGGCATAGCAGCCACGGAGCGTAAGTGCCGCCGATGCCGCGCTCGATGTCTTTTAGGTGTGCGGCATAATGTTCCACATCGTAATTATGCGATATTGCACGCCAAGACAGTTTGCTGACAACGGCCATGGTGTTCATGTCGATACGGTGGCGTCGCACCTTCTGCGATTTATATACCGAATGCGTGGCGTCGCTGATGTTGACGGCTACAAGACTCCATCGCACATCGATATGCAGGTTTTCGTGTGGTATGCCGAAATGCACCGACAGGCGTGTCATTGTGCGCATGATACGCGAGGTGTCGGCCCCGCATTCCATCAACAATACGCCCGTGCGTACAAGCAAGTCAGCCTTGCGCCGCAATGTAGTGAACGTCATAGTGTTGTTCATAATGTGATTGCCCTATTGAATAAAAACAAATGTGGCAAAAATATATTGCCAATTGTGGTAATATGCCTTATTGAAATCACAAAGATAATGAATATTCCGATATGAAAGTGGGGAAATGGGTTAGTGTTTATCATCTTCGTTTTATATTAGTCTGATAATCAGGGCTGCGGATTGATGCTGACGTTTGCCGTCATGAGCGCGGTTGTGCGCTGAAAGTTGGTGAAAAGCCAAATAATGTTAAATATTAAATTTGTATTTGGTCAATTAAAATAATCGTCATAACTTTGCGGCGTAACAATCAAACGCCAATTATCAACCAAAACACAAAAAGATGAAAACAAACGAAAAACACAAGACAGCAATCAAAGAAGCTGCCGTTTCCGTCGAGAAGCCGCAACAGTCTGCAACGCTCTCCGTTCCCACCAAGTGTGCCGATATTCTGTTGCCCGAGGCTTCTCCGGTACGGACCGAAGCCGCTGACAATGATGAGGGAAAAATTCCGCCGCTCGAACTTGGCGAAGACCGATTGACGCCGGTCACAACGCCCATAGTTCGCATAGACAGTCCCGACCCGGCAGGCTCGACAGCAGCGGCCGATAAGGTTGGTGCTCCGACAATAGATGCAGATGTCGCCATCAAGGCCATCGCCGCCGCTATGGATATAGACACTCGCATCGCCCATGCCTTGGTAGATATCCATGCAGGTGTCGATACAGCCGAAGCCTTTGCACGCGCCTACGGCATAACGCTGCCCGACAAAGAAAACGCCGGCGAGTCTCGACTCGCGCAAGTCGGCGAGGCAAAATCCACTGATGCGAACGTGCCTGCCGAAGGGACTGCTGTGTCTGCACGGTTGCCCGAGCAAGCCGCAAGTGTCCCCACTTTCCTTTGCAATCCACGTCGCGGCTTCTGGGACTAATCTTCCTTGCCTGAAGCTTATCCGATACCATCGAAAAACACACAGAAAAACGTACTTATCGGCCGATAAGACACAACGTCCGCGCCACCGGGGCCGGACACGACAACCCAAACAATTTATTCACAATCCAAAACCAAATTACAATGAGTACAAACACCTATCAAAGCGCCTATGGCACGCAAGTCAGCGGCGCACCGCTCACCACAGCCATTACCGAGGCCTCCGCTCCCGGACTGCTGCGCAACGATGTAGACGAACGTATCGTCAAGATCCGTCCCATGGCCACGCCCATCGACCAGCTGTCGCGCTGTGCCGGAGCCCGCAACTGCGCATCCATGAAAGTCAACTACTATGCCGTCGATGTCAAGCCTGTGGGCGCATTGCTGGCCACCGGTATCGGTGCGACGGATACCATCGTGGAAGACGATGCCGCCAATGTCTACGTGCACACCGACTGCGATGCCATATTCTCGGTGAGCGAGACACTGATGCTGCCCGAGGTCAAGGTCTCCCATAAGGTAGACGGCGTGGCCACCACCGGGGCGCTGATGCTTTACGTTATCAGTACCGGCGATGCCAAAGGCATGTTGTGCCGCATCGTCAACGCAGACATCAAAACCGCCTCGGACAACAAGCCGCATGCCGATATTCCCGAAATAGAAGAAGGAGCCAAGGTGGTGCGCATGGGACGTGCCGCCGCCGAACTGGATGTGCAGACCGCACAGTTTGAAGCACTGCCCAAGCGCAATGTCAACAACTGCCAGATTTTCAAGATGCAAGTCGAGCAATCCACCTTCCAGAAGCTCGCCAACAAGGAAGTCGGATGGGACTTCTCCGACCAGGAAGAAGTGGCCGTCATCGATATGCGCATGGGCATGGAGAAGAATTTTCTTTTCGGCACCCGTTCCGAACTATACGATCCCGTCAAGAAAGAGACCATATACCTTACCGGAGGCATATGGGGCCAGACCGACAAGCAGTTCAACTACACCCCCGGCGCCATGGACCGTATCGCATTGGTCAACATGTGTCGCCGTGCCTTCACCGGCAACGGCGGGTCCTGCCGCAAGATCCTTATCGGTGGTTCGGGTCTGATACAAGAACTCTCCAACTTGCCGTATGACAAGGTGCTCAGCGCCGGCCAGACCTATACGCGTTGGGGCATAGAGTTCCGTGAGATATGCTCCAACTTCGGCACGCTGTATGTGGTGCACAGCGAGATCTTTGACCAGTGCGGTCACGGTAACGACGGGTTCATCCTCGACCCCGATTATATGACCAAGTACTGCCATGTGCCCTTCCATGCCGAGACGCTGGATCTGCGCCGCAGCGGCCTGCGTAATACCGATGCCGTGGTGCTGACCGAGGCCAGTTGTCTTGTGCTGCGCCATCCCGCCACCCATATGCGCATAGTGGCCAACGAATAATCTATGGCCGAAGGGTAGGGCGGGGGGATATCAAAGCCGTAATGGTGCGCCGACAATTCAAAATCGCTGTGTCGGCGCGCCGACACAGCCCGGCCTTTGATACGGCCGAAGACGAATATGCGCGACCAAATGCGCTAAACATCATACAAGAACACACGTCAAAACAATATCCGATACGATGAAAATCACACTGACACAAGCCCAAATGTTGTCGCTGTGGCGCCGAGCTCAAGGTCTCGAACCCACCGCCGCCGCTGTCTCGCTCGAACAATGGGACAGCATAGACACCGAAGCCCAATTGGCACTGCGTATGCGGCAATGGTATCTGCGGCTTCTTGACACGGGTGACGAGACGCTTGTGGCCACCTCCGACATTTCCACGCAAATGTCTCTGCGCCGTGTTGGTGACGGCTTGTATGCCGCCACGCTGCCCGCGACCTGCCGTCGGCTGCTGCGGCTCAATGTCACCGATGAATGTGGTACTTCGATGGTGGTGCCCGATGCCGATGCCGTTCCCGAAACGGCCGTGACGCGCTATCGTCGTCGTCGCGCCAATCCGTGGGGAGCGCCCGCCTTTGTTCCGGTGCGTGCCTGCGTCCGTGGCCACAGCCTCGTTGTGGCCTGCGGGCACGGCCCGGGTGGCGCCGACACCCTGCCCGCGGTCAGCGATGCGCAGGCTGTCATCGACCCCGGCGATGAGACCTACATCTTGGACGAGGCCGCCCTGGCCACCATCCCCGGAGATGTCGACCTGAGCACTTTTGTGTAAAATCCGGTAATCGTAAACATCAAAAAAACAAGTTCATAAGCAATAAAAAAGGAATACCATGACAGATAATATAGAAAAACACGTTTTGGAAGCTGCACGCGATGCTTATGCCGCGCAAGGCGATTTGCGTCGACGCCGCATGCGATACAAACGCTTCACTTACGGAGACCAATGGGGCGACATAGTACGCGACAGCCGCGGCGCCTTGGTACGCGAGGGCGATCTCATGGCTGCCGGCGGTCGTCCGCCGCTGACCAATAATCTGATACGCCGCCTTGTCAAGACCATTGTCGGACGTTGGCGCACCATGGCCGTCGAGAGCCGTCGCTACGACGCTCCGGCCCTGTATGCGCGGCTCAACAGTCTTGCCGAACTCGACGCCCGCATGCTTGAGGAATTCCTGATCAGCGGCTGCGCCATCCAACGCGTCAGCCGCGAAAACCGCGTGCCTGCCGGCAGCGCCGTGTGGGTGGACAATGTCAGTCCGCGCGACTTCTTTGTCAATGCCTTTAGCGATCCGCGCGGCCACGACATCCGATTGGTGGGGATGCTGCACGAGATGACGCCCGTCGAACTGGCTGCGCGTTTCGGCCGCAAAGACCGATTGCGTATGGCCGCGCTGCTGCAGCGAGCGCGTGCTATTGCCGGCGGCGACGGCATACCCGCCGAGCCGCTGGTGCGCGACTCCTCCGGCGAAGACTTTGCGCGGGCACGCAGCGGATACTGCCGTGTCATTGAGATTTGGACCCTGGATAGCGCCGTTGCACCCTCCGGTGTCGATATTTCCATGGGATGGCATTGCCGATGGATGCTGCCCGATGGCACACTGCTGGACCAATATCACAGCCCCTTCGGGCACGGCTCGCACCCTTTTGCTGTCAAATTCTATCCTCTGACAGACGGCGAGGTGCATTCGTTTGTCGAAGATGTTGTCGAGCAGCAGAAATACATCAATCGACTTGTCGTGCTCATAGACAAGATGATGGGTGCCAGTGCCAAAGGTGTTCTGCTGTTCCCCATGGCCCAGAAATCCCCATTGGTGTCATGGGAAGAAATTGCAGAGCGCTGGAGCCGTACCGACGGCGTCATCCCGGTGATGGGTCGCGGCGAGACGCTGCCCACGCAGATAGCCGGTACGGGTGCCGATGCCGGTGCGCACCGGCTGCTGTCTCTCGAGCTGAAACTCTTTGAAGATGTCAGCGGTGTCAGCAACGCCCTATTGGGCCAATCTTCCAATGCCGCCGGCGGCGCCGGGCTCTTCGATGCTCAGGTGCGCAACTCCACCATAGCCCTTGCCGACATCTTCGATACCTTCGAGTCCTTTTTGTCCGATCGCGACCGCCGCATACTGTTGTGCGGGCAGTCCGACAGTACACCTGCGGCAACATTGCCGGAGAAATGTACGCCGACACGTGATGCCGCCGAGGAGAAGTGTACGACTGCGAGAGTCGGAGACATTACAAACTCAACACGCACGACCCGACCATGAAAACACTTACTGCACAACGCAACCGCGCCTTTGCCGACCTATGTCTGCGCATGGCCGATGCCGACCTGCGGCACGGGCGGCTTGTCAATGTCGGCGTGATTGTGCGCCGTGCCATATACACTCCTGCGGCCGGGTACTACCTGTCCTATAACCGCGCATTGCGTCTGATATACGGCTGTAGCGATATATGCCGAGACGAAGACGGTATAGGCCTGCAACGTGCCGAGGCTCTGCGTCGTGCCGTCGACAAATACCGCGCCCGCCATCCGCAAGCCTCGATACCGCGTGCCGTGGCCGATGTGCTTGCCGTCAACGGCGCTCCTCGGTACTACTTTCGCCCCGAACAAGGACGCCGCATTCTGGCCGACGAAGTGCGTCGGCGTTTGCGCGACGGTCAGCTGTCCGGCACTCCGGCGCTGCTGGCCCTCGCCTTTGCGCTACGCCTGCGCCGAAGCTAAAGTCGGCCACATCAGGCAAGTCAAGTGGCCGTCCGGCAGACACGCTCGTCGCGCCTATTGCTCTAATACAAATATTCATAAACATCAAAAGTCGTAACAACAATGATAAACATCAATGATATAATAGAAACCGCGCTGGCCGTGGATGCCTTGCAGACACATGTCAGTACCGATGCCATCGGTGTGGACGCTCGCCTGCGCCCGGCCATGGAAAGATGTGCCCCGGCAGCCCTTGCAGCCGTGTATGCCGTGAGCGCCGATGCCGATGTCTCCGCTGAACCTGTGCGCTCCGCTCTAGAGATGCTCGGCGCCTACCGCTTGCTTGCCATGGTATACGGCGGCTCGGACGCCGCACGTGCCGAGTTCTATGCCGATGCTGCCGCCGAGTACGCCGACAACGTACGCGACCTTGCCGGCAGCGGCTGCCCTGCATCACATGCCCCCTCATGGACTTAAGATGCCGCTCATACGGTGCGAATAAAGTCTTAAACAATTATTTGCATAACAGACAGCATTCTTGCGGCGGAAAATCCGTAACTTTGTGCCGCACAACACGCACAACAACCAAAACACATAATAAAAATGAAAAAGACAATCGTCACCCTAATGCTTGTCGCCGCCGGTGCTACAGCCGCCGTCTCGTGCGGCAGCGGGTCGGCCTCGGACAAGCACAACGACAGTGTAGTCAGCAACGAGACCAACGACTCGATTATGATTTACTACGGCCGCACCATCGGCGGTAATATTCTAAGCAACCTTGATGCCTACGCCCGGGAGACCGGAGATACCCTCGACAAGGAAGAATACCTTGCCGGACTACAATACCTTCTCAGCGAAGAACGTAGCAACGACTTCCTCTCCGGCGTGGCCGGCGCCATGCGTATTCTCGGTGATATGGAAGAATATGGGAAGATGGGCATCTCCTTAGATCGCAAAAAAATGCTTGAAGCCTTGCGGGCAAGTCTGCTTGCAGACAGCGTAGATGTCGCTCGCATACAGGCCGATGGCGAAGCGCTGGGCGCCCTGGTACAGAGCGTCGCCGACAAGGCCGAGCAGCGCCGTCTTGACGCCGTGCGCAAGTCGCCCGAAGCAATCAAAAACGACCGCACCGGAGCAGCCGCAGCCGCAGCCGCCCTCAAGAATAATGCCGGAGCAGTGAAAACCGACAACGGCATTGTGGCCATAATCGAGACCAAAGGCAAAGGCGACATCTCCGAACATGCACATCTGCGCCTTAATATGAAATCGCGTCATATCAACGGAGATGTATGGCAAAGTACCGACACCGAGCAAGTTATAGTTCCGCACGGTCTTGCCAAGGGCTACATCGAAGCCATCAAGATGCTCGGTATAGGCGGCAAAGGTCGCTTCTATATACCCGCCGACCTCGCATACGGACCTGCCGGACTGGCACAGGCCGGCGTAGGTCCTATGGAATGGATGATTGTCGACATCGAGGTGGTCCGCGAAGACGCTCCCACCGCGACTGCCGGTAAATAAACAGCAACCTCGAAAATAAACGGCGCGGGGAGGTGAGCCCATGGTTGCACACCCCTCCGCGCCGCCTTATGCCGGAGGCTTTTTGACCCTTTGTCAAAGGGAAAACGGTGCGGGCCTAAAATTTTTTTCAAAAAAAGCAGGAATAAGCCCTTGTTTTCCGAAAATAATCGTAAATTTGCCACATCCGAAAATGTGTAGGCGCATGCGTCGCAGTTCGGATACGAATATTATCCTTAGAAACAACGAAACACAATTATATGATGGAAAAGATCGACAACCTTGACCGCAAAATACTAAGTATTATAATGCGTAACGCGCGTATCCCCTCCAAGGATGTAGCCCTTGAATGCGGAGTGAGCCGCGCCGCCATTCACCAGCGCATCCAGCGCCTTATAGACATGCAGGTCATCACCGGCTCCGGATACACCGTGAACCCCAAAAAGCTCGGTTACTCGACATGTACGTACGTAGGTGTCAATCTCGAGCGTGGCGCCCTATACCGCGAGGTTGTGCCACAGATGGAAAAGATACCGGAAATCGTCGAGTGTCACTTCACCACCGGCCCTTATACCATGCTCATCAAGCTCTATGCCCGCGATAACGAGCATCTTATGGATTTGCTTAACAATAAGATACAAAACATTGAAGGAGTTGTGGGTACCGAGACCCTCATTTCGTTAGACCACTCGATACACCGCGTAATTCCGCTGCATGTCGACTGACACCGGAATATTTCGCGGCTGACATCTCCGCAATACATACAATTATTACCGTCCTCGAGACACAACACAGAATGCTATGAAAGCCATCTTCGCCGCCGTCATCGCCTCCATCTTCGGCGTTGCACCTGCTACTGCCGCCTCGGCCGCTCCCACCACGGTAACCCATCCTCAATGGAGTCGTAATGCAGTTATCTACGAAGTCAATGTACGACAGTACACTCCCGAGGGGACTTTCAAAGCCTTTGCGCGTCACCTGCCGCGTCTGCGCGACCTTGGAGTGGACATCCTGTGGCTGATGCCGATACATCCCATATCCGAGGAAGGGCGCAAAGGCACGCTCGGCAGCTATTATGCCGTGCGCGATTACTACGGAGTCAATCCCGAGTTCGGCACTATGGACGACATGTGTGCCCTTGTGGACAGTATCCATGCATACGGTATGCACGTCATCATCGATTGGGTGCCCAACCATACAGGATGCGACAACGTCTGGGTCAAGACACACCCCGAATACTATGCTCGCAACGCCAAAGGCGAGATGTACGGCCCGTATGATTGGACGGATGTCTACAAGTTGGATTACAAAAATCCGGCGACGCGTCGTGCCATGACCGATGCCATGGCTTTTTGGCTCAAGAAAGCCGGCATAGACGGCTTCCGCTGCGATGTGGCCATGGAAGTCCCCACCGATTACTGGAACGAGGCGCGAATCGAGTTGCAACGCATTTGCCCCGACCTATTTATGCTTGCCGAGGCCAGCAATGCCGACCTCACCGAACATGCCTTTGATATGGCCTACAACTGGCCGATGAAAGACCTCTTCAATGCAGTGGCCGCCACTGCCGGAGAGTACACCTTTGTGGCACCGGACGAGAGTGCCCCGCGCAAATACGAAGAAAAACACGCCATTGACATCGCAAGTCTGGCCATTGGACAGCGCGAACAATTCCCCGCCGATGCCTACTTGATGAATATGGTCACCAATCACGACCTCAACTCGTGGGAAGGTACCGAATTTCAACGCTATGGACGTCTGACCTCGGCCATGGCCGTGCTGTCGTTCACCCTCCCCGGAATGCCGCTTATATATACCGGGCAGGAAGCGGGCATGGATCGCGCCTTGCAGTTTTTCGAGAAAGACACCGCTCCCGACTTCGAGTCCAATCCGGACATGACGTCATTCTATAAGACATTGGCGGCGCTGAAGCACAGCCGCCGCGAACTGCGTGCCGGAGCCGCTCCCGGTTTCGAGCCCATAGACACCGGCAACAAAGACGTGCTGATGTTCCGTCGCACAAATGCCGATGACGTCCGCTCCTACACCCTGGTGTGCGTCAATCTCGGTAAGGACGATGTTTTGGTGCCTTTGCCGCCTGATATTGCCTATTCGCAAAATATCATAGGTGCAAACATTTCGGCAACAGACTTCTCCGAGGTGCAAGGCAGAGAGCCCGCTCCAAGCAGCATAGGAGTCACTTTTGCCCCCGGCGGATATATTATCGCCCCCGTGGATCGCTGAGGCAACGCAGCCAAAATCAAGAAACACAACATCCCGGCATACAGTACAGACGAGAAAAGCATGGCCACCGCCCGAGAGGTATATCCTGCTTTACCCGCCCGCATTTTCGGGCTCGTAGTGGCGTAAAAAAAGCGCTAACACCACCACAAAAGACATCTTTAACCAAGATATAAAACCATCCAATAAACACCAACCACAATCTAATTCCGTACAACAATGATTATCGGAGTACCTAAAGAAATCAAAAACAACGAGAACCGCGTTGCTATGACCCCCGCCGGCGTGGCCGAGTTAAAACACAACGGGCACACAGTGTATGTGCAGCACACTGCCGGAGAAGGCAGCGGCTTTAGCGACGACGAGTACATCGCCGCCGGCGCTCAAATCCTTCCCACCATCGAAGCCGTCTATGACATTGCCGAGATGATCGTAAAAGTCAAAGAGCCCATCGAGCCCGAGTACAAACTCATCAAAAAAGATCAGGTGGTGTTCACCTACTTCCACTTTGCCAGTGACCGCAAGCTCACCGAAGCCATGATTGCATCGCGCGGCGTCTGCATCGCCTACGAGACCGTGCGTCTTGCCGACCATTCGCTGCCCCTGCTTGTTCCCATGAGCGAAGTGGCAGGCCGCATGTCCATACAGGAAGGTGCGCGTTTCCTCGAGAAGCCACAGGGCGGCAAAGGTATACTGCTTGGCGGCGTTCCCGGAGTACCTCCGGCCAAAGTGTTGGTGCTTGGTGCCGGCGTTGTAGGTCGCAACGCAGCCCTTATGGCAGTCGGACTGGGAGCCGATGTCACCATCGCCGATATCTCGCTGCCCACCTTGCGCCATGTCGCCGAGACTATGCCTCGCGTAAAGACACTATACTCCTCGCGTCATAATATCGAGAGCCAATTGCCCGATGTGGACCTCGTTGTCGGCAGCGTCCTCATTCCCGGGGCCAAGGCTCCCAAACTGATTACTCGCGATATGCTCAAGCTGATGCGCCCCGGCAGCGTTATTGTAGACGTTGCCATCGATCAAGGCGGATGCTTTGAGACCTCGCGTCCCACGACCCACTCCGAACCCACCTATGTCGTTGACGGAGTGGTGCACTATGCAGTGGCCAATATCCCCGGCGCCGTGCCTCGCACCTCCACACTGGCGCTCACCAATGCCACGCTGCCCTATGCCGTCCGCTTGGCCAATAAGGGCTGGCGTCAGGCTTGCCGCGAAGATGCGGCCTTGGCACAGGGCGTCAATATGGTCGACGGCAAGGTGACCTTCCCCGCCGTGGCCGAGGCTTGGGGATTGGAATACACCAAGCTCGAATTATAATATCGCGCGTATGCAGGCGCCGTGCCTGACATCACGCGTCGTATGACGACACAAGACAAGGCGGGACAGATATGCTGAAAAGCATCGGCAAGTCTGCCCCGCCGTTTTTTTACGTTTTTTTAGGAGCGGCATTTTGCACAGATGGGAAAAATGCATTAACTTAGCGGTCGAAACTACGGCATCTGTCGGCACGCCCTGACGCCTCGACGTTCAGACGTACTCCCCACCAACGCCGGACTTAGCTTCCTATAAAAACACAATACTTTGACATGACAACACTCGCCAATATCGGACAATCTTCGGCCGGCCGGGCCACGCCTTCGCATCGTTATGCAGTGATTATGTGTGGCGGCATCGGCAGCCGTTTCTGGCCTTACAGCCGCCAGGATCGTCCCAAACAATTCATAGATTTCTTTGGTACAGGTCGCTCTTTGTTGCAGATGACCGCCGACCGTCTGCGCTATATTGTCCCGCCAAGCAATATAGTTGTGGTCACCAACGATCGTTACCTGTCTTTGGTACGGGAACAATTGCCCGAAATTCCGCGGCAAAACATCCTGTGCGAACCGGCTCGCCGCAACACCGCGCCGTGTATCGCTTGGGCTGCCCAACATATATATGCACGCGACCCGCTGGCCTCGATGATTGTTGCAGCCAGCGATCACTTGATTACGCGCGAACGCGATTTCGAGGCTGCCATACTCCGCGCTTTCGATTTTGTGGAACATCGCACCGCCCTGCTGACGCTGGGTATAGTGCCTTCGCGCCCCGAGACCGGATACGGGTACATCCAGCAGGGCGAGCGCGTCGATACGGCCGAGGGCGTTTTTGCCAAGGTCAAGACCTTTACCGAGAAACCCGACAGGGCTCTGGCACGTGTTTTTGTCGATTCGGGCGAATTTTTCTGGAATTCAGGCATCTTCGTGTGGACGGCCGAGGCTATCCTCTCCGCCTTGCGTGCCTATGCGCCGGAGGTGGCCGCCGTCTTTGACAATGCGACCGTATCTTTTGCCAAGTATGAGGAAGAAGATGCCTTTATCGCGGCCAACTTCGCCTCCTGTCCGTCCATATCCATAGACTATGCAGTCATGGAAAAAGCACAGAACGTATACGTCCAGCGTGTCGACTTCGGGTGGAACGACTTGGGCACATGGAGTGCCTTGTACGACAACTCGCCCAAGAATCGTGATGCCAATGTCACGCAACGCTGCGCCGTGCTGGCTTACAACTCCACGGGCAACATCTTTGCCGTGGCTGATGACAAACTTGTTGTATGCGACTCGTTGCGCGACTATATCGTTGCCGACTCGGGTGATGTGCTGCTTATATGTCCCAAGTCGGAGGAACAGCGCATCAAGCAGATGGTCAACGATGCCAAGATAGCCTACGGGGATAAGTACTTGTAGTGCGGCAGGCGGACATCGGGAAAAATGGACAATTAATTAATCGAATCATAGAGTTTTTTTAATGATATTAGAAATAAGGGGTTGATAAAATATGGTGTGAACCATCGGTATCTATCCAAAGACCACAAGTGATTTCAAATAAAGGTTAAGAGATACCATTGGAAAAAGGGCTGAAGAGCCCGGCTCAGGCTTCAATCCGAGCCGATAAGCGATGTTACGAGGAGCTCGCGTGATTTGCTGATAAACAGAGGTTTACGGAGATAGTATAGAGAGGCGCGAGTTAAATAATGCTAAAACACTTCGTTTTTAATGGATGAAAGACGTTTAATGTCAAAAAAAGCATTACCTTTGCATCGTGTTTTTCATGGTATTAGATTTAAGGTTAAGAAAGATTACCCGTCGTGATGACGAGTAATTTTTTTTTTTGTGCTTGGGGCAAAAAAAAAATGTGGAATATGGAATAAGCTACGCCGGGACATGGTCGAACGCTATCCGAGTGCTTCGAGAAAGTGATAAAAAAAGGCCGTAGACGGGTGTCTGTTCCTTCAAAAATGTATAACTTTGCCTTGCGAAAAGTAAGGGATCCGTTTGCGTAAGCAAACCGGGGTTCGTATACCGAGGATTATACACCAAGGGCCATACTAATAGAAAGGCCATACTAAGAGCCGTACACCAAGACACGTAACAACAATGATTTCCCATCTGCGCCTACATGATATAGACATTTATGTGGCCGACCTCGATGAGGCTGTACCGCCGTCACAGCGTCGCGGAGCCGAAGTGCTTGCCGTGCGACGGCTGTGTATGCGGGCTCTGGGGACGGGGTGCCCGGAGGTGTCGCATACCCCGGAGGGCGCTCCATATTTGCCGGGTGTGGTGCGGCCGTTTTCCATAAGTCACTCGCGTACACATGCTGCCATAGCCCTCGGTCCGGAGGGAGAAAAATATGGTCTCGGAATAGATATTGAGTATCCGCGGCCGCGCTTGGCTGCGTTGGCATCGCGCTTCACCAATGCCGAGGACACGCAGGCGCGCGACATCGACGGGCTGCTGCACCTGTGGGCGGCCAAGGAAGCGGCGTTCAAGGCAGCCGAGTCTTGCATTCCCGGAAGTGAGACTCCGATACATTCCGACCCCGATGCAAAGCGGCCTTTGGTGGTGTCCGACATAGTTGTTAATCTCGGCGATTGTGTGGCATTGCTCCCCGATGGACGGCAGATGCGGCTTGCCTTTGCCCGTGCAGCCTTTCCATTGCCCCAGCTGATATGCCTGGCCCGGCCATAAATTGTCACCGACAGAGCCTGCAGACTCGGAATCTTCGTGGCCCTCGGCGAGATTGTATCAGAATAGAGAATTACTGCGCGAGCGCAATATCTTGTACCACTGCTGAATCTACTATCATGACACACTCATTGCTTTCATTGTTTCATAGCACTCCAAGAAGCAAAATGATGCGGAATAAGCGCAAACAAACCTTAAATAATGTTAACAATCAAAGTTTTTGTCTTAAAAACACCTATATTTGCCATATCGCATTTCGAATACGAAAGACTGAAGTTTATACCTAAAAAACAACCACCTAAACAACACCACTATGAGAAAAATTTTCTTAACCGCAGTGCTGGTGTTAGTAGCGATGTCGATGAGCGCCCAGCTTGCGACTGTGCAGAGTGTACAGCGCATAGATGCCGGCGTCAGCGTAGACAAGCCCGTCATCAGTGCCGATGGCAGTTTCGTTGTGGCACAGGCAGGCGCCAAAGGTATCGTGAAAATCACGGCCGACGGCACATACACTACTGTCGCCAAAGCTCCGGGCGCATACAATCTGCGTCTCACTGCCGATGGACAGAACGTAGTATTCGCTGCACCCGAATACCGTTCCAACCATTTACGCTATGTATCATTGAAAAGCGCCAACTTGGCCACCAAGAGTGTGCGCACACTTGTCAAAGCTTCGCGCCGCCTTAACAGTGGCGTAGGCATTGAAGGCAACAGCGTCACTGCTGTCGAAAACGGCAAGGCTCGCGTGCAGAGCCTCGACGGCACCAAGGCCGTACGCAGCGCCGTTGCTTCAATCAACTACGGGCACCTTGACATTACAGTCAACGGCAAGACCCGCAGCATCGACCCTCAGGGCCGCGGCTCGTACATTTGGCCGAGCATCAGCCCTGACGGACAAAAAGTCGTGTATTGGCTTGTGGGTCGCGGATGCTTCGTATGCAACCTCGACGGCACCGGCGTGCAACGTGTAGGCGAGCTCCGTGCAGCCGTATGGGCAGGCAACGACCGCCTTGTCGGCATGGACGAAGTTGAAGGCACCGCCCAGCAGGTGACGGCCTCCTCGCTGCGTCTTTACGACTTGGCTTCCGGCGTTTCGCAGACCATCACCGACGACACAGTCAAGGCTCAGTTCCCCAGCGCCAGTGCTGACGGCAGCCGTATAGCTTTCACCACCCCCGAAGGCGAACTGTATATCGTAACACTCACCAAATAACGCGCAACATTATGAAAAAGAACATTATCCTGACGGCTCTGGCACTTGCTGCCACCGTCGCCGCCGGCGCCAATACTGCCGACGAACTGCGCGTGTACATCAACCCCGGACACGGCGGTTGGACACCCGATGACCGTCCTTGCACACTCGTGGGACACGGTCCATACTCGCGTACCAATACCGATACCCTGAGCTTCTTCGAGTCAAATACAGACCTCGAGAAAGGTTTCGGCGTGCTCGAGCGCCTCATACAGTACGGCCTCAAATTTGACCGCACGCTCAACCAGACCGGCGATAACGCCACCACCGGCGCCGCCCGCGACATGAATAATAATATCGTCATGTCTCGCGTCAAGAACGGCCCGTACCACGAAGACAACGGTACAGCGAGTCAGCTCGGCGAAGCAACACCCGCCGACCTGTACGTATTCAACCGCAATCTCAGTGAGATTTGCGCCGAAGTGGACGCCAACAACTTCGACATGTTCATCTCCATCCACTCCAACGCTGCTTCCGAAGGTACCAACACCAACTTCCCGTTGTTCCTCTATCGCGGCTATGACACCCCGGTGGACGAAGCCGGCGTAACGCTCCAACACCAGCAGACCTCACGTGATATGGCAGGCAAATGCTGGCCCTACGCCATCGGGAACACCCATATGATGTGGACGGCCTATGCTAACGGCGGTACTAACCTCCGTGGTGACATCAGCTTCTATGGAAGCAGCAGCACCAGCTCCGTCACCGGTTGCAAGGGCTACCTCGGAGTGCTCAAGCACCACGTACCCGGTTTCCTCGTAGAAGGCTACTTCCACACCTACCAGCCCGCACGTCACCGTGCCATGAACTGGGATGTGTGCCGCGTCGAAGGTGACGCATATGCTCACGGTATCGCCGACTACTTCGGCTTGACCAAAGAGGCTACCGGTACTATCTACGGCGTGGTTCGCGACAAGCACGAGAAGTTCAAAGATGGTGCATACAAGCCCAATATGAGCACCCCGGATGCCTACAAGCCTCTCAATGGTGTCACTGCCATCCTCAAGAAGGCAGGCGCCGAAGTGGCTCGCTACACCACGGACAACTACTATAACGGCGCATTTGTATTTGACGGCCTTGAGCCCGGCGATTACACCATCGAGTTCGAAGCCGAAGGCTACCTGCCCATCGAAGAACCCGTGGCAGTGACCGTCAAGGCAGCCGATGCCGTATATCCCACTGCCAGCCTTGTCAGCGAATCGTGGACACCCCCGACAGTTATTTATGAAAACTATCCCGACCCGGCAGCTGCCAACAAGGGAATGTTTGCACCCGATGAGTTCAACCTCGTACAATCGTACGTGGACGAGCCTATCGCACAACTCGCCGACAAGAATATCCGTCGCGTCATTGCCCGCAACGGCAAGCTCTATATTCTTGCCCTTGACAAGGCTGCGAAACCCAACCCCACCATCATCGTTTACGATCCCGTGGCCAAGACCGTCTTGACCGAAGTGTCCACCGAAGGCACCGAAGGTACCGAGAAGAATGTGGCAGACATTCAGGTGACCGCTGACGGCGTCCTGGTGGCATGTGCCAAGGAACTCAACCAATTCAATGATGCACAAATGGAAGAGGGAGAAACTCGTGGTGACCACAACGTCTACAAATGGGCAAACGATGAGAACGGCTTGCCCACAGGCGCCCCCGTCAAGTGGTTCAGCTCGCAACGCTCAGGCAATTTGCTCCGCGCATACGTGGGCGAAACCATGGCATATACCGGCAGCTCGGACGAAGGCGTTATCATCGTTCCGGCACAGTCCTGGTATTCGTCTACCACTATGTTCTATAATGTGTACAGTATAGCCGGCGGCGAACTCGTTACCGACAGTTTCCTCAACACTGTGCCCGATTGGAGCAAGCAGAACATTCTGGGAGACTACACATTTGTGACATCTCCTTTGGACAAAAACAAATTCCTGGTGGTATCCTCCAACAAACCCGTTTACGAAGTAAGTTTTAACGATATCAGTAGCTTCAGCCAATCGCCCGATGCTCTCGCCAATACCAATGTTGCCGGAGCTTTCCGCTATCTCGGCCACAGCTATATGGTAGCTCCCGACAACGCCGAGGGCACCAACGCCGGAGTCAAGCTCGTTGAAATCACCGAAGGCGTCGGTAACGCACAGGGCGTTGCAACCACCAACACCTCCATCGAAGGCCTGGCCGCAACAACAGCCGTTGCCGGCGAAGTCGAAGTTGTGAAAGATGTACAGACCGAAGAAGTGACAGCTGCATACGTCAACCTCTATGCAGTACGTGACGGCAAGGTTAGCCGCTTCACCACCAAAGGCACCACCGCCACCGTTGAGGCTGCTGCTTATGCTTACGGCTTGACCTCCAAGGATAACGGCGAAACCGTTGACGTTACATACCGCGCCACCGGTGCCGCACCCAAGGCCGCACTCATCCTGCACAATGGAGAGAATGAAATCGTAGTGCCCATGGGTGCTGCCGTCAAGGGCGAGAATACCTACACACTCACCAAGAAAGATCTGCTTGACGAAAGCAAGGAATACACTTGGGAAGTACGTTTGACCAACAAGACCATTCCCGCCTCCGGCCTCGTTAAGACTATGAAGGCCGCTTCGGGAAGCAACATCCGTGCATCCGTGCTCACCATCACCGACCCGACCCAACCCTCGTTCGGTTACAGCGCATTTGCTCCCGGTAAGGCCCAAGGTGTTACCATCTTCGATCCCGAAGGCAACGAAGTTGCTACCGGTCTGTTCAAACAACATGCACTTTGGGGCGGTAATACCTCCAATGCCTCCAATCCGTTCCGTGGCGGCGAACGCGAAGGCAAGTTTGTCTTCGCCGCATGGGGTGACGATGCCTCCGGTGTCACCTACGTCGATCCTCTGGACCTCGATGCAGGCCTGCAGAACATGTATGCCGGCGAAAAACAGTCCTCCGGTGCATACGTCTACAACGGCGTCAACGTAGGCGGCGGCCACAGCGGTCTATGCTTCGTAGGCAAGGGCGACAACACTCGTATGTACGCCTTCTCCGAAGACCATGACACCTCCATCGCTCCCACGAATTCCCTGCTGTACTGGGAACTCGGTGGCGCATGGCAAATCACCATGGCTCCCAAGGCCACGGGCGAAAGCGGTCGCTGGCTCAACACCAACTGCGATCTCGTGCCCTATGGTGACGGCCTGTTCATGTCGCAGGTTCGCAGCGCCGGCAACAACAGCCTCGGCGTGCCCTGCTTCGCTTATATCGGCACCGACAACGCAGTGAAATACAACTCCGGCAACGAAGAGGACAAAGTTTGGATCACCTCCGGCAACTCCGCTATCGCCATCAGCCCCGATGGCAAGACATTCGTCCTTGGCACATACGGCAACTTCCTGGTAATGGACGTATCATGGAAAGACGGTGCGCCCACGATGACCAAGCGCTTCGAATTCGCACCCACCAAGGCAGGTGACTGGGGCACAGCACGCTTCGACTATGCCGGCAACCTCCATTATTACGCTCGTTCCTCCGGCAAGTACGAAGTATATGCTATTGCACAAGAGCATCCCGTAGTGACCACTCCGGCACTCGCCACCGACATCATCAAGGGCAAATCCTCCGCAGTTGAGGACCTCTATGACGAAGCCGTTGACGCCGAAGCCCCCGTGCTCTACTACAACCTGCAAGGCATCCAAGTGGCTGCCGATAATCTGACCCCCGGCGTATACGTACGCGTTCAGGGCAAGAAAGCCACCAAGGTTGTCATCAAGTAAGACTGAAATCTGAGGCTATAAGCCTAACTCAGAGGGGACGTGCCCACCGGCACGCCCCCTTTTTTTGAAGAAGCGCCGGGAATAAGAGAATAATGAGAATAATGGGGATAATGATAATGAGAATAATGGGAGTAATGGGAGTAATGAAGAACGGACGGTAGTGGCATAGCTTCCATAGCTCTCATAGTTCTTATTATTCTCGTTATTTCCATTTTTCCCACATTTTACGCCATAAATTGCGGAAAAGTTTCGCTAATAAAAGTTGCGGCATCGGCGGAATATACCTAACTTTGCAAAGCCGTGCGCCTTGTGTGTCCGATGCCCTGTGTGCATACGGGCTTTCCGGTTCGGCCGACTTGACAACAACAAAACAATTATAAAAACTATTCTCTATTAACTTAATCATCTTCTTATGTGGTTATTTAGCTCATCTATAGGACGTAAGTTCGTGATGGCCGTTACAGGTCTGTGCCTCGTCCTATTCGTAACCTTTCACGTGCTGATGAACTCGGTAGCGCTGCTATGGCCCACGGCTTACAATGCCGTGTGCGAATTTCTCGGCGCCAACTGGTATGCCCTGGTCGCATCTGTCGGCCTTGCCGCCCTGTTCGTCATACACATCCTTTACGCATTGTGGCTGACGCTGCAAAATCGCCGCGCTCGTGGCAACGACCGCTACGCTGTCACCTCACGCCCCGCGCAAGTCGAATGGTCTTCCAAGAACATGCTCGTGCTCGGCTTCGTAGTCATCGCCTTCCTGTTGCTCCACTTGTGGCAGTTCTGGGCTAAGATGCAGCTCGCCGAAATCGTTCCGTCGCAAATCGCCGGAGTGACCACCGTGGACTTCGCCGGTGCTCCCGCCAATCCCGCTATGGGCACTATGTTCCTGCAAGTGGCTTTCAGCAACTTCTGGGCTCCCGTATGCTACCTGGTGGCTTTCGCCGCCCTGTGGCTCCACATGACCCACGGATTTTGGAGTATGTTCCATACCGCCGGTTGGGACAACAATACATGGCTGCCTCGCCTCAAGTGCATCTCCAACTGGTGGACATCCATCGTGATAGCCCTCTTCGTATGCCAGATATTTGTGTTTACATATCGTGCGCACACCAATTACTATGCCGAAAATGAAGCACTGCAGGCTCAGTATGCCGAGGCTTGGAGCAAAGAAGCCAAGGCTCTGAGCACCGAATTCGAAGCCGGACTGTTGGAGCTTATAGCCCCCCAGGTTGCAGTGATGAACAACGAGGCATCGTCTCCCGAGGCTCGTATGACCGCCAGCCGTGAAGCCGGTGAAATTCAGACAAAATACATTCAGGAAAACGGCGAGGCATTCCTCAAAAAAGCCGAGGCAGTACAGAACGCCTTTACCGCTCAGTGCCCCAAAGCCGCTCCCGGACAGGAAATGCAGACCCTCAGCCAGATGGTAAACGCCGTGCGCTCCATGCTTCCCAAGCAGGTTCCCGCCGAATTGATACAATCCCAACAATAACATAAACCACTGACAGCAATGGCAGATCTCAAAAATCTCGAGGGTATGATAGACTCTACCCCCATTATGCAGGAATTCGCCGACATCGAATCGTCGAAGCTCCCCGAGTACCAGATAGACTCGAAAATTCCCGAAGGTCCCGTCGCCGAGAAGTGGACCAACTATAAAGCCCACCAAAAGCTCGTCAATCCCGCCAACAAGCGCCACCTGAGCGTCATCGTTGTCGGCACCGGGTTGGCAGGCGCCAGCGCCGCCAGCACCCTTGGCGAAATGGGCTTCAATGTGCTCAACTTCTGTATCCAGGACAGCCCCCGTCGTGCGCACTCCATAGCCGCACAGGGTGGCATCAATGCCGCCAAGAACTATCAGAACGATGGTGATAGCATCTACCGTCTGTTCTACGACACGGTCAAGGGCGGCGACTTCCGCTCGCGCGAAGCCAATGTATACCGTCTGGCCGAGGTGTCCAACAACATCATCGATCAGTGCGTGGCACAGGGCGTTCCCTTTGCACGCGAATACGGCGGCCTGCTGGCCAACCGCAGTTTCGGCGGCGCACAGGTGAGCCGTACATTCTACGCCAAGGGCCAGACCGGACAGCAGCTGCTGTTGGGCGCCTACTCATCGCTCAACCGCCAGATACAGAAAGGCACCGTCAAGTCCTTCAACCGCCGCGAAATGCTTGATTTGGTTATCATCGACGGCCGCGCCCGCGGCATCATCGTCCGCAACCTTATCAATGGTAAACTTGAACGCTACAGTGCCCACGCCGTCGTTCTTGCTACCGGTGGCTACGGACGTGCCTTCTTCCTGAGCACCAACGCCATGGGCTGCAACGGCAGCGCTGCCGTGCAAGCCTTCAAGCACGGCGCCTACCTGGCCAACCTCGCCTTCACCCAAATACACCCCACCTGTATCCCCGTACACGGCGAAGACCAGAGCAAACTGACCCTGATGTCCGAGTCGCTGCGCAACGACGGTCGCATCTGGGTGCCCAAGAAGAAAGAAGACGCCGAGGCCATCCGCGCCGGCAAGCTCAAACCCACTGAAATACCCGACGAAGATCGCGACTTCTACTTGGAACGCCGCTATCCCGCTTTCGGCAACCTGTGTCCTCGTGACATCGCATCACGTGCCGCCAAGGAGCGCTGTGACGCCGGCTATGGTGTAGGTACGGGCAACGCCGTATACCTCGACTTCAAGTACGCCATCGAGCGCCTGGGCGAAGACGTCGTTCGCGACCGCTACGGCAACCTCTTTGATATGTACCAGATGATTTCGGACGACAATCCCTACGAGACCCCGATGATGATCTTCCCCGCCAGCCACTACACCATGGGCGGTATCTGGGTGGACTACGAATTGCAAACCTCCATCAAGGGTCTCTTCGCCATCGGCGAGTGCAACTTCAGCGATCACGGCGCCAACCGCCTCGGCGCTTCCGCACTCATGCAGGGCCTTGCCGACGGATACTTCGTACTGCCCTACACGATGCAGAACTACCTGTCCGACCAAATCAAGGTTGCATGCCCCGGCACCGACTCGCCCGAGTTTGACAAAGCCGAGCAGGGCGTGCGCGACCGCATTGCCCGCCTGATGGCTATCAAGGGCACCAAGTCCCCCGACCAGATACACAAGCGTCTGGGCCACATCATGTGGAACCTCGTGGGCATGGGTCGTACACTCCAAGGCCTGGTAGAAGCTACCAAGGAAATCGAAGAAGTTCGCAAGGAATTCTATAGCGACCTGCGCATCGTAGGCGAAGCCGAAGACCTCAACACCGAACTCGAAAAGGCTCTGCGCCTCGAGGACTTCCTCGTGATAGCCAAGATGATGGCCATCGATGCCCTCAACCGCAACGAAAGCTGCGGCGCACACTTCCGCGAAGAATACCAGACCGCAGACGGCGAGGCCGCCCGCAACGACCAAGACTATATGTACGTCGCCTGCTGGAAGTACGCCGGCGAAGGCGCCAAGCCCATACTGCTCAAGGAACCCCTGAAGTACGAGGCAATACACGTGCAGACCCGCAACTATAAGTCCTAACCTCACCCCCAATCACACAGAACACAATTATGGAAAAGACTATAAGCGTAAACCTGCGCATTTGGCGCCAGCGCGGCCCCAGAACCAAAGGGCAATTCCAAAACTACCACCTCGACGGTGTCTCCACCGGCAGCAGCTTCCTCGAGATGCTCGATATGCTCAATCAGCAACTTGTCGAGGCCGGTGAAGAACCCGTAGTATTTGACAACGACTGCCGCGAAGGTATCTGCGGCATGTGCTCGCTGTATATCAACGGTCACCCCCACGGCCCTGTGCAAGGCATCACAACCTGCCAGTTGCATATGCGCAAATTCAATGACGGCGACACCATCACCATCGAACCGTGGCGCTCGGCCGCATTCCCCGTGATACGCGACCTCATGGTCAGCCGTAACGCCTTTGACCAAATCCAGCAGGCCGGCGGTTACGTATCCTTTAACACCGGCGGCGCACCCGACGCCAACGCAATACCCATCTCCAAGGAAGTGGCCGACATGGCCATGGACAGTGCAACCTGCATCGGCTGCGGCGCATGTGTCGCTGCCTGCAAGAATGGTTCGGCCATGCTCTTTGTATCCGCCAAGGTCAGCCAGTTTGCACTGCTGCCCCAGGGACAGGTGGAGCGTGCCCGCCGCGCTCGCGCAATGGTGCGCAAGATGGACGAACTCGGCTTCGGCAACTGCACCAACACCGGTGCTTGCGCCGCCGAGTGTCCCAAGAACATTCCCCTGAGCAACATCGCACGTCTCAACCGCGAGTACCTCAAGGCTAAGTTCAAAGAGTAATATCGGCTTTCGAGCACTCCGAGACCTTCGAACACTTCGAATACTTCGAATACTCCGAGCGCTTCGAGGCCTCAGAGAAGACGCACGCCCCCGCTTCTGCCTCTTGCAAGGCAGGGTGGGGGCATGCTGCGTGTGGGCGGTATTGGTCAAAATGGAGCATATACTGGACTTTTGGGCGACCGGCGAGGCTGAAGTCAGGCAAAATGTCTAACTTTGCAGCTGAATGCGTGCGCTGACGTACGCCTCTGGTATAGAATTAATAGCTAAATAATTATGAATAAAAGAATTGTAGTCGCCGTGATTGGCATCGTGCTTTCTTTGGGCTCGTGGGCCGAGACTTTCGAGTTGTTCAGCTTTGGCAATTTTGATCAATGGCTGACTCGCAATATTAAGGAATCCAAAATCTTGGGAGGCCATACCAAGCAGTTGTATGCCATCGCTCCTACCGGGACGGATAACAGCGGCAAGGCATACACCAATCGCGGCGGATCGCCGTGGGCCACATCAAATGTTCTGGCCAAACCTGCCGGTGTCACCAAAGCTTCCAATGCTGTCTATCCCGAGGCTCGTGGCAAGGGTAAATGCGCCAAACTCGTATGCCAATACGAACATTGCAAGGCCATTGGCATGATAAATATAGACGTTGTGGCCGGCGGCTCGATATTTCTGGGCAAGATGATTGAGCCAATCAAGTCTACCAAGAACCCGTACAGCAAGATGGAGATGGGTATACCGTTTACGCGCCGACCCAAAGCCTTGCGCTTTGACTATAAAGTGTCTGTGCCTGCGGGCAATACGCGTGTATATTCATCCGGCTTCGGCAAGAAAAAGACTTTGGCCGGCAGCGACAAAGCTGTGGCCATAGTGCTGCTGCAACGTCGCTGGGAAGACAGTAAGGGTAATCTTTATGCCAATCGTATCGGCACCGGGTACGAGGCCTTCGGCCATAGCAGTTCGTGGGTCAACGGCCACGATGTCAAAGTGACTTACGGCAAAAGCAACGTCTATGGGCTTATCCCGACCGACCGCAGCTATTACGCCAAGAACTCTAAGGGTAAGATGGTGCCTGTCAAGGAAATGGGTTGGGAGCCGGAAGCCAAGCCCACGCACATCATTGTGATGTTCTCGGCCAGCAGCGGCGAGGCATACGTAGGCACCATCGACTTGACCTTCTGGGTGGACAACGTCGGCCTTGTGTACTAAGGGAGTCGGAGGTTTCAGCGAGCCGGGAGAGCACGGAGTGCGACTCGGAGTGCTTCGATTTGTCGAATTATGTCGCCTATGGCGTGATCTAACATAATAAGCGCCTTGCCAAAACATTAAGCCAAAATGCGAATAGTCATACAACGAGTGAGTCAAGCGTCCGTAAGTGTCGAAGGACACGGGACAGTGGCGTCCATAGATGCCGGAATGTTGATACTTGTGGGCGTCGAAAACGGCGATACAGAAGAAGATGCACGTTGGTTGGCCGGTAAGACCGCCGCTTTGCGCATTTTCGATGATGCCGAAGGTGTCATGAATCGTAGTGTATGCGATGTTCGGGGCGGGATAATCGCCGTGAGCCAATTTACGCTGACGGCCTCGACGCGTCGCGGCAACCGTCCCGGCTATATACGCGCCATGCATGGAGCTGAGGCGGAGGCGTTATATGATACCTATTGCCGCCTATTGCAGGAAGATAGTGGAATCACTGTCGGTCGCGGCATTTTCGGCGCCGACATGGACGTGGCTTTGCATAACGACGGCCCCGTCACCATCATTATCGACAGCCGCTTGCGCGAATAGTCCGCCACTATCCCGGGTGGCTGTTGCCATGCCTGTGAACGGAGATGTCTGTGGCTTGAAGTGTCGGTTCTTCGCGGATGTGTTCCTACTTCTGCGAACTTTTGTTTTTTATGATATTATGTCTAAATGGCCGTAGTGCAGCTTATCTTATATCAAAACTCTTCTATGGGCACATCTATTCATCCAAATAATATAAAAAACTAACATATTGTGTTAATCCCATCAAGAATTCTTTGTAAATTTGCAGACTGAAACCAATTAAACATATGGCAAGAAAGGAATGTCGAAATAGGCTTCGCGTAGTTATGGCTGAAAAGCAGCTAACCAATATTTGGATGGCTGATAAACTTGGCGTAACTGAAATAACAGTGTCAAGATGGAGAACAAATAAGGTTCAACCATCTATGGCGCAGTTCGTAGAAATGGCTCATGTACTCAAAGTCGACATTAAAGACTTGCTTGAGGCAAGTTTTGATTATTCTGATAACGATGAATAATGAAATCAAAATTAATTCTTACCTAAACAATCTTTGGATTTCCCTATGAATACAATGGCAAAATCATATACATTTATCGACCTTTTTGCAGGCTGTGGCGGTTTATCTGAAGGATTTTACCGACAGGGGTTCAAAGCGTTGGCACATGTTGAAATTGACCATTGGGCATGTGAAACCCTAAGGGAGCGTATGCGCTTCTATAATTATAAAGATATTGATCGAAGCATTATTGAAACTGATATAACATATGATGATATTATTGACCGGTTTTATCGAAGAATATAAGGCAAAGGCTGGAGGTGCTTCGAGCATAGCCAAGGGAGGCAAATACCTTACTTGTCTTGTGCGGAAGAACGAAACTGGAGAGGACAGCAGACATAATGTCTCCAAACTCTACGACGCTTTCTTCAACCGAGCTGCCGAAGGTAAGACATACATCATGCTCAATATGCCTTCGGGAGATATTTCCGCGGCTCGCTACCTTTTGCCGATTGTCGATAATACTTTAATAGGTTACTATGATATAGAATCCCTTGGCTTCGGCACGAACAAGCGGATTGTCAAGGGAGCGACCGAACCGGTGTCATTCCCAACATTGAGAATCAAGATAGGTGCATACCATGAGCTTCCATTCCGAATTGTTGAAGGAGTTGTGCCCCGAATGGCAAATCAGATATGGGATATCTCGCAAGTACAGAAGCTAATGGGAAAGGATCTCGGCTATAATGTGGATACAGAGACTGCAGAAATAGTTTCCGAGCCCGAGGTAGCTTACGGCACTCCCGTTGAAGAACCGTGGCCTAATGACAACGACTATATGGAATAAGCGATGGACTTAACTAATAAAATCACAACCGTAACCCGACGAGACATTCGAACATTATTGATTAACGGATGGAACGAGGATATGTATTGGGAAACTACACACCATCACTATTTAATCTGGGGATTGCTGAATCCACTTGAGTTCTTATCCCGATTGTATCCTTTAGATACTCTGCCGTCATATGATTCAAGATATGAAAATGCGACTATAGACATTCATGTTCATACGGTAGTTAACCCTAACGACTACGAAGCGGATTGGTTTTGGACTGATGATCGTATTAATATTAGTAATGGCTCGGATGAAAACCTTTTAAATTTTTTAGCTGAGATATTTCATCCCGAAGTTCGAGATGATAATGGCGATTGGAAAGGTCTCTTGACAAGAATTAATAATCTTCTCGATGCAGATGGGTTCAAGATTAAAGTGGTCGGGAAGATATCTAAAAGAGAAGTATACGGATGGGGGCCTGCAAAAAGGATATTAAGCAAAATTACGGAACAAGAGGTTTCTTGTTTAAGTAATATGTTTAATTTTGGAGGGTACGTATTGGATTTCCCATCGCATAATGCTTTTAAATCATTTACATTAAATGCTGTAGGCGATGCGGTTTCTGAATTATATAATATGCCAATGTGGGAATCTCTAAACGCATATCTTTCTAACGAGGATGAAGATAAGGTTATAACTCTGCTTAAGGCATTATGGAGTTACGCTAATTCTGCGTCATGCGAGAATTATCTGTCTTCTGCTGATATAGAGAGGGGTAATGCGATAATGCACCGCATTGAAATCACCAATCCTGTTATAGGAAAACAATCCTCTGAAATAAAGGAAAAATTCAACAATGATTATATTCTGAAGCAAATAGATGAAATGGTCGGTTCTGTTGACAAAGACCCGACAAATGCAATTGGACTGGCGAAAGAACTTATTGAAAGTTGCTGTAAGACCATACTCAGAAAATACAATCTTCCTACGGAATATGACAATCTCTCTAAATTGGTGAGAGCAACTACAAAGACTCTTAAGTTAACACCTGAAGATGTATCAGATGACAATTCTGAAGCTATGGCACTGAAATCGATATTAAGAAGTTTAGGAGCTATTACTGACGGCTTGGCAACTTTAAGGAACAAATATGGCCGTGGTCACGGGAAAGATGATAATTACAAAGGTTTATGCTCGCGCCACGCCAATTTAGCAGTTGGAGCAAGTTCAACACTTGTGAGGTTTATTTGGGATTGTTATGAACTTCGAGAATCTCAACGAAATTGAAAATCGATAATCAATGGACATTAAGAGCAAGGAAGAACGGAGCCGTAATATGTCGGCTATTCGCTCAGGCGATACGAAGCCGGAGATGTTGGTGCGCAAGTATCTGCACTCTCAAGGCTTCCGTTATGGTTTGCATAACCACAAGCTTCCCGGCTCACCTGATATTGTACTCCGTAAATATAAGACAGTCATATTTATCAATGGTTGCTTCTGGCATGGTCATGAGGGCTGCAAGTATTATCGACTGCCAAAGTCTAATATCGAGTTCTGGCAGACTAAGATAGAACGAAACCGCCAGCGTGATATTGAAACTATCACAGCGCTCATAGCAAAAGGCTGGAGAGTCATCACTATCTGGGAATGTGAGTTAAGAAATATTGCTCAACGTAGCGAAACTTTAATCCAATTAGTCAAAGATATTAAAGGTGACTTAAAAAGCGTAGACTATACTCAAGAAGAACAGACTCATATAGCTGCAGAACCGGAAGCAGAATATGGAAGAGATTCTGGTAATATCTGAAAAAACTCTATCGAATAGAAAATTATGACAACTGACAACTCGACATACAGGCAGCTTTTTCACTCTTTGATTCAGCATAAGGAATCGGAAGTGGTAGAGTTCAAGAAGGCGGAGAATAGCTTCGACTTTGATGATCTCGGTAAGTATTTCTCGGCATTGAGCAACGAGGCGAATTTGCGTGGCTTCCCTTTTGCGTGGCTGGTATTCGGCTATGATGAAAAGAAGCATGAAATCGTCGGCACGTCTTATAAGGATGGCGAGGGTGCGCTGAACAAGATGAAGCAAGACCTCACTAATAACATGAGTGACGGTCAGACATTTCGTGAGATTATTCCTGTCGAGGTTGACGGCAAGCGCATACTGATGTTCAAGATTCCTGCCTCTCCACGAAATATCGTTATGAAGTGGAAAGGAATTGCATACGGTCGTGACGGTGAGAGTCTGAAGCCGCTCAATCAGTCTAAACAAGATGAAATCCGCAATCAGACACCATATCGCGACTGGTCTGCGGAGATTGTGCCCAACGCTACGCTTGATGATCTTGATGAGGTTGCGATTGCCAAAGCTCGTAAGATGTTTAAAAAGGTACATAGCCGGATCCCGGTTGCCGAAGTCAACGGTTGGTCAGATGAAAAGTTTCTCAGCAAATGTGGGCTTATGATTGACGGCAAGCTGACACGTGCGGCCATCATTCTTTTAGGCAAGAGTTTTTCGGAGTATCTGCTGAGGCCGGCGGTAGTGCAAGTGACATGGACGTTGCGCGACAAAAACAAGGATGTTGTTGATTATGAGCATTTCTCCGTGCCATACATACTGACAGTCGATGAAATTCTTGCAAAGATTCACAATCTGACACTGCGCGAGATGCCGGGCGGTACATTATTCCCCGACACGATGAAGCAATATGATGACTACTCCATTCGCGAGGCACTTCACAACTGCATCGCCCACTCTAATTATCAGCTCCAGCAGCGTATCAACTTCGTTGAGAATCCCGGATTTCTCTATTACTCTAATGCCGGTTCGTTCATCCCGGGGTCATTGGAAGAGGTCCTGAGCACCGATGAGCCGCAGAAGTTCTTCCGCAACGACTGTCTTTGTCAGGCGATGGTACATTTCAACATGATTGATACCGTGAGCCGTGGCATAAAGAAGATGTTCACCGAACAGTGGCAGCGCCGCTTCCCTATGCCTGACTATGAAATTGACAATGACAGGCAGCAAGTAGCTGTTCGCATTTACGGTACGTCCATCGATGAGCGTTACACCAACATGCTTAAGAATAACGATTCACTTACCCTTTGGGACTGCATCTCACTTGACGCTATCCAGAAGGGTCATCGTATTGACGAAACGGTTGCGCAAGACATGATTCAGCGCGGTCTCATCGAAGGCGAAGCTCCAAACTACCGTATCTCGCTGACTGTAGCCAAGAAAACAAAACAACTTTCCGGTTATACTCGCGTTGTCGGCTTAGAGCGAGACAAGATAAAGCATATGGTACTCCAATATATTCAGAACGCCGGTTCCGATGGAGCCAAGCGTAGCGACATTATGGAATATCTCGCTGGTACTCTCCCCAGCCGCAACACTCCCGAACAGAATCTTGTGCTATTAAAGAACATTATGAATGAAATGAAGAACGAAAATAAGATATCTACAGATGGTAGGCTTTGGTATACAGAGTCTCAAATTTTCGGATAGTTCCCGGATAGTTATGCCAAATTTCGGATAGTTGGACCGAATTTCGGATAGTACAGGATAGTTTTCGGAGAGTTTGAGATGAGTGAATTTACGACTAGTTGGCTCTGTTTTACGACTATTTTACGACTAATTTGTTGTTCTTACTACTAGTTGGTATCCTAAAACGGATAGTTGACAGGAGATCGGATAGTTCTCGGATAGTTTGAGACTACCCGGGATAGTTGTAAAAAATGAGTAGTTGAAAGAAAAACATCTTATATCAAAAGTTTCCATAAAGGAAATTCAGGAAAGATAAGGGCAGGAGTGTCGCATATTTTGTGTAACTTTGCTGATTGCAAGGTATGCCATTGCCGCAACGCGCTGCAATGGGCATTAAAAAACAAATAACGAGACACAAAAGCACGAGACAAAAAAATGAAACGCATACTGACCACGCTTTTTTTCGTAGTAGTCGTCGCCGGAGCGATTTCGGCGCAGACCGTTACGGCCGTTACGACGGCAGCCGGCACGCTTCAGTCCGTACTCACGACCGCGCCTGACAAGGTTGTCGCCCTCGTAGTGCAGGGTCCGGTGGATGCCGGTGACTTGGAATTTATAAACACCAAGATGACATCGCTGGAAAGCCTTGACCTCAAAGGCGCAACCATCGAGGCATACTATGGAGCCGGCCATGCCATCAACGGCGTGCAGCGCTATGACGCCAATTACTTGCCCGAGATGATTTTTGCCGGGCTGCGGGCCAAGACACTCACGCTGCCGTTGACAGCCAAACTGCGCATAGGCGAGGGTGCCTTTGTGGGAGCATCGCTCACTGCCGTGACCATTCCGGAGAATGTAGGCGAGGTGGGTGACGGCGCTTTTGCCGGATGCCGGGCGCTGAAGTCTGTGACCGTAAAGACTAATACAGGATCGGGTTCGGACATCTTTGCCAACTGTACGGCCCTGACTACGGCCGACATCTCGGCTATGACAGAAGTACCCGTGCGCATGTTTGACGGCTGCTCCTCGTTGTCTTCCGTGATTGTCAATCCGAGCTGTATCTCTATAGGCACGGCCGCATTCCGTGGATGCAAGGCTCTGAAGTCCTTCGATTTTGCTTCGACGCTGACATCTTTGCAGCCCTCCGCCTTCGAATGCTCGGGCTTACAGAAGATAGATATGACGGCAAGTCAGGATATTTTTGCCTTAGGACAATATGCTTTTGCCAATTGCAGCAGCCTGACCGAGGCATTGTTCGCGGACAATATTGTGAATATATCCGAAGGCGCACTTTTCAATTGTGAGAAGCTGACTTCTATTCATTTGCCCGGCTCCCTTACCGGTTTTGGTAACGCCATGCTGTCCAATACAGCTATAGCCGGGAAAATAGAAATGCCGAGAATGTCGATGACCATAGGCGACTACGCTCTGACCGGAGCCGCCGCCGTTTCGGAAATTGACATTCCCGCATCGGTATTCTACATCGGCAATGAAGCCATGTCCGGCATGTCCGGTCTGAAACGTATCAATGTCTCCAAACATCAAGCTATTCCGTCAATCGGCATGGACGTATGGTCAGACGTAGACCAGCCCAAAGTGACGTTGATAGTGGCCGACAGCATGTACGGCGAATTCAAGGCTGCCGAGCAGTGGAAAGAATTTGACATCGTGATGATAAGCGGCACTGACGATATCACGTCCGAATCCGCGGGTGTGTCTGTCAAGGGCCGCTTCGAAGGTATGGATCTGCATGTCGTGGCCACCGGAGTTCCGATGAAACGTGTCGAACTGTATGATGTTTCGGGAGCATTGCTGACGGCTGTCGACACTTCCGAAAACGAAATTGTCATTCCGACAGCGGCGTATACGACGCGCGTATATGTTGCTAATGTCATTTTGGCCAACGGAAGCCGCGCGGCAGTCAAGTTGATGCGTTGACGGCGGCACGCGTATGCCGCAAGAGCGTTCAGGTACGAATGCGACGCTGCAGGCGATGCATTCTAACAGATCGAAAGAGTATTAAATATGGGAAAGAACAAGTTGCGCAAGTTTGCCGAAATGGAGACTATTCCCTTTGTCTTCCAATATCCTTACGGGCGTCTTGTTTCGGAAGAAGCGTCTTGCGATGCCACTAAGACAGCTTCCGATGACGAGAATTGCGCGGAGTCATGTCTGCGTGCCCCGATGACGGCCGCCGATGTGGCCGACCGCTCGACATTTCCGTTGCGAGGTCGCTGGCACAGCGATTTCTTCCGCAACGACGGGCCTATAGTGCTTGAATTGGGGTGTGGCAAAGGAGAGTATACAGTTGCATTGGCTCGCCGTTTTCCCGAAGCCAATTTCATTGGCGTGGACATCAAGGGTGCGCGTATGCATGCCGGAGCTACGGCTGCACGAGACCTCGGGCTGACCAATGTGGCTTTTGTGCGTACGTCTATCGAGCTTCTCGAGGCCTTCTTCGCCCCCGGAGAGGTAGATCATCTATGGATTACTTTTCCCGATCCGCAGATGAAAAAGGTGCGCAAGCGTCTGACTTCAACGCGTTTCCTGCGAATGTATCGTCGCCTGACGGGCGTCGGAGGCAGTGTGCGGCTCAAGACCGACAGTCCTTTCCTGTATACATATACGCGTGAGCTGGTACACCTCAACGACATGCCCGTATATGCCGATGTCCCCGATTTGTATGCCCCGTGGGCAGACATCCCGGCCAATATGTCCGGTATCATGGATATACGCACTCATTACGAACGTCAGTGGCTTGACCGCGGACTCACTATCAAATATCTGCATTTCGGCCTTCCGGAAGACTCGGAAGCGCCGCTTGCCGAATATACCGAGGATATTCCCGAGGATACATACCGCAGTTACAGCCGCGGTCAGGTGCAGCGTCCCGACCTTTGTCCGCCGCCACCCGTGAGCGACCTTGACATTTCCTAATTATTTGCAACATTATGAACAACGATATAATCTATCCCAATCTGGTTCTTGACGCCTTGCGCACCGTGCGCTATCCCGGCACAGGCAAGGATATCGTCAGCGAAGGCATGGTGGCCGATGACATTCGCATCGACGGCCGCCGTGTTTCCTTTTCCATAATTTTTGAAAAGAATACCGACCCGTTTGCTCGCTCGGTAGTACGCGCTGCCGAGGCTGCCATTTTGACACACATAGGCGAAGATGTAGACATCAAAGACAACATCTCTATTGCCACTAAAGCCCCGGCGGCTAAAGCCCCGGCGCCCGTGCTCCCCGGCGTGCGCAACATCATAGGCATAGCCTCGGGCAAAGGCGGGGTGGGCAAAAGTACCGTCGCCGCCAACCTTGCCGTGGCCCTCGCTCGCGAAGGCTACAAAGTCGGCGTCCTCGATGCAGACATCTTCGGCCCGTCCATGCCCAAAATTTTCGGGGTCGAAGGCCAACAATTGTACATGCGCACCGATGAAGCCGGTCAAAACCTGATTGTGCCGGCCGAGAATTACGGAGTCAAGCTGTTGAGCATAGGCTTCCTTGTAGAGCGCGACAGCGCCGTGCTGTGGCGCGGCTCTATGGCCTCTACCGCCCTGCGCCAGCTTATCACCCAAGGCGACTGGGGCGACCTTGACTACTTCGTCATCGATATGCCTCCGGGCACCAGCGACATACATCTGACCTTGGTGCAGACACTGCCCATCACCGGCGTGGTTATCGTCTCCACGCCCCAGCAGATAGCCCTGGACGATGCACGCAAAGGCATAGCTATGTTCCGTGGCGATAAGGTGGACGTTCCCGTACTCGGCATCGTCGAGAATATGGCGTGGTTTACGCCCGAACAGCATCCGGACGAGCGGTACTATATCTTCGGCAACGGCGGAGCCGTCGATTTGGCCAAAGAATTGGATATGCCGCTGTTGGCGCAAATACCGCTGGTGGCCTCCGTGGGTCGGCACAACGACGACGGTATACCCGTAGCGGCCGGCGACGGGCTTGGCGCACAATCGTTTATACACCTGGCGCACGAAGTGACAGACGCCGTAGAACGCCGCAATGCCACGCTCCCGCCCACCCATGTCGTGCAGGTAAAGCATTGATATACCACTCATAGACATACTACTGCATATCAATACAGAAGACAAAAAAGATATGACAAAACGCAAGATACTGATAGCAAACGGCCCCAATTTGGGCATACTCGGGCAGCGGCAGCCCGACATTTACGGCACGGACGGCATTGACGCCATCATTGATGCCGTACGCAGCCGCGTGGGCGATGCCGTCATTGTAGAACACTTGCAGACCAACCACGAGGGCGTGCTTATTGATGCCCTTAATGCCAAGGCACATGACCCGTCGTATGTCGGTGTCATTATGAATGCCGGTGCGTGGACGCACACCTCTCTGGCTGTGGCCGATGCCGTGGCCGCTATGGACGCCCCGGTGGTGGAGGTGCATATCTCCAATGTGCATGCACGCGAGGACGTACGCCGCAACTCGCTCATAGCCCCGGTATGCCGCGGAGTCATTACCGGCTTTGGTATACATAGCTATGTGCTTGCAGCAGATTATCTTATGACACTTGCTGACAAATAGAAAGCAACATATACATACGTACAATCATCATCGATATGGATACAAAAGACATAGGACAAACTAAGGAACAGGCAGCCCCATGCGCCGGCTCCGGCAACTTCATGTCAAGCTTTACCAAGTGGTTGGCCCGACCGCAGGTTTGGGGATTTTGCCTAAGCATGGCTGTGTGCGCCATAGTTTCGTTGGCCTTCTTTGCCCCGGACAACTTTCAGGGTAACACCTTGCAACAGTATGACATGCAGCAAGGCGCCGCCAATGGTCACGCCGCTCAGGAATACGAACGGCAGACCGGCGAAAAAGCGCTGTGGACCAACAGCCTGTTCTCCGGAATGCCCACCTTCCAGATAGCGCCCGAATATCCGTCCAACAGCTTGTTTACATGGCTTAACGGCGTATATGGTTTGGGCCTGCCCGGGCTGTCATCGCTGATGTTCATGATGATGTTCGGTATGCTGATAATGCTGTATTGCTGGCGTTTGCGCTGGTGGTATGCGCTCATAGGGGCTCTTTCATGGGGTCTTGTCTCATACTTTGTCATCATTATCGGTGCCGGACATATCTGGAAATTCATGGCGCTGACCTACGTTCCGCCCGTCATCGGCGGCTTGTACTTGGCCTATCGCGGGCGCTACCTTGCCGGCGCTGCTATCATGGCACTCTTTGCCATGCTTCAGCTCAATGCCAACCATCCCCAAATCACGTATTACAGCGCCTTTGTGATGGTCGCCCTTGTGATAGCCTGGCTGGTGCGCGATATTAGGAAAAAACACCTGCGCCGCTGGTGTATCGCCACCGCTGTCTCGCTGGCGTCTGCGGCTTTAGCCCTTGGCGCCAACCTCCCGGCGCTATACCATACCTACGAATATGCCAAAGAAACCAAGCGCGCGCAAAGCGAGTTGTTGGCTGATGATGCCGCCCATGGCGTTCAATCGGCCAAGCCCGCCGACCCCAAGGGCCCTACCGGTGGGCTGCCGCGTGAAGAGATAGGCGGATGGAGCAATACGCCCTCCGAAACCCTGTCGCTGCTAATTCCCAATATAAAGGGTGGAGCGTCCATACGTCCCGAAAAAGGAGCAAATGTCCCGCTGTCGCTTGACAAAAGTTCGCATTGCGACTTCAAGATGCTGAGCAATGACCAATTCGGGTTGATGTCCCAGTTCACCGAATACTTCGGAGGCAAGGGTATGACCAACGGCCCGTTCTACCTTGGCGCCATCATCATTGCACTCTTCATACTGGGCTGCTTTATCGTCCGCGGTCCCACCAAATGGGCGTTGCTTGTGTTGACGCTGTTCTCCGCATTCCTGGCCATGGGTAATCACTTTGAGGCGCTCACCGACTTTATGATAGACTACGTCCCGCTGTACAACAAATTCCGCGCCGCCGAGACCGCCTTGGTCATAGCGTGCGTATGCGTGCCGCTGTTGGCTATGCTCGGACTGCAAAAGTTGATGGAAGAAAAAGACGGCCTGCGCCGTTACAAAAACGAGTTGATAGCATCCTTCGGGTTTTGCATCATCTTGTGCCTGTTTGTGTTCGTTGCTCCCGGATTTTTCGGCGAACCATTAAGCGAAGACGAAACTCAATGGCTCGTCCAAGCCAAAGAGCAAATGGCTCAAAGTGGTGCGCCGGCCGAGTATTACGGCTATATAGATACTACTATTAGTAATATCAAGCAGATACGTCTCGATATTGTCAGCGCCGATGCCTTGCGTTCCGCTCTGTTCCTGATATTGGGCGGCGTACTTGTCTTTGTCGCCGCGTGCGGCAAGCTTAAGCGCGGCTATGTCGTTGCCGGCCTCGGGCTGCTGGTGGTCGTGGACATGTACGGTGTCGATAAACGCTACATCAGTTCCGAGTCCTATGTCAACAGCGCCAATGCCTTTGTGCAGAGTTTCTATGCCGACCCACTGGCCGCCGACTCGATAGACAAAGTCATACTCCGGGACAAGGGGTACTATCGTGTGGCCGATTTAGACAATTTTGGCGGCTACCGCCGCAGCTACTACCATAATATGGTGGGCGGTTATCATGCCGCCAAGCTTAATCGCTACAATGACCTCATAGACACGCACACAATCTTCGAGCCGTCCGTACTGGATATGCTCAACGCCAAATATGTCATCTTCAACGGACGTCTCGAAACCAATCCGCGGGCCTGTGGTCCTGCATGGCTCGTGGACAGTATCCGTTATGTGGACGGTGCGCGTGCCGAGATTGTCGGGCTCAAGGGCCTCGATTCGCGACATGTCGCCGTAGCCGATAGTCGCTTCGCCTCCACACTTGGTCAGGCCGTGGCCACGACAGTCGGCGACACCGTTGTCTTGGCGCGTCATACGCCCAACACCTTGGAATACAAGGTGACGAGTGCTCGCGGCGGCATCATGGTATGCTCCGAAGTGTGGTTCCCGTGGGGATGGCGTGCTACCATCGACGGCAAAGAAGCGCAGATAGGACGTGTCGACTACGTGCTGCGTGCCATACGGATTCCGGCCGGCACGCATAATGTGGAGATGACCTTCGATCCTCAATCCATGCATACCACCGCCACCGTTGCATACATAAGCATCATATTGATATACTTGCTGGTACTCTCCGCTTTGGGCGTACGTTTGACATACCGTGCAACCTGCCGCATAGGAGGCGACACGTCCGGAACCGGTGGCGAAATCCGATTACCCCGAGACGATCGGCAGAAACTATAGAAGATGGGCTTAGGGCGATGGTATAAAAGATGGCGGCATGGCCGTGGCTTCGGCGTTCATTCGCCGTTGGCCTACGCCCTGGTTACCGAAGTGCTGCGTAAGCAGCGTTGTTATGCCTACCATGCCGAGCAATACCCGAGCCTCGGCGGCGGAGTTCTCTGTCGAGCCCGTGCGCGGATGCTTGTACGTTTGGCCGCCTTTGCGGACGCTCGCGCTGCCGATGTCTCACATATAGATGACCCGTGCGTGCGCCGGACTGTCATCGATGTTCTACGGGCATACAGTCCCGACATCCGGTTCTCCGCCGGGGACGCGGACATTGTCGTCACCGACAGCGCTTCGGCCTACGACATCCCGCGCCCCGGGGACAAGGTCGTTCTGCTGGTGTCTCTGGGGCTTGGTGAAACGCCTAAACGCCAATCCATGGACAAGGCTCTCTCAGAGGTCAAGAAAGGCGCCATCACCATAGACAACGCCCGGGACACAGCCGTCACCGTATTGCGGCAAGACTTACCGCGACAGACCATTGAGGCTGCCTTCTGAGCTGTAAAATAGCCACTGTGTATCCAAAATCGTATTCAGATCTCCAAAAGCAATAAACAGGCACAAATTCACGTTTATAATTAAGATACCCCCATCCGTTAAGCATCATTGTGAAGACACTGGTATTTGCCACCAATAACGCCCATAAGCTCGAGGAACTTCGCGCCATCGCCGCCGACACCTTCGACATCCGCAGCCTCAATGACATAGGCTGCCATGACGACATCCCCGAGGATGCCGACACGCTCGAAGGTAATGCACGGCAGAAGGCCCGATGGATCTATGAGCGCTATGGCGTGGATTGTTTTGCCGATGATACCGGTCTGGAAGTCGATGCCTTGGACGGCGCCCCCGGCGTGCATAGTGCGCGCTATGCTCCCGGTCCGGGACATGACTCGGCTGCCAATGTGCGCCTACTGCTGCACAATTTGCGCGATGTTCCCGAAGGACGCCGCACTGCGCGGTTTCGCACGGTCATAGTCCTTATGCTCGGCGGATGCGAACACGTCTTTCACGGAGTCATCGAAGGCTCCATAGCCACCGAACCGCATGGCGACGGCGGCTTCGGGTACGACCCGGTGTTTATCCCCGAGGGCCGGACCGAGACCTTCGCTATGGTCGGAGAAGAAGCCAAGAACGCTGTGAGCCACCGGGCGCGTGCCACGCAGGCCCTGATGCGATACTTGCGCGAGGTAGATATATGACAGGGGCAAATGGTTGAGTGTGAACAATAAACGTAAGTATTTAGCATTAGAAACACATTTATCCAAGCAAACATTCATCGAAAATAGAAATAATAAACCCATTCATACAGATGATACGTAAAATACTATTCACGATAGCGGCCATAGCGGCTTGTGCCGTTGGTGCCGGCGCTCAGGGACTTGTAGGCGACTGGAACATTTATCCGCTGTATAGCGGTGAAGTGTCGTATATCGCCGAGTCGCCTTCGATGGTGTACTACACCTGTTCGTCGCGTCTGTTCTCTTACGACAAAGAATCTCACGAAAGTTATTCGTACAATACGCGCAACAAGCTCAGTGACACAAACATCGCCGGCGCATACTATAATTATGACGGTCGTTATGTGATGCTGGCCTATGACACCGGCAACATCGACTTGGTATACGATGACGGTCGCGTGGTCAATATGCCGGATATTCTCAATGCCCAGCTGACTTACACCAAAGGCATACGCGACGCGGCTTTCTATAAAGGGAAAATTTATGTCGCCACCGATTTCGGTCTGGTCATTTTTGACGACAGCCGCCACGAAGTGTCCGAATCGGGCATCTTTGGCAAGGCAGTGGATTGCGTGACCATCGTGGATGACCATATTGTCATGTTCATGGAAAAAGGCGTGGGTAACGATTACTCCCTGTGGAGTGCACCGGTCACCGGCCGACACAACGCCATAAGTAAGTTTGTTCGACTTGGAGGCACATATGTCAAGTCGCTTGTGACTGTCGGGACGAAGGCTGTCGGCGTCAATGGCAACGACAACAAACCGATTATATATAATATAGACTGGAATACGAACAAATTCAAGGTCGAAAACGGCGTCGATGTCGTCGTGGGCGATATCGTGGTTACACCACAGTCGGCCTACTACCTCACCTCCGGCGAAATTGTGATACTTGACGGCGAGGGTAAGGTGGCCGATCGTCATGCCATTCCCGATGAATTGAAAAACGACAAAATAGCCACTTACAGCGGCCTCAATAGCGTTTGGGCTGCCGGACCCGAAGGCCTTGGCAACTACGATATTTCCGGGGCGACGCTCACCGTCCTGGCCGACAGGATTAAGCCCGTAGCTACGACGTGCGACAACGTGGCGTTCATACGCACCAATTCGGCCGGCAATAAGATTTATATCTCCAATCTCGGCGTGACCAACTACAAGAGCATCATCACCATCGGCGATATTTGGTGGATACCCCAGCATACCAACGTCATCGAAGGCGGCGTGCCGCGCGATATCTCCTTGACAGTGGCCTCGGCAGACAATTCCACGGTCAAGAAAGAACAGGAAAAGCGCAACACTACAGCCATGCTTGGCGGCGTCACTCGTTTTGTGGTGGACCCCGACAATGACGATCGCTACTACATAGGCAACAACTTCGAGGGTGTCTACGTCATCGAAAACGACAAGGAGATAGCCAAATTCAACGAAAAAAATTCGCCTATGTATGCATGGTGGGGTGTCAAGGTGCACGATGTAAATATCGACCCCGAAGGCAATCTGTGGGTGGGCGCCTGGACGCTCAGCAATACACAGGTGTCACCATACTATATCTTGCCCAAAGCCAAACTCAAAGGCGACTTGTCCACTATCACTAAGGATGATTGGATAGCCACCAAGCACCTCGGTAATGATGTCGGCAATAAGGATATGGGCAGCCTGATATGCAGGAAATCGAATATGGTGTTCACTTGGCACAGCAAATTCGGCAACCCGGTATGTGCCTACGACACCAAAGGTACGTATACCAATACATCGGATGACGTTTTCTACGAGATCTCCGATATGATAGATCAGGACGGCAAGACCTTCTCGTGCGACCGTATCACCTGTGCCATCGAGGATCAGCGCGGTCGCGTATGGGTGGGCACGACTTCCGGTCCTTTCGAGATTACCAATCCGAGCAAGGCCACCGACCCCACCTCGCGTATCACCAGACTGAAAGTGCCGCGTAACGATGGCACCAACTATGCCGACTATCTGCTTGACACCGAACAAATCAACGATATGTCCATCGATGCGGCCAACCGCAAATGGATTGCCACAGAGAACTCCGGCGTATATCTCGTCAGCGAAAACGGCGACCAGATTATCGCTCATTACACCACCGACAATTCGGCGCTGCCCTCCAATACGATATACTCCGTATTATGCAGCCCCGTGGACAATGTTGTATACTTTGGTCTGAAGACCGGGCTTGTGTCCTTCAATAGCACCTCGTCTCCCGCCGCCGATACCTACGACAACGTCTATGCATATCCCAACCCGGTACGTCCCGATTACACCGGATGGATTACCATCACCGGCCTTATGGACCAGTCGCTGGTGAAGATTGCCGATGCAGCCGGCAACGTTATCTACCAGACGCGTTCCAATGGCGGAATGGTTACATGGGACGGCTGTGACACAGGAGGCAACCGCGTGCGCTCCGGCGTATACTATGTCTTTGCATCGCAGAATGCCACCGGATCTTCCGAGGGTGCTGTCACCAAGATTGTAGTCATCAACTGAGCTGCCGGGCATTGACTGACGCCAAATATACCGACGTTGCGGCCGTCCTGTTTGCAGGAATGGCCGCAACGCGCATTTAGGCACGACTTTTGCCGTGAAGTTTATGCCAAGTCATAGGCAGCAGGTTAGGCCCTGTCGTAGACTTCGGCACATCACGACCACCAATCGAACACATACACGCTTACAATTATGGATTCTGACAAGCATCCTCTGAAATATGCCGATGAAAAAGACCGCTCGTATGGTCTTGTCGGCATGGCTATATCCTTGACAGTCTTTGATGGAGAAGATATGCTCTCCGCGATATGCCTTGACAACGCTCCCGGAAGCGGCGCCGAGATGGCTCCCGAGTTCCATTTCTCCGGCAATCCCACGTTGAGTGTCGGGGCAGCTTGGCGGCATACCGTTAAACAATTTGAGCTGACGGCTGCTATGCTTGTCGGCAATGCCCTGTGTCGTGCATATGTAGGACGCAAGATACGTATGACGCCCACTGTCAGCAAGGCCATTCGCGATGTAGTCGTGCGAGTCGGCAACGACACTTGTGACTTGGAAATTGACGAGATTGACCGATTGTACGACAAAGTGCATGACAATCTCGAACGCGTGTTTATGCACAATCGCGTGGTGTCGGTGGCCAATAATTTTGCCGACACTTTGCAGCGTCAGCGGCGTCTCACTGCCGCCGAAGTCGCCGACGTCCTTGCTCCCCTGTTGTAAAGGCCGGCTATACTAAGATAGCCGTTATAGCATTCATCGCTATAGCAGCTATCATGGTTATGAAAGCTGTTTCGCCGCATAAGTCATCCTCCCCTACGTGGGTCATAACTTCTCCGCTTATTCGATTATAAACAACCGTTTTCACCGTGCCCGAGAGCAAAATCCCCGTCCCATATAAGCCGTTGGCGGTCATAGCCGCCGGGACAATAATTTTGGCCTTTGCTATGTGGTTGGCCGGGCATTCGTACATCGCTTTTTGGGACACTCAAACGTATATAGATGCGGGCGGCAATATCTTGCGGCATGGCGCCGATGCCATCCGTACCCCCGTATACCCATTGATAGTAGGACTTTGCCGCCTTTTGCCCGGTGAGACGGCGTGGGTGTATGCACTCGTAATTCTGCAACTCGGTGCCTTCGTGGCCACTGTTCCTGTGATATGGCGTGTGGCCGCACGGCTCATGTCGGCGCGAGCCGCGCTCCTAACCACCGGGGCCTACGCCTGGTGCCCTACTTTTGTGTCATATGCCATGTTTGTCATGCCCGACATTTGGTGCGTCATAGGCGTGGCGGTGCTTCTTGCCGTGGCTCAAGATTTTGCCGAACACGGAGGCCGTAAAGCCTTGGCGTGGTGTGTCGTTGTGTCCATAGCCTTGACGCTGCTCAAGCCATCCAATATCTATATCGCGATATGGTGGGTTGTGATAGCCATGGCCTTACTGCTGCGGCGTAACCGACGCTGGTGGCGCTATCTTGTTCCTGCATTTGCCATGGCTGTGGTCCTGGGCGGCTACGGACTGTTGGTGCAGCGCTTAACCGGCTACTATACCGTTTCGGTAGTTTCCGACATCAACGACTTGGGCAACGCTGCCCAGCGCCGCAAGCTCGTGCCCGAATTGGCTCCGGACAGTGCCACCGCCGACCTCTTTCGGCGTATCAATGCCGCCGACACCGTCACCAATCTGCGGCGACGCCAGATGGCCTTCATTGGTACCGAGTCGTTGACGTATGCCCAAATACACTCCGTCATGTCAGCCACCAAGGCCTATGACCCGGCGCGGTGGCATCGCGGCATCCTTGTGCGCCTTTTCGAGTCTATGCCCTCAAACGCCTTCCCCATACACGGCAGCGACCGTCTCAAATACTATACCAACGCCTTGCATGTCAGTTTCTATGTTGTGTACATTGTCATTTTGGCGCTGTTCGTGTGGCTTAGTACGGCCCGATGCCGACATGTCGGCGCGTGTGGGACGCGGCTGTTTCGATTGTGGGCGCTGTGGGTGCTTGTCTGCGGCGGCATCGCCACGGCCATCATTGGCGGTTTTGATGACTACGGACGACTTGCCATGGGTGTGTATCCGGCTCTGATGCTGCTGTGCGGTGCTGCTCTCGCGGCTCCTTCGGATACTGAGGAGTGAGGACGCGCGGCGTGGTGCTCCGTGTCGAAATATGCCAACGTGTTTAACGACTTTTTTGCATCGTGTCTGCGGCTATTTCGTCGTTTTTGGTTAATTTTGCAGATAAGTAATACGGAGTGACGATAGCAGCCACGGTGGCGGTCTCGAAATCCTCCGGCACACATACGGCAGATAATTATGGAGAATAAATTCAAGATGGTGGCCAAGACCCTCAAGGGTCTCGAGGCTGTACTTGCAGACGAACTTCGTGCCTTAGGGGCCTTTGATGTAGAACCCGGGCACCGCATGGTATCCTTCGGGGGCGACTTGGAAACACTATACCAGGCCAACTTGAGCTGCCGTACGGCATTGCGCATACTCAAGCCGTTTTACGAATTCGAGGCCGGCGACCCGGACGAGCTTTACGATGCCGTCAAGGCCTACGATTGGGGCTCGCTTCTGACACTTGCCAAGACCTTCAGCATTGATACCACGGTATACAGTGACGAGTTCACACACTCGCGTTTTGTTACTTACCGCGTCAAGGATGCCATAGTCGATTGGTTTAAGGACCGTTACGGCGAGGACAAACGTCCCGGTGTGCGCCTGCAAGATGCAGATGTGATGATTAATGTCCATATCTCGGGCCGCAAGGTGACGTTGTCACTGGACTCGTCCGGTGAGAGCCTGCACAAGCGTGGCTGGCGTCGCGCAAGCACTGAGGCGCCTATTAGCGAGGTTCTCGCCGCCGGTATATTGCTGCTGAGCGGATACCGCGGCGACCGGCCGTTCGTCGACCCCATGTGCGGCAGCGGCACCTTCCTTGTGGAAGCCGCTTTGATTGCCGCCAATATCAAGCCGGGTGTGTTCCGTCAAAGCTTTGCCTTTGAGCATTGGCCCGATTTTGATGCCGACCTCTTTGATCGTCTGGCCAATGACGATAGTGAAGAACGCCCCATCGCACATCCCATCATCGGCCGTGACATCTCGCCGGCAGCCGTTGATATCGCCCGCCGCAACCTCACTGCCGCCGGTGTGGCCAAGGATGTGGATCTGGCCGTACAGCCCATATCCGCATGGGAAGAAGCACCTGCACCCGAAGGCATTATCGTCACCAATCCGCCTTATGGTGAGCGTATCAGCGCTCCGGACATGGAGGCTATCTACGAGACCATAGGGTCGAAACTTAAACACGTTTTTGCCGGTTGGGAGGCATGGATTATCGGCTATCGCGAAGAATACTTCCGTTGCATAGGTCTGGCTCCCACCACCAAGATAGACTTGTACAACGGTTCGCTGGACTGCCAGTTGCGCCATTATGTGATATTTGCAGGTACCAAGCGCGATTTTCGTGCTGCCGGAGGCCGGCTTAAGACCATAGAAGACCGCGCCGATCGTCAGCGTCGAGACGAGCGCAAGGCCTTCCGCCGCGATGACCGCGATGACCGTCGCTCGTTCCGTGATGACCGTCGCGACGGACGCCGGCGGCCTTTTGACCGTGATGACCGTCGTCCGTTCCGCGATGACCGCGATGACCGCCGCAAGCCTTTCTCTCGCGACAACCGTCGTCCCTTCCGTGACGATCGTGACGACCGCCGTGGTACCGCAACCGAAGGCTTTGCACCCGAGAGCGAAAATCCGATGGCACGTCGCCGCAATATACATGCACTCAAATCTATCGGCGGCGGCGGTCCCAAGTTGCCCCCGTCCACGGGCGCTATTATGCGCGATCGCGGATGGAAGAAACGCTCCTTGCCGCCCAAGGACAAAGGAGACGATGCCGCCGAAAAAGAATAGGACAATATAGGCTGCCAAGCAAAAGCGGTCAAGATGTACCTGTCAAGTAAAAAAATACCTGTCAAATAATAGCTGACATCATACTTACAATACAACAAAACACTTCGTTTGCGCTATGGACAACATCAAATGCGTCGGAATTTTGACCTCCGGAGGCGATGCCCCCGGCATGAACGCCGCTATACGCGCCGTCACTCGTTCGGCCATATACAATGGGCTTAAAGTCAAAGGTATATATCGTGGCTACCATGGGCTTATAGCCGATGAAATAAAAGAGTTTCACACCCAGGATGTTTCCAATATCATTCAGCAGGGCGGAACCATTCTCAAAACAGCTCGCTGCAAGGAGTTCGCCACACCTGAAGGCCGTCAATTGGCATACGATGTCTTGCGTCGACATAGCATTGACGCCCTCGTCGTTATCGGCGGCGACGGTTCGCTGACCGGCGCTCGCATTTTTGCCAACGAATTCAACTATCCCATCATAGGTCTTCCGGGTACCATAGACAACGACCTCTATGGCACGGATAGTACCATAGGATATGATACGGCGCTTAACACCATCATGCAATGCGTCGACAAGATCCGCGATACTGCTACCAGTCACGAGCGCTTGTTTTTTGTAGAAGTCATGGGCCGTGACGCCGGTTTCCTGGCCCTTAACGGAGCCATAGCCACCGGCGCCGAGGCTGCCATTATTCCCGAAATAAGCACCCAAGTCGACCAGCTGGCCGAGTTGATACAAAACGGCTTCCGCAAGAGCAAGAACTCGTCTATAGTGCTTGTCGCCGAAAGTCCCGTCACGGGTGGCGCCATGGGTCTGGCCGAACGCGTCAAGAACGAGTACCCCGGATACGATGTGCGCGTGTCCATCCTCGGACACCTGCAACGCGGCGGATCGCCTACGGCTTTTGACCGCATTATTGCCTCGCGTATGGGTGCCGCCGCCATCGATGCTCTTATGGAAGACCAGCGCAATGTGATGATTGGCATTAAGAACGATGAGATTGTGTACGTGCCTTTCTCCAAGGCTATCAAGAACGACAAGCCCATCAATCGCGACCTCTTGGAGACACTTCGCCGTCTTTCCATCTGATAATATGACAAATATTCCGCACGGCCGACAGGACATCCTTGTCGGCTGTACGGCATATGTTTGTCGTGCTTCCGTCCTCTGGTCGGGCGACGTCTTACACGGGCTGAAAAGCTGTATCTGTTCTTCTGTTTGCGGCATTGCCGCGCATTCATTCACTCGAGAGTTCGTATCCGCCACCACTTACCCCAAAAAACAACATTCCCTTTATATCCATGAAAATTCTCCATACAGCCGATTGGCATCTGGGACACCTCCTATACGGTTGCAACCGTATAGACGAACATCGCTATGCCTGCCGTCAATTGATTGCCGTAGCTAAGGCCGAACAGCCTGACGCTGTGGTTATTGCCGGTGATATATACGATGTGGCGACTCCTTCTGCCGAGGCTGAGAAACTTTTTGTAGAAACCATACTTGAACTTACGAAAGTCGTTTCGGGAGTGACTGTTGCGGCCATTGCCGGGAACCATGACAGCGCTCGCCGTCAGGATGCGCACAGCCCTCTGTGGGAGCGTGCCGGAGTGCATGTCGTAGGCGGCATCGTATCCAATGCTCTGTATGACGTCGAAAACTCCGAAAACATCGAGAATTCTAATCCCGATACGGAAGCACCTTGCTCGGTGCTTGCCGAATCAGACGGCATACTGCGCGAAAAATATATTTTCGAAGTCCCCGGGCGCGGTTACATCATTGCTGTTCCGTATGCCAACCGTTATGTTGACCTTGGAAGTCTGTGCTCGCGCCTTACGGCGATAGTCAGGCACTTAAATGTCAATGATTTGCCTGTGGTTATGGTAGGGCATGCCACCGTGGACGAGCTGGTAGGCGCAAATCGGGTAGATTTGGTTGCGAGCTACGGCGGTGAGATTTCGGAAGTGCACAACGACGATGGCGCTGTGCATCCGGTCGTAGGCACAGTAGAGGGACGTTCCTTAGGAGTATGGGGCAACGGCTTCGACTATCTCGCTTTGGGACACATACATGGCCGATATGTGTATTATGACGACAATACGCACGCCACCGCTGCATATAGCGGCAGCCTGCTGCCTACGAGTTTCGATCAAGCATATGCGCCGCACGGGGTATATATCGTGGACATTCCCGGACGCAAGCACGGACCTGTGACTATGACATTCCGGGAAATCAAGCCGCTAAGGCCGCTGGTGACCATTCCGAGCCTCGGCATGTATACATGGAATCAGGCCATGACCGCCCTCGAAGAATTTAACCCTGCATCCGTGTCATACGTGCGGTTGAATATTAAGCAAAAAGACGCTTTACCACAAGGCTTTATGATGCAGGCACGCAAGGCTGTCGAAGAACGCGGTTGCCGTTGCATCATTAGCACCGTCAATTACGAGCGGCAATTAGATGACGCCGAAGGTGTGCCGGAGGATAGGATGCTCAGTTTCAGCGACTTTGAGCATAAAACGCCACAGGACATAGCGCGGATGTATGTCAGCGAGAGAAAATTGGCCAATTGGGACGCCGAGACACAGCGGCTGTTGCAGGTGGTCCTTGATGAAATAGATGAGGAGAACCGCAATAAATAATTCGCATCACCGAAGCGCGCGGGCCTGTCGTCTTTGGCAAAAGGCGCTGATTGAGCCGCTTCATTAGTTTCCGTCAAAACCTCAATAACCGATGAAAATCAAGAAAATAGCTATACACAACATTGCCACTGTCACCGATTGCGTACTTGATATGGAGCAGGCGCCGCTGCGAGCAGCCGATTTGGTGCTTATATGCGGAGAGACCGGTGCCGGTAAGACGACCATACTTGACGCGATATGCTTGGCCTTATACGGCAAGGCTCCACGCATGGAAGACACCGATATGGTTGCTCGCCGAGGTGAGGCTGCCGAAGCAGACACTTCCGGATTGGGCATGGACGATGTGCGGCAGATGATGACCACCGGCACCTCCGAGTCCTGGGCGCTGATGTCGTTTGCAGTTAAGGACGGCGATGCTGACCGCACATACACTGCCGGGTGGTACTGCTCGTGCGCCAACGGGCGCACCTTTGATGCGTTCATCAAAGGTGTTGCCGGTCGAAAAGGTCGCAACAGCGGATATCGCGATGCCGCCAATTTTCTTGTGCCCGGCGATGTCGTCACCGAAGTCGGCACTGTAGCCGTGCGTGATGGCAAAGATGTCATAGATAAGCGTGTACATGACGAGGTTAAACGTATTGTTGGTTTGGATTTCAACCAATTTTGCCGCACAACGATGTTGGCGCAAGGCCAGTTCTCCAAGTTCTACAAGAGTTCGGATGCAGACAAGGGTGTGATACTCGAAAAAATACTGGGAAACAACGTGTACTCACGTGTCGGCAAACGTGTTTACGAAAAAACACGAGAATATAAAAACGTCTGGGAACAGCTCAATGATCGCCTCGGCGACCTCAAGCCCATGACTGATGACGAGCGCCGAGCTGTCACCGAAGCCATTGCCGAGCAGGGAGCTGTGGCCGCATCTGCCGCCGCTCAATGTCATAGGATAGATACGCGCCTTGCGTGGCTGTCCACTGATGCCGACATCAAAGCCTCGGAGGCTGCCGCCGCCACCCGGAAAAAAGCGGCCGAAGAAGCCCTGACTACTCCGGAATACACTGCAGCAGCGGCACATGTGGCACTGTGCGATGATGCAGCCGCTGTTATCAATGTCCTTCGCGAAGTACAAGGTGATAAAAAGCGGAGCGATGACAGCCGTAAGACGCTGGAAATGTGTGTAAAGAAACTTGCCGTCGCCTATCGCGAACTCAGAGAGCAAAGTTCGCTTCTCGAGGCCGAAAAGGCCAAGCTGCGTGTCAATGAAGACGATTACGCCACCCGGGCATCGCAGCGCGAGGTGTTTGACCAAGACAAGCAATTTGTCGAGGCGCTCAATGCTATTGTTTTATCTGACAGCTCGATGCTGAAATATCGGCACGCCCTTGATGCGAAACGTAAGTCCGAGTCCGAGGCCGAGAATGCACAGGCCAAGGCCGAGAAAGACCTGAAAGCCGCGCAGAAAGCCGTGGATGAAGCAGTCTCGGCGGTCAAGGCCGGGGAGGAGAAACTGGCTGCCTTGAAGCCCGAGGAGGTTAATGCCAACCGCGCCCGTCAGGCCGCACGCCGGGGAGGGTTGGTGTCGCTGCGTACAGCCGTCAGCGAATTGCAAGTCCGCCGGGAAGAGAAGGCCGAGGCCGAGAAACGCCTGAACGAATACAATGATGTCATCAGACAAAAATCCGATGCCATAGGCCGAATAGACCCATTGATAGATACGGCAGACAAGGTATTGAAGACGGTGGAAGATGCTTTTGCTTTGGCCAATATGGCCGCAGGCAAGGATTTGGACAAATTGCGTACACATCTCGAAGTCGGGTGTATGTGCCCGTTGTGCCGACAGAAGATAGAACATGAATTGCCGCAGCGCAGCGACTTGGTGGACGAATGCAACGCCCTTAAGGAACAAAAAGGCTCGGCTCAGAAAAATTTGGACGAATTACGCGACCGGCGCAACACCCTTGTCCGCCAAAAGACTACGGCTGAGGAAATGTGCAAGCAGGTTCGGTATTCGCTCGAAAAGACAAAGGCAGACATAGAAACGCGCCAAAAAGCCATAGACCGGGCTGTCAGCAATCTTCAAGTCGAGACGGGCGACATCGCGACAATAGACGCTATAATTAAGACTTTGGATGACGAAGTTCGGCGTACCGAGGAAACCCTGCAGTCAATAAGCGAGGCTCAGAAGCAGTTGGATGCATTACGCAAGGAAGTGGATTGCTGCGTGACCGCTCGAGACAAGACTCGCGAAAGGCACGAGCAGTGTGTCAATGTACTTACAGATGTTCGGTCAGCCATCAAACAGATAGATAAGGCGTTGACGGATGCCGAGACGACCAAGAACAAAGCGCAGAATACCATCTTGCTCATTGATGCGGAACACATCTTCGGCGACATTCGTGAAGTTTCGGGCCAAGTCGTAAGGGAAGCATACGCCGCCGCGCGTACCGCCGATAAAAAGCAAAAAGACCTGATAGACAGCCAACGGCACAACATCGAATTGCACAGCCGTGCACTCGTCGAGATGCAGAAATTATATGCCCAAGCCAAAGATGCCATGCCCGAAAGCATGGTCGGAGAGGATGGTATCGGCGCCGATGCCGGAACGCAAGCAGCCGCCGATTTTCCGACATCCGGTGATACGTTGACGGAAGCCGTCAGCGTAGACAGCCTCAATCGACTTATGCGAGACATTGCCGCGGCCAAGTATGCTTTGGATGAAATTGCGGCCAAGGCCAAGTCCTGTGAGGCGGCGTTGCAAGACTACCTTGGTGGCCATGACGGCACTTCACGCGACGAATTGGAGCATCTTGCAGCAGCGGATCCACGCGAGACTCTGCAGATGCGCAATATTGTCGGCAAGGCTCAACGGGCTGTCGGCGAGGCTTGTGCACGTCTCGCCGAGGCACAGCACCGTGCGGTCGAACATGCCAAAGTAGAAGGTAATGTCCCATTGACCGAAGTGGAGGGCGACGAAGCCACCGAGGCTGTGCGGCTGCTCCGGGAAGCAAAGACCGAGATGTCGCAACGCCGCGATGCCGCCAATGGCGAGATGGGCAAGCTGAACGAGCGACTCAAATCGGACGATACGCTGCACCGCGAACATCAGGCATTGCTGGAGCGCGTGGCACAGGCCAAGACCGAGTATGACAAATGGGCACGCCTTAACAGCATACTCGGCGATTCAACCGGCGATCGCTTCCGCCGCATAGCTTTGAGTTTTGTTCTCGAGTCGTTGCTTGAACGCGCCAATGTCTATTTGCACAAGCTTACGCCGCAATACGACCTCGTGGGCGTGCGCGGTACGCTCAATATTAATATTCGCGACATCGGTCGCGGCGGTGTTATTCGCTCGGGTAATACACCTTCAGGCGGTGAAACCTTCCTGGTATCACTGGCGTTGTCGTTGGCGTTGAGCGAAATCAGCGACAGTCTTGCTGTGGACACCCTGTTTATTGATGAAGGCTTCGGCACACTTAGCGGACAGCCCTTGCACAATGCCGTGGAACTGTTGCAGTCTTTACAGCGTGATACTTGTCGCCGCGTAGTGCTCATCAGCCACAATGCCTCACTGCGTGAGATGATACCCGTGCAACTCCAACTTACCAAGGACCCGTACACATGCACTTCGACGGTGCGGACGGTGGTCATGTCTTGATGCTGTTGCAGGCAGAGGCTCTGAGTTGTCATAAAGAAAAATGTCAACAGTCATAATGTTCGTTGACGGACTTTTTGATAAGCCAAGCCGATGGCATTGAGACAGCATCGATTAGACGAGGCAAAACATATTGGTATTACTATCCCAAAGACATGGCGAGGGTAGACATGGCGAATGGGCATCGCTTAACACTCATTAACACGTAACAAGCGACATAATTCTTAAAAAATGTATATTTTTGCGAATTAAAGACAGTCTCGGCGATGCGTGAGCGACTGTCGGCACAGCATATACGATACAGACATGAAAATATGCAGAAATTGCGGATGGCCCAATGGCGATGCTGATACCAAATGCGCCAAATGCGGAGGGCGATTGCCGGCTCGGCCTGATGCCGAAGAGCATAGGGCGTCAGGCACGAGCGTCCCGCCGTGCCGGCGGTGCGGCTATCCCGTGTCGTCACTTTTGCGCCACTGTCCGGTGTGTCACGCCGCTTTGAATGTAAAAACGCATTGACCTTCACGCATATATACATATGAGTAAAAACAATTCCATAATAGCTCGGCGCTGTGACTTTGCAGTCGGTGACGTTGTAGACGACCGGTGGAAGGTGCAGGCTTTTTTGGGCGAGGGAACATATGGCAAGGTCTTTCGCGTGACCGATGCTGACGGTCTCGAGTATGCGCTCAAACTGTTGAAGGTCTGGGAAGTGATGCCTGCCGAGCGTGAAGGATTGCTGTGTCGTTTTGACCGTGAGTATGACACCTCGCGTATCGTCAGCCGCCACCTTGTGCATGCGTTGTCCAAGGGGACTGTCGAAGGCAATCCCTATATGGTGATGGAATACTGCGGCGGTGGCGACCTATGGCATGCCACCGTAGAGCGCTCACCGGACCTGGCCTTGCTGTCGCGGCAAATTCTCGAGGGCCTCGGCGACCTTCATCGTGCCGGACGCGTCCATCGCGACCTCAAACCCGAGAATGTGCTGCTGCGCAATGATACATGGGCCATGCTCACCGATTTCGGCATCAGCGGAGATCAGAACAATCGTATGACACGTCGCGGATGGTCGGGCGTGCCGCGCCAACGTTTTGGCACGGTGGCGTATATGCCTCCCGAGCAGCTTAATCCGCGGCGCGGCAACGCCACGGTTCTGCCCACCACGGACATTTTCTCGTTTGGAGTGATGATATATCAGCTGTTGACGCGGACTTTACCCTTCGGACATCTGCGCAGCGATGAAGACATGGCCCGCTATGTGCTCAATGTTCAGCGCGGGCAATGGAATCGCGAAGCCTTGCGCTCTGACATCCGCACTTCGGAGTGGCTTGACCTGGTCGAGGGTTGTCTTGTGCCCGACTTCAAGCACCGTATCAGTAGTGCCGAGGAGGTCGCGCGCCTTGTGCCCGGTGCCGAGGCAGCCGTACATGACACTTTGCGTGTGACTACGGCGGCCGCAACGGCATCGGCGGATGATCCGGTCCTCGTGGCCACCTATGGCGACGATGCCGGCGAGACTTTTGACCTTGCGACCTTAGCCAAGGACTCCGACGTCATATACATAGGGCGCGAGGATGCTGACAGCAGGGTGGCCAATCATATACAGCTGCACGAAAGCGATAGCGCCTATATCTCGCGTCGCCACTGCACCATAGAGCACGACCCATCGATGTATCGATGGATTGTCCGCGACGGGCAATTTCGCGTGGACTGTCCGGTGGCGCAGCGCTCTACAGCCGTATTCCCCTGCGCCACATGCACCGCCACATGCGACCACACCGCGTCCTCGTCTTGGCATCCATCGCTCAACGGGACGTACATCAATTCGGATGAAGTCGATGCCGACGGGCATATCCTTACCATCGGCGACATCATCAGTATCGGCGACACCAAACTACGTGTCGAAAGCGGGATAAAGTCCATCGGTAAATAATCATTAAGGGCTTTAAGATCTTACACGTAGAGCACAAAACAATACGAACACCAATAGAGTATCACATACGACATTACCATGCCCAACGAATCCAACAACAGCGGACACAGCCTCGGCAGCTCCTTAGGCGCCGGGATAAAGTCCATATTCGGTGCCGGCGGTCGGCGCTATTATATCTTGGAGCACAAGACAGCCACTGCAGGCCATCGTGCCGGAGATGTTCGGCGTATCATAGTTGATTACATCGAAATAGGTCGCGATACCCGGTGTCAGATACGTTACGGCGAGGACTGTCCCACGGTCAGCCGTCGCCATGCCGCCATATCCAAGGCTGAGGACGGCGAGACATGGCGTCTGACGCCGCTGTCTCATACCAACGACACTCTGGTCAACGGCAAGCGCGTCACAGCGCCGGTGCAACTGCATAATGGCGATGAAATACAGCTGTCTACCGACGGGCCGCGCATGGGCTTCATCATACCCGAGGGTGATAAGGGTCTGGTTCGCAGCATCGGGCTGTCGGCACGCTTGGGTCTCTTCCGTCGGCAGGCTTTGCGGCCTTATCGCCGCGCCATGGTCGCCATAGGAGTGCTTGTCGCGCTGCTCGCGGCAGCCGGCGTGTACTTTATCGTGCGCCAGCAAGGATTGATACGAGAGCAGCAACAGGCTCTGGAACAGGCTCGTGCAGCATATACGCGCGAAAAGGCGGTTCAGGACTCGCTCATAGCGGCGCTTACGGCCGATAATGCCGCCTTGCGCGGCACCTTGGACGAGCGCATGTCCAACCTTGACGCTATGGGTCAGGCTATAGACGGCACTACCGAGACGCCGGTGACCATAGTGCCGCGTGGAGGAATGCCGCGCGTAGCTTCGCGTCGATACGATAACGGTGCCTTGGATCGTGCCTCGGCTTATGTGTACTATATCAGTGCGGTAGCCATAGATGTGACTGACGAAGATGGCGCTGTGCGCCGTGTGCCGCTGGACGGTAGTGAGTCGCTGAGCGGATGGAGTGGCACGGGGTTCATGCTGCGTGACGGTCGTTTTGTGACGGCGCGGCACGTCATCGAGTCGTGGCTCTTCTGGAACGACCAGGAGGGACAGGATTTCACGCTCAATTTATTGGCAAACAATGGCGGAGCTGTTGTCGCCCATTTTGTGGCGACCTCGCCCACGGGTCGTACCATGCGCTTCAATTCCACTATGTTCCATACCAACGGCACACATGACCGGCGCATGACCACCGAGGACGGAGTTGTTGTCAGTCGTGCCAATACCGATGAAACCGATTACGCATGGTTTAATGCCGGAGGTTCGGGCCTGGATTTCGATGCCGCTGCCAGCAAGGACCTCGGACGCGGCACACGCCTGACCATATTGGGCTATCCGCTGGGTTTCGGGAGCGCCGGTGATGGTGCCATACAGCCGCTTTTAGGTACGGCCACGGTCAGCGTTCCCGGTCTGCGTGACGGTGTTATCTATACTACCGAGACATCCTTGGAACATGGTAATAGCGGTGGTCCCGTGTTCTATACTGACGCCGACGGCAACCTGCGAGTGGTGGGCATCGTAAGCGCTATAGCGGGGTCTTCGCTGGGATTTATAGTGCCACTGTCGGCTGTCAGGTGACGACAATAGGCGTGTCCGATGACCGAAAAATCCGAATGAAAACAAATGGGACGAAGACCGTTGCAGTGAAAACAATCCCGGTGTAACAACATAATACCGCACACATCTCCACATATTGCTCCCCAAGGAGTACCACTTCTCAAAAAAAACACAACAACAATATGGACAAGAAACTTATACTCCAATTGGACAGCCATACCGATGCAGCCGGGAAATTCAAGCCCTCGGCACCGCGGCAAGGCAACGAGGACAGCAGCCTGCTGCTGGTATCCTCGGAGGCAACGCCCGGATATGCGTCCTTCGCCAACGGCGGGGCTCCGGACGGAACAGTAACCATCGGCGATGGCGGCGTTGTGATGGTGGTGGCTGACGGCATGGGTGGCATGAATGCCGGCGAGGTGGCATCTGCCATAGCTATAGACGTGGCTGCCAAAACATTTGAAAACGACCAATGCACGCGCGCCAAGGATGCCGTCTCCCGCGGCCGCATACTTGAAGATATCATACGCCGAGCCGATGCGGCAGTCAAGGACGATGCCTCGCACGATGGCGAACACGCCGGAATGGGCTCGACGATGATTATGGCGTGGTTGGTAGGCAACGAGCTTACGGTCACTTGGATAGGCGACAGCCGAGCCTACTTGTATCGTCCCGGCACCGGCATACTTGCGCTGTCGCGCGATCACTCGTATGTTCAGGAATTGGCCAATAGCGGCGTCTTGACCTACGAGGAGACTTTCGGACATCCGCAGGGCAATATCGTCACGCGCAGCCTCGGCGACCCGAGTCAAGCGGCTCGGCCCGAAACCGTGCAATATACAGTGGGTGACGGTGATGTAATCATGCTGTGCAGCGATGGCCTCAGCGGAGTATTGCGCGACCGACCGCTCGACCGGGATGTAAAGACTCCGACATTAGAGAGTGTCATTGCCGCCAATGCGCATGATGCCGCCGCGTGCCGTCGGGCACTGATGTCGGCGGCACGAGAGGCCGATTGGTACGACAATGTGACGGTGATGCTTTGCCGCGTATGTTCGGGCGCCGGGTTGCCCCTTTCCGCCGGTGTGGGCAAGACGCTCGAAACCGGGGCAATCAACGCCTCCTCCAAGGCCGGTAACGGTTCCGCGAAAGGCAAGACGTCGCGCCGCCGCTATGTGTTGGCTGCCATAATATTTGCTATATTCTTCGTTGCCGGAGCCGCTGTGGCCATATATGTCAAGTCAGACAAGGGTACGGATGCCGCGCAGCCCAAGCCCGTGCCGATAAAGACAGCGCCGGCCAAACCGGCGGAACCCGATACGGCAGACGTACAGCATGTGCGTGGAACGCAGGCATCGCCGGCGCAGCCGCTCGCACAACCCACGCCGCGCCGGCGCATATCCGGACATACGGGGAACCATGCGCCCAAGCCTGTGCCGCAAAAGGAGCAAAAGCCCGGTAATAACGAAAGCCAAGCCGTGCAGGACAAGATGAGGCGCAATACGACGCCGCACCAAGATTCGGCGGCCGAAAAAACCAAGACGGAAGACAAGGCCAAGACCGATCGAAAGACCAAAGTCGACCCGAAGCGAGATGCAAAGCCCGGCACAAATCCGCTTTCCGAGGATAGCAAGGACAAAGAAAACAAACAATACAATAAGATATGAGTACGCCCGAATTAAGACAAGGCACGATGATAGCCGATCGTTACCGGCTCAAGGAATACAAAGGTAGCGGCAGTTTTGGCGAGGTCTGGAAGGCCGAGGATGCCGAGCTGGGCTTGGATGTGGCTATAAAACTATATATTTCGCTTGACCAAAACGGCCAAAGCGAGTTCAAGGACGAGTATAAGGTCGCCTATGGCCTCAGCCACGAAAATCTGCTGACTGCACAGTATTACGGCGTTTGGGAACATCGCCCCTACTTGATTATGAAGTATTGCGAGAATGGCAATGCCTCCGCCTTAGCCGGCAATGCCGACGAGGCAACGATATGGCGCTTTTTGCACGATGTGTCGGCCGGTCTCCGCTATCTGCACGGCCTGGAACCGCCGGTGGTGCATCAGGATATCAAGCCTGAAAACATTTTGCGCGATGACCAAGGTCGCTTCTTGATTACAGACTTCGGCATAAGCCGCAAGATGCGCAACACCATGCGCAAGCAGTCGCAGCGCGTCCGCTCGTCCGGGGCAATACCTTATATGGGACCCGAACGTTTTGCCGCCAATCCGGTTACGGTCAATGCCAGCGACATTTGGTCTCTTGGAGTGTCCGCCTACGAGTTGGCCATGGGCGACTTGCCTTTCATGGGACAGGGCGGCGCAATGCTCAAAGCCGGCGCCGAGCTGCCGAACATAGATACAAACAAGTTTTCCAAAGACCTGAACGATGTCATTCGTGCGTGTCTGGCCAAAGAACCGTGGGATCGCCCCACGGCCGAACGCCTCGAGAAATATACGGCGGCACGTCTGAGCGGCGACATGACGCCTTGGGCCACACCATCCGAGCAGCCTCAGTCGACCGTGCGCGTGGACAATGAACAGACCATGCGCGATGGCGGCGACATCGGCGCCACCATACCCGCCGGTACCATGCCTCAGCACCATGTTCCATCGGCCAAGGATGTCGTGGACGAAAGTGCAGAGTCGGGGTATCCCAAGAGCCAAAAAAAACCTAAGAAAATGGTTGTCAGTATTATAGCTACAATCATTGTTGTTGCCGTAGGCGCCGGAGCGGCGTGGTATTTCCTATACGGGGACGGCAAAAAAGCCAAGGTCGCAGACGAGGAAGCTGCGCCAGTGGTGGAACTCTTCGACAAATTGACCGCTTCGGCATCGCGTGACATTGCCGTCGCCACCAATGACGAGTACGAGCCGTTGCTGTCGGCCGCCTCGAGAATAGACTCGCTTGGCGTACTCATCGAGGATAATATGTTCATGGAAGACTCCATACCGGCAGTGGAGAAGCTCGTGGCTGCATACAATGACAAAGCCGAGCCGGCCATAGATGCGTGGATGCGTGCTGCAAATACCCAGTACGAAATCGCCGAGGACCTTCCGGCAGCCATCGAATACTATAACATCGCATCAAGCCTGTATCTGCGTGTACCTGATTGCATCGTTGTGTCGCGCGAGACGTCCAACCGCGCTTACGAGGCTGTCAGAGCGCTGGAACGCACTACACAGTGCCCGGCAGTATATATGGCCGTGACCAAGTGCGGACTGTCGGCCGATGGTCGTTCGGTCGAAGTCGAGTACAACGGACTGACGACTCGTATTATAAGGGATGTGTCCATACACTATGTCTTATATGACCGCACTCTCGGGGATGTGTCTCAACCGCTGGGCCAAGGCGAAGCAACCATTTCGATTGAGCCCGGCATGGGTCATAGGCTCGTAATAGACGTGCCCGAGGGCACCGAAGCTACGGCTATATCGATGAGTGCCGCAGGCAAGGTGTTCTATAATACCAAACCTTGAAACTTCGGCAGGCATTGCGCCGAATGTAATGCTATACCGTATAAAGAATAAAAATACTACGCATAACAAAAACCTCACATCATAGAATACAGAAAATGAAAAGATTAACGACTCTACTCCTTGCGGTTCTGATGTGCGTGGGCGTTGCCTTGTCCGGCGTCAACCGCACCCTCATTGCCGCCCAATCGCTATTGACAACGGCTACGACTGTGCAACAGTACCAGAACGCCAAAAAGAAATTCCAGGCGGCCAAAAGTGACCCCGGGTATGTGCCTTCCGAGCATGACCGCAGCATCAATGCCGGTATAAGCAAGTGCAACAGAGCCATAACTGCCGCTTCCAAGAATGACAGCAGCTCGGCCAAGCCGCAGATGTCCAATACACGTTCATCCAATGGTAACAAGCGCAACAACTCGACCACCTCGACTGTTAATGTCGAAATTACAGGACTGATTATTGCAAACCTTGATGACAATAATGATTTTGTGGGTGAGGTCAACGGTCCGTTATACGTTGATGATATAAACAAATTGTATATAGCATGCACCGTTACACCGCTCAGTAAGACTGTGACAAAAAATCTTCGAGTCAAGCTTATAAAGCCTGACGGCACAGTCTTTCGCGAGATGGGGAAGACTGCGCCTGCCGGATATTCGAGCGAAGAAAAAGTGACAATCAAATCGGGCGAAAGCAATTTCCTGCCTGATCGCATATACGGTCGCGGACGTGGCAACGAATTTCCTGCCGGCACGTACACTTATGAGGCATATATGGATGGCCGGAAGGTGTACACCACGACCTTTGATATAGAGCGCGGCAGTGCCGGAGCCGGTGGCGGGATGACGGCCGAAAGAACGGTAAATCGCCCGAGTACTACGGGCGCTTCCGCCACGATTGTGACGAGTCGCATAGGAGAGATGGAACACGATGGGCGGAGGTGCTTCGCCGTATCGTTGGATTTTGATGTCGAAAACTGCAAGGGAAGGACAATCAAGACTTACGCCATTGTCAAGGACGGCGATACGTACTATCGCTACAATGATATGATTGTCGGTACGGTAGACGAAAGCACGCCCCAATACGACAGCACCAAGTTTACGAACGTCGACCTGTATATTCCTTTGGATCAAATGGGTAAATTCCGCAGTAATGTTGTTACCGTCGAGGTTTCGATAGACGATGCGGACGGCAATACGCTGGCCAAGAAAGATGTTGCATACGCCTTCAACGGCCAACGTTCGGGATTTATTGACTTTGTCAAATTCACGGACAACATCGAACATAACGGAGAGACGTGTCTCAAGGCCGATATCGGATACACGGTACAAAATTGCAAAGGACGTAAGGTCAACTGCTACATATTTGCACTGGACAATAGCGGAAGCTTTGCCAAGGTCAACGACTCGCCTATTGCCGACCTTGAGATGTCGGAAGTTAATTACGAGATCTCCACCTTCTCGAATACCGAGCTGTACATCCCGTACAGCAAGCTGCGCGCAGCCGGACTTTTTGGTCGTAATGTTCAATTCCGAGTTATTGTCGACGAAGACGAAAGCCGCGAAGACATAGTCTCCGCAGTCTACGACTACTCTGTCGGCGGCTCGTCAACCGGCACCAATGCAGGTTCTATGTATGACAACTACGGCACTACGGCATCTTCTATGACGCCTTCTGCTGTGGTGAAGAATGTAAATCTGAAACAAAATACCACTGCACAAGGTAAGGATAGCGCCATAGTGACCATAGACTTTGATGTGGAAAACTGCCAAGGCAAGCGCATAGGTGTTTTTGTTTGGATTTACGATGAAAACGGTGATAATCCCAAACGCGCCAGCGACCCTGAATCCGGGATGTTGTACATGCGTGTCGCCGAGCCGCAAAGCAACAGCGTGGCATATAACGATGCCGAAATATATATACCCACTGCGGACCTTCGTCCCTATCGCGGACGCACAATGACGCTATGTGTCGAAATTGACGACCGCGACACAAGCGAGACCATTAAGAAAGAAAGTTACACCTTTACAGTCGAGTGATATTTCGGCCCTGCATAAGTGCGTATAACGGTGGATAACGCCGGTTTTGCCGCTTGTGCAGGGCCTGCCTTTATGCAAGGGTGTACCAAAAAATGGTACAGGCGGACCGATTAACTTTATTTAACGCAAATTTTTTTCAAAAAGCATTTACGTTTAAGATTTATAGTGTATCTTTGCATCGGATAAGAACATCCACAAGTGATTGATAATTTGTTTGAGTTAAAAGAAATTCGAAGGTCCTTAAATCAAAAAAACCACGACTTGTAACGTTATTTACAAGTATTGCATAGCCGTCAGTTGTTGAAACTGGCGGCTTTTGCTATTCTATCGGGGTGTGGCAATGGGAATAATATGAGCAATGCATAGTGAATACGCTCGGAGGTCTCCGGCAACTTTGAGCATTCCGACTTAGTGTAGTCGATCGCGAAGGCGCATGAGTAGTCCGAGGGGGAGGAATGGTAGAGCTTGGACGCCTATTTGGTGTGTCCGAGCGGGAAGTGGTCCGCGAGCAAAGCGCCAGAAGTTGATGGCGGACTTGGCGTGCTGAGCCTTAGATAGGCCCGGACGGTGGAACATCTCGCTGTAAAACAAGGCCGAAGTCTTTGGCGAGCGGGCGCGTTGTCGGACTATGGAGGCGGTGAGGCCGTCGCCCAGATATTCGCAGACATAGGTCGGATGGCAGTAATATCGTACGCGCAGGCCTCGGTCGGCGATGCGGAACCATACGAGAGCCTCCGGACAGAATTTTTCGTCATCGTATACCGGGAATGGCAGCGACCGCAGCACATCCGTGCGCCATATTTCGGCCATGTCTCCGGATATACCGTATTTCAATGTAAACTCGGTAGGCAGGCATTCGATGTCATCGAAGGATGCCGGCGACCCTATGCGCGTGCCGTCATGGTGTATGCGTGTGCCGCTGATTCCGCCGATTTCGGGGTCGGCGGCGGCCCGGTCGATGTGTTTCACGGCCCATTCGACGGCATCGTCCGTCAGGTGGTCGTCGCTGTCAACGATGAAAAACCAGGGTGCGCGTGCTTCGGCAACGCCACGATTGATGGCGGCGTGTTTTCCACCGTTTTGTGCCATTCGGAAGTGTCGCATGTCGATATTTCCTTCGGCGGTCCATCGTTTGAGCAGTGCTTCGGTGTCGTCCGTCGAGCAGTCGTCCGCGACTATCCACTCAAAGTCCCTGCATGTCTGTGCCACAAGGCTTTCGTATAGCCGAGTGAGTATGTACGCGCGGTTGTACGTGGGTGTGAATATAGTGATACGCGGGGCGTGTTCGTCGGTCATAAGGCGTTGTCTTCGTGTATCGAGAAATTGAGAAAATCGACAAGTGGCATAAGTGCGTGGATGTGTTCGGCGGCGATGTCAATCCACGCCGGCGAGTCAAAATCCTTGCGAGACATCGGCGCAAAACGGCCCCATTCGTTCAGGCGCAGATATTGTATCATAGGGTGATCTTTGGGCCAGCCCTTTGGCGCCGTTTTCAAGTGTTCGCCCCACCATTGCGGTGTGAAGGCCGGGTTAGTGTCCAGCGCGTCCGCGATTTCGGCGAATTCGTTCGCATCGGCATCTATTGCGGAGCGCACCTTACGTTTTTGTGCTGCATTTGGCATCCACAGGCCGCCATACACGCCCGTGTCAAAGCCGTCAGCGGCCACTTGCAGGTATATGCATGCGTCTGTGCAGCGGCGGCCGTTAGGTGCAATCAATGCGCCTAAGTGTCGTTTGTATGGCGATTTGTCGGGGCTGAAGCGCACGTCTCGGTATATGCGGTATGTGCAATCTTTGGGGGCAAGGGTGCGTAATTCGGGACGGAAGCCGGCCAAGGCATTTATCAGCTTTTGCAGGTCTTCGAGCCATTGGTCGCGTATGGCCTCGTACTCGGCGCGGTGCGCCTGAAACCATGCTCGGTCGTTATTGGCGGCCAGGGCATCTAAAAACTTGAAGTAATCTGTGCGTGCCATTGGTGTGTATGCGCGTGGTGGTTGTGTCTGTGCGGCGTCGTGTCTGTGCCATCGCCGTTTTGCCGGTGGGCGTTACTTGCTGTCGGGGATGTCCTCCCACTCCACATCGACGATTTGCTGCTCGACAGTGTAGCGAGTGTGCTGTTGCCTGTTGTCCGAGGTCTCGGTGGCTGATATGGTGATATCTTCAAATGCGACGTACTCGCCTTCATCGGGGTCTATCTTCTTGCTGCGTCGCGGCGCAGCGGCGTCTTGTCCGCCGCCATTTTGGCTGTAAGCGTCATTCGTGCCGCGAAAGGCATCGCGTATGCCCTTGCGTGCGCGGTGTACAAAGAATGCTGTCCGTATCAGAAAGATGAGAAACGGCAGTATTATGAATATAAAAAGCAGGAAAAATATAAGGCCGAAAATCGACATAATCTAAGAGGTTTGAGAGTGATTTTTTTTTGACGATGGCGGCGTCCACTCGGTGATGCCATCCGTCCGTGCCGACTGTTGCCGGCTTTTCGGAGGGAGCTTATTGGCCTTTACGCGCCAGCAGTGAAATCATCAGGTATAGGATGATGCTCCAAGCCAGGCCGGAGATGCCGTAAGTAATTACAAAGGCTATTGTGGCGAGAATAATGACGTAACGACGGAAATTTTCGGCCAGTGCAAAGTTCTTGAATTTAAGTGAGAACATCGGAATGTGTGACACCATTGTCAGGCCGAACAGTACGAAAAGTACAGCCAATGCAACGGGACCACCCGGGAGGCATTGATATTGGTCAATCCATCCGGCCACGCCTATCCAGAATATTGCGTTGGCCGGTATGGGCAGGCCTCGGAAGGTGGTTTTGCCCACATCGCTGACATTGAAGCGAGCCAGGCGAAGTGCTCCGAATACCGGAATGGCGAGTGCGGCATAACATAAGGGGCTGTCGGGAGCGTAATGCAGGCAGATGTTTAGCATCATCATGGCCGGTGCGACGCCGAAGCTTATCAGGTCGCTGAGCGAGTCAAGCTCGGCGCCGATGTTGCTGTAAGCCTTGAGTAGGCGGGCACAAGCTCCGTCGCAGAAGTCGAAGACGGCGGCAGCGCCTATGGCGATTGCGCACCACTGCCACCCGTAGAGACCTGCTATGGGGTCCATAGCCTTGAAGGCAAAGATGATGGCTATACAGCCGCTGAGGAGGTTGAGGCAGGTGATGCTGTTGGGTATTTGGGCGATGATGCGTTTCATAATCTTGGGTAATGTGGCGGGCCGGGCTGTCATTTGGTGGATTTGGACGCCAATCTCGGGTCGATTTCAGGGCGAAGCATACCCACCTGAGTAACGCCGCCAACGGTCTTGTCGCCGATATTGACGTAGACCTCGGTGCCTATGGGGAGGTATAGGTCCACGCGCGATCCAAACTTGATAAATCCCATGTGGTCTTCTATGGACGCCTCGACGCCCGGTCCGGCGTATGTGGCGATACGACGGGCGACGGCGCCTGCAATTTGGCGCATCAGCACTTCCTGCCCGTCCGGGGTGCGGATAACCACTGTCGAACGCTCGTTCTCTGTGCTCGATTTGGGTAGGTATGCGGCCAGGAAGCGGCCCTTGTGGTGCTTGGTGTACACCACTTCGCCGTCTACGGGAAACCAATTGGCGTGGACGTTGACGATGCTCATGAATACGGACAGCTGGATACAGCGGCAGTGCAGGTACTCGTCTTCGTATACTTCCTCGCGTGCCACTACGCGGCCGTCGGCGCTGGAGACCACGGCACGCAGCGGGTCGCCGCGAAAACGGCGCTTGGGCGACCGAAAGAAGTTGGTAACCAGGACACACAGCGTGCCCAGTACGGCGGTGAATACGATGGCAAGGGTGAGCGGGCGTACGCACAGCCACAGGGGTACGCATACGGCGGCGCTGAACACAAACAGTGCTATCAGTATATGGACGCCTTCGTGATGTATTTTTACTCGCATGAGGTTCGGTTGTCTATAAATTGTGTGTTGTATGTCTGCTTCGGCGTCATTGCGACGGATGTCGTGCAGCCGTTATCGACCGGAGCAATGCGATACTCCCGGCACGCAGCATATATTCAAGTTGCAAATTTACACTTTTTTCTTGAGATGGGGCTTGAAAGGCTTGCTAAAAATGCCTTATTCGGGCTAAAATACGCAAGTCGGACGGATGAGAACCTTTATTTATGGTTGTTTGGCTGCCGCTGTCGCAAGCACGCGTTTCGGACAGGTGTGTGTTTGTCTCGTTTTACGTCCTGTAGCGAGGGGTGTATGCGTTTTTTTATGTAATTTTGTCTTTCGAACATCGGCTGCGGTAAATCGATGATCTCAGAGCTCCGGAGTGCATGGAGACCTCGGATGGTTTGGGGCGTCCGGCGCAATCTGCCGCTTTGCCGGAAAATTTATAAGCAAAATATACCGCAATAATTCACATCCAATAAAAATTAAAAATTATGAGAAAGTATGTAATGGTGCTGTGCCTTGTTTTGGGGCTTGGAGCGTCGGCTGTCAAGGTATCCGTGGACGAGAATGTCGAATTTGTCAGTGCGATGTGTCGACTTGCCGGATTCGACGAGTATGTGAATAATGTTAATAAGCAGTATGTAACCGTGCTGGACTCGGTGATGGCGCCGTTGAAGGACCATCCGGTAGTGGCGCGGCTCAACGAATTGCGCGGCGCACAGGGACTGAGTTATGACGCGGTGGCCGCATTGGCGGCACATACGGCGATACAGAGCGGGCATTTGGTGCTGCTGCCCGGCTCGGATTTGTCCAAGTTGGACAGTCGTTGGTCAGCGGGACAGGATGTCGAAATGGCGCGACTACTGGATGATGCTTACCGTCAGAGCGGATTTCACGATTTCTATGTGTCGAATAAGCCATTCTATGATAAGGTAATAGCTAATGTTGAAGCCATGCTCTCCAATGTTGACTTGGTTTGGCTCGAAGAATTCTATGGCACGGAAATACGCGGACGATTGTCCGTAAGTCTGCTCAATATAGGCAATTATGGGGTGACGTGCCAACGTGCCGGGATGCCGGCCGAGTCGGTCATTATCATAGGCTGTTGGAAATTGGACGAGAACGGGATACCGGTATTCCATAACACTGAAAGCCTGATAGTTCATGAGTTTTCGCATCCGATGTGCAACCCGATCATAGAAGATAACATCTCGGCCTTTAACGGTAACGCTCAATTGGCGGCCGACCTGATGGAAGAAGAGCTTGCGGCTCAGGCTTATGGCGGCGCTCGTACAATGTTGTGCGAGTCGATGGTGCGCTCGGTCGAAATACAATATGCCTTGGCGCACGCCGGATGCGCCGAAGACAGTGCGGATGTCGAGACAGCCATTAAAGGGCAAGTGGCCGGAGGATTTTTGGTAGTGCCGGAAATTGTGGGTGCGATGACCGAATATCGCAACAACCGCGACCGCTATCGTACACTGCCACAGGTAGCTCCGCTTATTGTGGAAGCTGTCAACGATCTTGATGTGACGCAGCGCTATTGCGAGCTGAGACGTGGCCAGATTACCATCCTCGGCTGCTCGTTGGCCGACGGAACTCGCGATGTGCCTGCTTCCGACAGGTATGCCGTCAAGGTTTTCTTTGACAAACCGGTGGTTAACAGTCCTATGGCTTGCGATTATTACGATAATAATCCCGATATATTTCCGAATATCTGTGGTGCTAAATTTGATAAAGACCGCCGCATTATGACTGTGTACCTCAAGACCGAGCCGGGCAAGGAATACGGCTTCAAACTGCTTGGATGGGCGTATATGACCGAAGCCGGATATAGGGGGCGCGGCGCTGCTCCGATACACTTTTTCACGGCAAAATAACGCATAGACATACGCACGTATAATGGCGCGGACGCGGCTTGATGGCTGCGCCCGCGCTTTGCTGTTAGGTGCGGACGTTGTATGGTAAGAAAAGCACAGAATCGGTCGAATGTAAAAATAGGTTAATTCTTGCAAAAAATTTTGATGTTATGATGAAAAGTGCTTAATTTGCACAAAATGTTAGTCGTGCGGCTGCAATGACAGCAAAAAGTGCCGTGAAACATATTTACCTCTAAAAAGAATAGGCAATTAACTGAATCTATCCACCTAATAACAACAAAAGACATGGACGAATTAAAGAAAAAACTCCTTGCCCTTGATCCGAAGCAGAAATTTTTACTCACCGCCGGAGGCGGTATCCTTGTAGCCGTTCTATACCTAATACTTCCGCAGGTATCTGTATTAGGATTTGCCTCGGTTATGGGTATAAAATGCTTTACGGCAGACAGCTCATTGCTGCTTATAATGTCGCTTGCTATCGTAATACTTCCGATAGTATCGGCTTGTATGATAAACTCGAAGAAAGTTGTGACTCCGCTGTTTGCCTATATCACGACCGGTGTTTTTCTGCTTTTCGGCATTTTGCTTGGCACGACTTTCCTGTCGTTGGCCTTCGGCTGGTGGCTTACGCTCATCGTAGCCATCGCATGGTGCGTTGTATGTGCTTTGCTCAAAGGCGAAGAAGCTAAGATGTAATCGTAGACATACATAAAAGAATAAAAGCGGATGCGGCTCTCGGGTTGTGTCCGCTTTTTTTTGAGGTCGTTGGTCGATGATGGATATGGCGTATATGCCGCGAGGCCGAAAAAATTCGTAACTTTGTGGTATGGAAGCGGAAGAGTATATAGCCCGACATATAGACGTCGAGCCGCCGCAATTGGAGGCGCTATGGCGTCGTACCAATTTGCGGCATGTCTACCCGCGCATGTGCTGCGGCCATGTGCAGGGGCGACTGTTGAAGATGCTGACGGCCATGGTTGCACCGCGCCGTATACTCGAAATCGGCGCCTTTACCGGCTACTCGACGCTGTGCCTTGCCGAAGGTATGCCTGCGGGATGTACGCTCGATACGGTCGAGGTGGACGATGAGCGCGAGGACGAGTTGCGCATGCTTTTTGCGGCCGATGCACGCGGTGTCGACATCCGTCTGCATATAGGCGATGCCATGGAGGTGGTGCCGCGCCTGCCCGGCCAATGGGATTTGGTGCTCATAGACGCCGATAAGCGGCTGTATCTCGAGATGTTGGAGATGGTGGCCGCCCGAGTGCCCATAGGTGGCATAATTCTTGCTGACAATACACTGTGGAGTGGCAAGGTGCTGGCCGATGATGCCGCGCATGCCGATGCGCAGACGCGCGCTTTGGCGCGTTTCAACGATGTGGTGGCGGCCGATACGCGCTTCCAAAAAGTCATTCTGCCCATACGCGACGGTATGACGATAATGCGGCGCGTGCGCTGAACACATAGCCCTCACAGATTGTATATTAATAAACAAACACATCATATAATATGGAAACAACACGACAAGCCAAAATATCGCGACTTCTGCAAAAGGAGCTTAGCGAGCTGTTTCGCCGACAGACCGCCAAGACCCATGGCACGCTGGTGAGTGTCAGCGCCGTGCGTATCAGCCCCGACCTGTCGGTGGCTCGCGCCTATCTGTCCATATTCCCCTCCGAGCGGTCTGCCGAAATCATCAAGAGTATCAATGCCTCGGCCAAGACTATACGCTACGAATTGGCTCAGCGCGTGCGTTATCAGCTGCGTAAGACGCCCGAATTGACATTCTTCGTGGACGATTCGCTGGACTATGCCGAGAATATCGACCGTCTTCTCGCCACCGACGGCATAGGCAATACCGAGGCGGACGCTGCTGCCGGAGACGATGGCGCGGACACTGCCAAGACCAACGACTGACGTGCTATGGCTTCGATGCCGGTGCTGCGCATAGCTTTCCGTTATCTGCGGGCGCGTCACTCGCACAATGCGGTCAATGTCATCACCTTTGTGTCGATGGCCGGTATCGCTGTGGCCGTAGCCGCTATGGTAGTGGTGCTGTCTATATTCAACGGCTTTGGCGACCTGGCTGCCGCCAATATGGCCGTATTAGATGCGCCCCTGCGCGTATCGCCGCGTAGCGGCGGAGCCATCGCCGATGCCGATAGTCTGTGTCGCGTTATTGCGGCACGCGTGTCCGGTGTTACGGCTGTCCCGGTAGTCACCGAGCGTGCATTGCTCATCTCCGGCGAGCATCAAGTCCCGGTAGTATTTAAGGGTATTCCGCATGGATATGACACACTATCTACTATTGGCGAGTCCATCATCGACGGCGCCTTGGCTTGGAATGTCCCTGATGCCTTGGACGAAGACTTTGCCGCCGCCACCATCTCGGTAGGCGTGGCCAACTCGCTAATGGCGGCGCCGGATGCCGATCATCCCGTGCGTCTGTATGTGCCGCGCAGGGTGGGGCGCATCAATCCCGCCAATCCTATGACAGCATTCCGCGGCGCCATCCTCAGCGTTAGCGGAGTCTTTCGCACACAGCAAAACGATATCGACCGTGACCATATATTGGTGCCGCTGTCGGTGGCGCGCGACCTTATGGAATATGATGCGCAGGCCACGGCCGTGGAAGTTTTCACGGACACGGATGTCGATACGGATGCCTTGCGCGATGTCGTGGCCGATGTCGTAGGGCCGCAATATGATGTGCAGACGCGGCTGCAACAACGAGCCACCGCCTTTCGCATGATTGCCATCGAAAAATGGATAACCTTTCTGATGTTAGCCTTCATACTTGTCATCGCGCTGTTCAATATAGTCTCGACGCTGTCGCTTGTCGTACTCGAAAAGCGCCGTAATATGGAGACCCTGCGTTGCCTCGGTGCCACGCACGCCATGACGCGCCGCGTGTTCATCACCTTGGGGTGGCTGATTACGGCTGTGGGCGCCGTCATAGGTATGGTGCTGGGTGTGACTCTGACACTGGCGCAGCAGTACGGACATTTTCTCAGCCTCGGCGCCGGCGAACAGGCACAGGATATTATGTCGATTACGTGGTACCCTGTAAGACTCGACCCGGTGGACTTGCTTGTCGTGGCCGCCATGGCCGCGCTTACGGGGCTGATAGCCGCCCAGTCGACGCGCTTCTTTGTGCGCCGCCGTCCGCCTACGGCTGTCGTCTCCGAATGACCGTTAGTGATAGCCGAACGGAGACCAAATGTTTGAAATAACAATATATAATATACGAGCTGAGACGTGCATCACTACCGCCGACGCCCAATAGATACATCGATATGCAAACTGTTTTATTCCATTCCACTATATTCGGGCCGATACATAGCCGACGTCTCGGCGTATCGCTCGGTGTTAACCTGATGCCGGACGACGGTAAGGTCTGCACTTTTGACTGCCTGTACTGCGAGGCCGGGTACAATGCACAGGGCGCCGGAACCACCGGACTGCCTACGCGCGAGCAGGTGCGCGAAATGCTTGAAGCACAACTGCAAAAAATGCAGGCCGAATCGGCTCCTTTGGACGTCATCACCTTCAGCGGCAACGGTGAGCCGACATTGCACCCTGAATTTCCCGGAGTCATAGACGACACCCTCGAGCTACGCGACCGTTACTATCCGCAGGCTAAGGTCAGTGTCCTCACTAACAGCACCCACGCCGGGCTGGACACGGTTGCCGCCGCCTTGCGCCGCGTGGACAATAATATCGTCAAGTTGGACAGCGCCGTCGATGCCACCTTCCGCGCCCTCAATCGGCCTACGTCACCGGCGACGACGCCCGAGAGCGTCATCCGATGTCTCCAACAATTCTCCGGACAGGCAATAGTGCAGACGCTGCTGACGCGCGGAATGCACAATGGGGTGGCCATAGACAATACCACGGATGCCGAAGTAGAAGCGCTGTGCGATGCCTACCGCCACATCCGGCCGCGCTCGATAATGCTTTATTCTATCGATCGACAGACCCCCGAACATTCACTTATCAAAGTCGGACGTGACGAGTTGTCCGCCATAGCCAAACGCATAACCGCCGACACGGGAATACCCGTTTCGGTGGCATAACCCTGACGGACACAGAAATAAATCGGCGGACGCCTCACGAGCGTTCGCCGATTTGTTGTATGGGAGTAAAATGTGCTTATTCCTTTTTCTTGGGTCTTCCGCCGATTACGAAGCCTATGGTGAGGGCCGCCGTGTGGAAGCCGTGCCGCACAATCATGCAGTGTGCCGTCAGTCGTATGTGATGGAACAATTCGACGCCTGCTCGCGGCATAAAGACGAAGGCATTTTCGGCTGAGACTGTATGACAGTCTAAGGAACCTACCTGGTCAATAGATGCTGTGCCTACGCCTATTCCGACAAAGGGATTGACCCGGTATCCTTGTCTGAAGTTGTAATCGCCAGTTATGCCGTATGCCCATGTGCGGTTGGTTTGATGCCAGTATCCATTCGTATGGTTCGGTATGTCAAAGTGTCGATTGGCGCCGTCAAGTTGCAAGAATACGCCGCAATCCCAAGGCTGTTCTTCCGTATTGTAACGTAGTTCCAATCCAAATGACATAGAAGCCTGATTGTTACCGCCGTGATATCCTCCTAACGGCAGGGTAAGTCCTGCTCGGCCTTCAAATTCGAATAACTGTACCAGCCGAGGCTCCACAGCATAGGATGATGCTATGCAGAATGTGCAGGCAATAATTAAGGCTATTATCTTATTCATAGGGTTGTAGTCTGTTTTGGTTTTTTGGGGGGGGCTGTTTTGTCGGAGGTGTCAATCGCTTTTGTGTAATAATGTGAAGCAAATGCGGCGTTATAGACATCTGTTGATGTTGCAAAGATAGTGATAAAATTGGGAAATAACATCAAAAGTGAAGAAAAACTTGTAAAATAGCGTTCTTTCGGGTGCTTATTGCCTGTTTTAATGTACTTGGTGACGCATTTTTTTATTGCATCGTTCTGGAACGCGCGAGGGTTTGTTTTGTTTTTTTTGTGTCTATTTCTTAGAGCATCGAATGCCGCTGATGTTTAGTCTTGGCGTATAAGTTTTGGTCTTACACAGAGAACTTTTTATTTGCGAGACACCGACCGCATTTCCAACAATAATGGCTCATAGAATGGACTGTTTCTGCTTTGAAATTAATATGGCTCTTGCTTTCATAGTGGCGCAATACATTGCATTTCTACGATAATTCGCCATTATGCCGCTGCCGAGTCTGCCGTTTTTGCTTAATCGACAGATGGATACGGCGAAAAGCGGCCGCGCCGCAAGACGCTGTGTGGGGCGTGCTTGCGGCGCGGTATGTGTGTGGGGGTGGACGCGGGTGTCAGCGTTTGGGTGCCGGGATGCGGCGCGTCACAAATATTTCGGTGGGGAAGTGGTCGGAGTATCCGTTGAGGTATACTCCGGAGGCGAAGGTGCGCAGCGGGTAGTTTTGGCGTGCTCCTTCGGTGTCTTTGAGGAAGTCGCGGTTAAGTACCTCTGCACGCAGGAAGTGCCAGCGATTTTCGGGTGTATTGAGCAGGTTGCCGGAGATGATTATTTGGTCGAAGAGGTTCCACGAACTCTTGTAGGCGAGCGTTCCGGTGCCATGGTCGAGTATGGACCAGAATGGGCTGAAGAATTGGTGGTCTTCGGTGACGTCTTTTTTGTCGCGTTTGGCACCAAGGACTTCGGCGCAGGATTTGTCCATTGGGTCGTCGTTGAGGTCGCCCATTATGATTACGCCGATTTGTGGGTCAACGCGCCACAGCGAGTCGGAGATGGCGAGGCACAAGCGTGCGGCAGCTTCGCGATTGGGCGAGGATTTTTCCTGGCCTCCGATGCGAGAAGGCCAGTGGTTGACGATGACGGCCACGCGCTGTCCCATCAGTCGTCCGACGACGCACATTTGGTCACGTGTAGCAAAGGGTACTTCGGAGAGGGTGTGGTTGGTGACGTTTTCCAGTTTGAAGTATTTGGGGTTGTATAGGAGGCTGACATCGATGCCGCGCTTGTCGGGCGAGTCGTGGTGTACGATTTGTAGGTTCCACGGTGCCAGTTGCGGGTCGCGCACGAGGTCTTCGAGGACGCCTCGGTTCTCGACTTCGCTGACGCCGATGATTGCCGGGCCGTTGGGGGTGCGCTTGGAGGTGAACGATGAGATTGCGCGGGCAAGGTTATTGACTTTGTTCCAGTACTTGCGACTGTCCCATTGGTTCTTGCCGTTGGGGGTGTACTCAAGGTCACGGCCCAGCGGGTTGTTCGGTATTGTGTCAAAGAAGTTCTCAAGGTTGTAGAACGCGATGCCGGCGGTCTGGGTAATCATGCGTTCCGCATTGTTTTCTTGGGCGTATGCCGGGGCTGTGCAGGCCAGGGCCAGCAGCGCTGCGGCAAGAGTCTTGGTGAGTTTCATTGATGTCCGGTATTACTTGAAATAAGCTAAAGGCCGGCGTGCCACACCGCCGGGGTGTGGCGGTGTGGCGTGGCCGGTCTTTGGCGTGTGTTGTTACTCGGTCCAGGTCAGATTCCAAATGGACACGCGGTCCTTATTCTTGTCTGCTATCTGGGAGTAGCAGTTGTTGATGATTTCGATGGTGAAGTTGCCGTTGTAGTTGACATCGAGGCTGAAGTCGTAGGCTTTCGCTTTTTCGATTTTGTCGAGAGTTACGACTTCGCTCTTGATGACGTTGCCGGCGGCGTCTTTGACGTTGACGGTGAATTGGCACTTGCTTTCATTTAAAGCGAAGCCGTACTTGAATGTCAGCGTCTTGATACTTCCGGTGAGTGCGGGTGATACGAGGGTGCCGGCTGCGGAGGTCTTGCCGTTGAGGGTCGGAGCCAGTGTTCCGGCAGCGCCGATGAACTTAAATATCGGGTTCGAATCGTTGTCGCCGCCGCCGAGGATGATGGCGTTGGTGGCTGTCCATCCGGTGTTATTGGTGTATGTCCCGTAAGGCTTGGACAGTGGCTGTCCGTTGTTGAACGAGTTGAAATCGCCCTTGAAGTCGCCGGAGGGAGTTGGCGTCGGTGTCGGGTCGGGAGTGCTGCCGCCTTCGGCGTTGAGTTTGACGTTGTCTACACACCATGTGGCGTAGTTGTCGGCTACGGGCGAGGTGTATTCAAATCCTATGTATATGATGCCGGAGAATGCGCTCAGGTCCAGTTCGCCCGAGTTGGCCCAGTCGCTATATCCGGTTGCAGGAGCGGTGGCCAAAGTGGGGTTGAGCTGTGTGGTCTTTGCTGTGGTCGGGTCGGCTGCGGTGAGTACGAAGACTTTGAGGGCGGATTGTGTCGAGCCGTATCCGTTGACCTGAGTGTCGAAAGTCAGCACTTTCTTGGAGACCTTGGACATATCGATGGCCGGGGATATGAGCCACTGGTCAAAGGGACCGTTGCCCTTGAAGCCGGTCATTGCGGCGTAGTTGTTGCCATTGAACGAGGGCACATACCATGCCTTGTCGCCGGCCACTTGCTTCTGAGTCCATCCGGCGGGGATGCTGGAGGAAGCATCGAAGTTCTCGTTTATCGAGGCCACGGGGTCGGTGGGTGTCGGGGTCGGCGTCGAGCCTCCTTCGAGCTTGTAGGCGGTGGCATTCTTGATGCCCGGGACGCCGCAATACTTCATGATGTCGCCCTTGATTTGGAGGGACTTGCCGAGGTTGCCGGGATTGGCCTGGAGATTGAGTGCGCTGCGGATTTCGCCGGTGGGGAGCTGTACGCCTATGCACTTGGAGACGTCCTTGACGTCTGCCGAGGATGCCACGAGGATATTGGTGGCCATGGTGGCGGAGGCATCGAAGTGGGCGGTTTCGGCGTTGATGGCGTAGGGAGCGGCGCTGACGTCAGCCCATCCTACGATGTAGCCGGTGACCCATACACCGCTCTTGACAGCTTCCTGCGAGGACTGGGGATTGAAGGCTATGACTTCGGCGGGGGTGTAGGGGTTGTTTTCCGAGCCGTCGCCGGATGTTGTGGGAGGTGTGGGAGGTGTAACACCGCCTTCGAGGTCGAATTCGGTGACGGTCTTGACACCGGGCTGTCCGAAGTATTTTTCGAGTGAGCCTTTGACTGCCACAACCTTACCGAGGTTGCCCGGGTTGGCATTGATGTTGAGGGCTGTACGTATCTCGCCGATGGGAAGCTGTACGGGTACGCACTTGGAGTAGTCTGTTTCGTCGGCCTTGGCGGCTATGAAGATATTGGAAGTGGAGGCGGCGGCGCCGGTGGCGTTGGTCATTTCGGCGGCGGTCTTGCCGGCGCTGGAGCCTACGATATAGCCTTTGACCCAAGCGTTGCCGGAAACTCCGGCGATTACTTGTGCGCAGTTGTAGGGTGATTCTTTGACGCCTGTGCCTTCGGGAATGCCTTCACCGCCGGGGTTGAGGCCTTCGATGGAGAATTCGTTGGTGGTGCCGTTGTTGCCGGTGATGCCGAAAGTGCCCATGGCTTTGGCGAGGGTGCCGTGGAGGGCTATCTGCTTACCATAGTTTCCGGGATTGTCGACGAGGTTGCCGAGGGTCTGGAGCTTGGAGCCGTCAGGCAGTTCGATGACCAGTGCGTGTGCAATGTCCTTTGTGTCGGCTGTCTGTCCGATAACGAGGGTGTTGCTCAGCAGAGGATCGGCCTTCCATTCGATGTCGTCGTTGGACTTGACTTCGGTGACTTCGGGGCCTACGGCGCCGACGATGTATCCCGAAACCCATCCGGACTTCTCTGTGCCGGCTTTTTCGATTTCGATGGCTTTGTCAACGCTCCATGGCTTGCTTTGCGATCCTTCGGGAACGGTGGGGTTGCCGAAGTTCATGCAGCCTTCGTAGTCGTTGAGTATGAGCTGCCAACCGCTGGTACCGTAGTACGAGAGTATGGCAACGACATCGCCGTGGCCTTCGGGAAGAGTCTTATTCCAGAAATTGGAGTATCCGGAGGTGCGAACGTTGATGCTTGAGCCTTCGGCATCGACGAGGCTTTGGTTGACATTGGATTTGTGCTCGGAGAAAGTGGCTTTGCCGCCGTTGGCGAAGGATACGTTGTTGAAACGTACCAGTTGGCTTTGCCATTTGATGAGGCCGGCGGGGTCGGTGGGCAGCTCGGAGAAGGAGTTGACCACGAGGGTGTCCAGCTTGGAGGTGTCGGGGAAGCCGTTGAGCTGGGCATATGCCGTGAAGTACTCGGGCGACATGAAGGATGCTTCCCAAGCGCCGCCGTTTTCGTACCATTCGGGTTGGCCGAGTTGTATGAGGCCGTTGTATTTACCGATGTACATGCCGGTGACATCGAGTACTATTTCTTGTCCGCGGCGGTATTTGAGGTAGAGGTTGTAGGAGTTGATGGATAGCGATAGTGCTGCGGTGCCGTCCTGGATGACGAGAGATTTGAAGACGTTGCCGGCTTCGTCGGAGGAGACGACGCGTCCGGAGATGACGTAGTGACTGCCGTCGTCGCGTGTGCCGATGGTGTCTATGTAGTTGGTGGCGTCATTCCAATACTTGGTTTTGAGCTCGAGTATGGATGTGTTGGGCTGGTCTTTGGCCACGGGGGCATCGATGATGGGATCGTCGATGTCGTCTTGGCAAGCCGTGGTGGCTCCCGCAACTGCGAGTGTCACGGCTACCCACGCCAGATATGATTTCAGTGGTTTCATATGTTTTGTATGGTGTATTGGCTTGTGTTATTGAATATGCGGGTGTGTCGTGACGCTTGTCATTTGGCAGCGTTGAGTTTGACGTTGTCTACGCACCAGGTGGCGTAGTTGGCATCTTTGGAGGCTTGGTAGCGGAAAGCGATGTATACTTTGCCTTTGTATTTGGCCAGATCGACGTTGCCGCTCTTTACCCATTCGCTGTATTTTGTCTTGCCGTCGGCTCCTGCTGCCGGAGCTGTGGCGAAAGTGGCTTTGAGCTCGGTGGCTGTAGCGAGGTTGGCCGGGTCGGTGACGATGTAGACTTTGAGCGTGGTTGTTGTGGCTCCGTAGCCGTTGACTTGGGTGTCAAAGGTGAGGGTCTTGTCGGAGACTTTGTCCATGTCGATGGCGGGCGAGAGCAGCCACTGGTCGAAGGGCGCGGTGCCCTTGAAGCCGGACATGGTGATGTAGTTGTTCTCGCTGAAGTTGCGGACATACCAAGCCTTGTCGCCGGCAGCTTGTTTCTGGAACCATCCGGCGGGGATATCGGTGGAGGCGTCGAAGTTTTCGTCGAGGGATGTCACGACGTCGCCTGAGGGCTGGTCGTCGCCGCCCATGGGATATTCTTTGCCGTCGATGACTGCTGCGGAGACTTCTTTGAGGCCGGGAACGCCGAAGTATGCCACGAGGTTGCCTTTAAGCAGCACTTCTTTCTTGTAGTTGGCAGGGTTGTCCTGAAGGTTGACGGCCTTGCGGATTTCGCCGCTGGGTAGTTGCACGGGAATGATCTTGGCGGTGGTTGCCGCGTCTGCTGCATCGGCGAGCATGACGTTTGATGACACTGTGACGCCGTCGGCGTTGAATTTGGCTCCGTCGGCGAGTGTCTTGCCGTCAATCCATCCTACGATGTAGCCTTTGACCCATACGCCTGTGCCGGTGGCTCCGGCCTGTACGTTAGCGACGGTGTAGGGTTTTTCCTTGGTGCCGGCATCGCCCGGGGTGGGCGTGGGTGTGGGGGTGTCGCCTCCGGTGCCGGGAGCCTTGCTGAGTTCGTAACCGATGAGGCCGCGCATGGTGTCTGCGACGTTCTCGTCCTCGCTGACGCCTATGAGGCGTATTTGCCACGAGCGGTTGAAGAAGCTCAGGATGCCGACGATGGTGCCTTTACCTTCGGGACAGTAGTAGTCGTAGAAGTCGCTGTATCCGCTGGTGTAGACAATCATATCACCTGTGCCGTCGGAGATGGTGCGCGAGGTGTTTTTGTCCTTGTCGGCGAGGGTTGCTTTGCCGGCATCCTTGAATGTTACATCTTTGATGGATACGAGGCGGCATTGCTTGGCCAGGAATTCTTCTTGATTGGAAATAAGGTCGTTGAGCGCGGCAATGGTGTATTCGCCGGCTACGATTTTTTCGGGTTCGGCCAGGCCGTTGACTTCAATCTGCTTTGCAGCAAGGTCGGAGGCTATGCGCCCGGGATAGTTGTTGTTGGGGGTCGAGCCTATTTGCATGAGCTTGCCGTAGGCGCCGACATAGAGTCCGGTGACATCGATGACAATTTCCTGCCCGTATTGGTAGGATTTGTACAGGTCGTAGCTGTCGATGTTGACCTGAATGGCTCCGGTTTCGTCCTCGATGACAAGCTGTTTGAAGAAGTTGCCTGCCTGGTCGGAGGAGATGACGCGGCCTTTGATGATGTAGTCTGTGCCGTCGTCGCGTTTTTCGACGAGTGTGGCATAGTTGCTTTCGCCGGTGTAGAACTTGGTTTTAAGTTCGGCAATGGTGGTGTTGGCGTGGCGCTTGGCCGTGGGTACCACCATGGGCGGGCGCTCGAAGTCGTCATCGCAGGACGACAGCGACACGGAGCCGGCGAGTGCCAGCAGGGCTGTATAGATGTATATTAGTGATTTTTTCATTGTCTTGATTTTATGTTTTGGGGCGTGATACTGTGGTGTTTACGCGAAAAAATATTCATATCAGAAGCGTACTCCGACATTGAAGAATACTTTGACGCCTTGGGCGTATTGGTATTTGTTGGGGTACTTGTCGCGTATGTAGTTTTTGGTATCGAGACGTCCCTGCTGGTATGCGTTGGTGACGATGTCGCGGTTGTTGAGAACGTTGTTGACGTTGAGGTTGAGATTGAGCGAAACTTTGCGGTTGATGTATATGAGCTTGCCTACGGAGACGTTGAGGCTGAAGGCGTTTTTCAGCTTGTCTTGTGTGGATAGTTCTTCGATTTTGGCTTGAAGTTTCTCGGGGGTGCAGTTCTCAATGTTTTTCCACAATTCGGGCAGGGCTTCGTGGTATGCCGGGGAGAGCGATACGTAAGCGTCGCCCATCCATGTGCCGTTGACGTTGAAGAACCAGTTGCCGGGGGCGGCCCAATCGAGGCCGAGGTTGCAGACAGTCTGGGGTGTCGAGCCTACATAGAAGTTCTTGAGGTATACGGTCTGGGTGGTGTCGGCGTATAGGCCGTTTTCGAATGAGCGTGTGCCCTGAGGATTGTTTTTGTACTGGTACTTGGCGTAAGTGCCGGCGAAGGTTGCGGTGAGGCTGGGCGTAATCTTGAAGGACATGCCCAGTTCGATGCCTTTGGAGACCTTGCGGACGCCGGTGAGGGCGTATATGGCGTAAGTGGAGTAGCGGTCGTCGTAGAAGCCTGTGCGCTCTGTGACGTTGTCGAGGTTGACGTAGTATGCGGTCAGGGCGCCACGGAAGCGGCGGTAAGCCCATCCGTAGGAGATGTCGGCGGAGAAGTCGCGTTCGCTGCGCAGGTCGCTTACGAGAGTATTCTTGACGCGCGGTGCAATGAAAGCTTGGTCGGCCAGAGGTGCACGTGTGCCGTAGCTGATGTGTGCGGTGAAGAAGTTGCGTCCGTCAAGTTTGTAGGTTGCACCGGCTTTGACGCCTGCATTGTCAAATTGGCTTGTTGAGCTATTGCCCAGGGAGTTGAGCGGTGCACGGCCGTTGCGCATATGGCCGTCGCGGAAGAATTGGGTGAAGCTCATGCGTGCGCCGTAGTTGACATCCCAGTGTGTGCTGGTGTAGGTGTTCTGCAACCAGCCTTCGGCTTTGATATAGTGGAAGTCGTAGTCGTAACCGAAGCGGTCGCCCTTGGTGACGCGGCGGTTGGGGTTGTCGAGGTCGTTTTGGAGGTTGAGCGGGGCGATGGTGATATCGCGGTCGCTGAAGGGGTCGATGTCAAGCCAGTATTCGCCGCCGAGGAGGTCGCGTATTGTTTTGTAGTAGGAGGCTTTGGTGTAGTTGAACGACAGACCGGCTTGCAGCTGGAAGTGGTCGTTGAGTCGATGGTTGACGAAGGTGTTGAACATGGCGTTGAACTGCTTGTTTACGCGGTTTTCCATGATATAGGACGAGCCTTTGTGGTCGGCTTCGTCTTTGCCTTCGTTTTGGATGTTGTTGAGCTTATTGATGGTGTAGAGGTTCTCCCAGTTGATTTGGCGGAAGCTCGGATCGTTTTTCCACAGGTAGGTGTAGTAGTCGGCTTCCTCTTGGTTGTCATAGTAGGACGGGAGGTAGCGGTAGTAGGTGGGATTGGGGTCGTTGGCTTTGTAGTACTGCAAAGCTGATTGCGAGTAGTATGTCCAGCGGACGGCGGCGGTGGTGTTGAGGGTTGTGCGTCCGTCTTTGTAGAGCCAGGTGAGCATGGCCGTTGGGTCATATGACTCAATGATGCGGGCGCTGCGCTTTTCGCCGTTTTGCCAGCCCCAGTTGGGGTTGTAGAGGTTGTCATCTACCAAATCGTAGACTTCCTGATAAGTGGCGGAAGCGGTGGCGCGCTGTGTCGGACCTCCGAATGCTGTAAGGGTCAGGCTGTTGTGCTTGTCCAGGACTTTTTCCAGAGACAGGAACAGGCCGCCGCTGTTGTAGAATGTTCCATCGATGACACCTTCTTTGGAGTAGCGACCTATGCCGCTGATTGTGAAGGCCCAGCCGTTCTTGCTCAGACCGGTGGAGTAGGTGGCCATAGCGCGGAACATATAGTTTGAGTTGGTAAATGCCAGCGAGCCGTTGAAGCCGGGGGCGTATGTATCGGTGATGGTGTTGTAGTTGACACTGCCACCCAGGCCGCCCATACCATAGTTGGCCACGGCTGTGCCTACGGCGCTGGTCTTGTTGCGGAAGGCGCGCGAGGTCAGGCCCAGCAGCGATGAGAAGTTGAAGCGGCCGCGTATGGGGTCGTTCATCTCGATGCCGTTGAGGTATACGGTTTGATACTCGGAGCGCATGCCGCGGTAGTTGAAGTACATGGGACCGAAGTTATAGCTGGCCGTATTATAGAATATATCATCGTTGGCTCCGGTAAGTGCCACGATGTTTTGGCGGCCGCTGTCGTCATCATCGCCGGCGTCCATGGCGGACTCGTCGGCGTAGATGTCGTTGAGGTCACCATACATTTCGGCGTCATAATTGATGGGGTTGAGGCGGATGGTACCCACTTCGGTAGTGGCGGAAGCCACGGTGATGTCGGCGCCGTAGGTTTCGTAGCCGTCATAAGCCACGAGCATGCGGTCGCTGGTGCCGGCAGTGACGCGCAGCACGAAGTTGCCGTTGGCATCTGTGGTGGCATTGCCTTGCTTGCTTAGGCTGACGGTCGCACCGGATATGGGCGCTCCCGTGGAGGCATTGACCACTGTACCAACGATTTTGGAACTTTGTGCCAACCCCGGCAATACTGCGGCCAGGAGCACAATCAGGAACAGTTTAAGTCTCATAAGGTGTTATTAGGTTTTTAATAAATTTATGTTGTCAGATGATGAAATGTAGTTAGCGGCCGTGGAACACGTTCCGAGCCTATGCCTTTTCAGGTCTTTGGCAGCATTGTCCGCCCTTTTGTATTGCCTTCTTTTTTGCAAGTATAGCAAGTATAGGAGGTGTACAAGGCGTGTGTGCTGATTGTCCTTTCCCGCGAGCATGACTGAGTGGAACATCTCTATGTCGCACACCTGTATGCCCATTTTCGCCATAAGAGGGAAAACAAGCATTGCACGAAACCCTGTCGGGCATCGCACTTCTCAGCGGAATTGGACGTCAAAATTACACATTAATTCGCAAATGGCAGCATAATATGTTGTAAAACATATATAGCGACCCCCCGGCTCCTCTCACTTTTAACATTTGGCCCTTGTTTTCGGTGCCCTTCGAGTATCCGGTACGCCTCTGATGATTTTGCCTAATATATGATTTTGCCTAATATTCTATATCGCCAGCTTATCAGGCAGACACTAAACGTGCCTCCGGTCTTATTCTCCGGTTGCACTTAATTGGTCTTGGAATTCTTTCTCTAAAGATGGTTTGTGTCTGATTGTAGAACGCTACGGCTATTAGCTGCTACTTCGCCGGCTGTTTGCGGTTATTTTCCGATGCAAAAGCGGGAGAAGATGGTGTTGAGGACCTCTTGGGAGGATATGCGGCCGGTGACGGCGGCGAGTGCTTCGATGCAGTCGCGCAGGGCGAAGGCGGCTATGTCGAGGGTGGCGTCTGTGGTGAGCGCTTCGTCGACGCGTCGGGCGGCGGCGAGTGCTTCGGCCAGGGCTTGGCGCTGCCGGATATTGGAAATCATAATGTCGGGGGCGCTGTCAGCGACTTCTTTGGCATAGTGTTCCAGTTCTTCGTATATGGGGCTGATGCCGTTGTCGGTGACGGTATTGACGGCCACAATGTCAATGCCGTCGGGTAGGGGGTCGAGTAGTGCTTTTACACAGTCTTCAGCCTCGCAGATATCGTCTTTGCTGACTACCAGAACGGTATAAGCCGAGGGGTTGGCCCGGCGTCGCAGCCGGGTGAGGCTGACGGCGTGGCGTCGTGCGTCTTCATTGCTGTCGGCGGGGCATAGTACGAGGGCGATGTCTGCTTTGCGCAGGGCTTCTGTGGCGCGGTCGATGCCGATGGCTTCTATGGTATCGGCTTGAGCGCGGTCGCGTATGCCGGCTGTGTCTTGCAGCCGGAAGGTGTAGGCGCCTACGGTGATGGTGTCTTCGATGATGTCTCGGGTGGTGCCGTGGATGTCGCTGACGATGGCGCGCTGGTCGCCTACGAGGGCGTTGAGTAGTGATGATTTGCCCGCGTTGGTGGCTCCGGCAATGGCTACTGTGAAGCCTTCGCGTATGGCGTTGCCGGCGTTGTAGCTGTCGTGTAGCTGTTGTATATGGTTGATTATCTGTGTGATTGTGTCTTTAAGGTGTTTGCGTGAGGCAAATTCGACGTCTTCTTCCGAGAAGTCGAGTTCGAGTTCGAGTAGGGCGTCCAGGTCTACAAGTTTGGCACGCAATTGGTCGAGACGTTGCGATATTCCGCCGCGCATTTGCTTGACGGCGAGGTCGTGTGCGGCTTTGGAGCGCGAGGCGATGAGGTCGGCGACGGCTTCGGCTTGTGCCAGGTCGAGGTTGCCGGCGGCGAATGCTCGGCGCGTGTATTCGCCCGGTTCGGCAAGTCGTGCGCCGGAGGCGATAAGTGTCTCGATAAGACGGCGTTGGACGTATGCCGATCCGTGTACCGAGATTTCGACGGTGTCTTCGCCAGTGTACGAGCGCGGTGCACGCATGACCGTGGCCAGCGCCTGATCCAGTGTGGATCCGTCGGTGTCGATGATGTCGCCCAGGTGTGCTGTGTGTGAGGCGACTTGTGCGAGGCGTCGGCCGCGCCAAATGCTGTCAACGATGGTTATGGCTTGCGGTCCGCTGACGCGGGCCACGGCGATGCCGCCCACTCCGGGGGCGGTGGATATGGCGCATATTGTGTCTGTGTTCATTGGCGTGTCGTGGGCGTCATGGTGCGCAGCGGCGTTCAGCGGCGTCGTTGCCATTGGTTGAAATTGTTTTGTTCTTCCACTTGAGCCTCGATGTCATCGGGTAGTGCGGCAAAGAAGTCCATGCCGGTGATGCGTTCGACTTCGTCTATGGATGTGGCTGCAGTCTGCATTCCGCCCGGTTGTACGAGGTTGGACATGACGAAGGCGATGCCTCGCGGAGGGTCGGCATAAGGGGCGAGTATGACCTTGAAAAAGCGCTTGGGTACAGCGACTTTGGTCGTGCCTATGGTTTCGGTAATCTTGTCCGTGAGTATGGGGCCGCAGATGACTATGAGTGCGCTGTCGCGTGCCGCCCATCGGCGAGTGGCTTCTTCGAGCTTGCGCCATGGCCCGGTGTTGAGGTGCTGTGACTGAGGGCAGATGTTGGTGAGCAGGAAGCATGCGTCCATGGCTTGGGACGACCATTTCATATCGGCGGCCGGAGCCATGTGTCCGCGATCGTATCCGCTGCGGCGGTAGTCTTCGGGTGTCGCGCATCCGGCAACGGACTCGTCGGCGCGGAAGTTGTTGGTGCGTTTGTATGGACCGTCAACGTGGTTGCGCGTAAGTTCCCATGCTACGTAATTGGGTATGTGTTTGTCTGAGTTGAAGTTGACGGTAAATCCGGGGTATCTGACGGTCGTTCCGGTTTGGGATGGCGGTATGGCGACGTCCAGCAGTGCGTTTTTGTCAACGATTCCGATTGTGTCTGCCTTGGCGGTATTGTCCGTTCGGCAGGACTGCCACCATGTGATGGTAGCGCCCACGAATACGAGTGCGTACAGCAGCCATTGTATTCCCGGAATTTGGCGGCGGTTTTTTTTGCCGCGCTTTCGGCGTCGTGTCATATTTGTATTGTCTGATAATATGGGTATTCGATGTCCCAAAGGTACAGGGCGTGCGCGGGCATCGATGTGCCGGCGGCGCTGCGGTCCATGGCGGCTATGACTTCGGCCACGTGTTCGGGGGCGTGCTTGTGGCGTCCGACGTCTACAAGGGTGCCGGTGACGGCACGCACCATGTTGCGCAGAAAGCGGTCGGCGCGTATTTCCAGAAACCAGGCGGTCGGACCTTGCCGAACCATGCGACATACTGTGACATCGCAAATGTTGGTCTTGGTGTCTGTGTGTAGTTTTGAGAATGATGTGAAGTCTTTTCGCCCGATCACAAGGGCGGCGCCTTGGTTCATGGCCTCAAAGTCCAAGTCGGCGGGCGCATGCCACGACAGATTGCGTATAAAAGGGTTCTCGGCCGTGTGCATCATGTACCGGTAGGTGCGGGCGGTGGCATCGAAGCGTGCGTGTGCATCGGCGTGTACTGCGGTGATGGCGTGTATGGCTATGGACGGGCGGCATATTCCGCTCAGCGATCCGTGCAGGCGGCGCATGGCTGCCGTGTCTCGTGCAAAGTCATCGGGAATGTCCGCATGTGCCACCATGGTGCGTGCGTGCACGCCCGTGTCGGTGCGTCCGGCACCAGTCACTTTTACGTGCGTGTGCAGTACCATCTCTAAGGCCTGCTCGAGTGTCTCTTGGACGCTGGGGCGGTCGGGCTGGATTTGCCATCCGTTGAATGGCTTTCCATCGTATGACAATTGCAGAAATACTCGCACGGGTGTATTCTCTTGGTGTTTGAACGTTGGATGTCGGTGCAATTTTTGTCGCTCTTGCAGCAGCCTTGCCCGGTCTTTAATAGGTGTGATTCAGTCTTTTTCGAGGTATGTGTATCCGTATAGCCCCGAGCGGTAGGTGGAGATGAAATTGCGGCCTTCCTCGGCGGTGATGGCGCCGCTTTTGACGGATGCAGATACCCAGGACTCGACATTACGCACCAGTTTTTTGGCCGAGAATTGCACGTAGTCGAGGACTTCGGCCACGGTTTCGCCGTCGATTATGCGGTCGATATCGTAGTGGTCGGGATAGACGTTGATGTGTACGGCGTTGGTGTCGCCGAAGAGGTTGTGCATATCGCCCAGGATTTCCTGATAGGCGCCCACGAGGAATACGCCGAGGTAGTATTTTTCGCCCTGCTTGATGGCGTGTACCGGTAGGGCACACGACGGGTCGTGCAGGGTAATGAAATTGGCTATTTTGCCATCGCTGTCGCAGGTGATGTCTTGTATTGTGCAGGTTTTGCCCGGCTTTTGGTCAAGGTGCTGGATGGGCATGATGGGGAACACCTGGTCGATGGCCCACGAGTCGGGCAGCGACTGGAATAGCGAGAAATTACAGAAGTACTTATCGGGTAGCATCTTGGCGATGCCTCGCAGTTCCTCCGGCGGGTGTTTCATACTTGCAGCCATCTCGCCCACTTCGCGTGCGATGCTCCAGAATAGTTTTTCGACTTGGGCGCGTGTTTTCAGGTCCAGCACGCCCAGTGAGAAGCGGTCGAGGGCCTCCTCGCGTATTTGCAGTGCGTCGTGCCATGATTCGTACAGTGATGGGCCGTTGAGCTTGTCCCAGATGTCGTATAGCTCTTTGGCCAGTTCGTGTGCGTCTTCGGGCAGGGTTTCGTCATCGTCCCATACGGGGAGGTTGGTGGTTTCGAGCACTTCGAATATCAGTATCGAGTGGTGCGCCGTGAGTGAGCGTCCGCTCTCGGTGATGATGTTGGGCTGCTTGAGATGGTTCTTTTCGCACACGTCCACCAGGGCACTCACCGAGTCATTGGCGTACTCTTGTATGGAATAGTTCATCGAGCTTTCGCTGGAGGCCGAGCGGGTGCCGTCGTAATCGACGCCCAGTCCGCCTCCTATGTCCACGAAGTCTATGTCGAATCCGGCTTGCGACAGCTGGACATAGAACTGTGTGGCTTCGCGCAAGGCGTTTTTGATGCGTCGTATTTTGGTGATTTGGCTGCCTATATGGAAGTGTATCAGCTTGAGGCAGTCTTTCATGTCGCGTTCTTCGAGTATGCCCAGGGCTTCGAGTAGTTCGGATGAATTGAGCCCGAATTTGCTTTGGTCGCCGCCACTCTCGGCCCATTTGCCCGAGCCGGCGCTGGAGAGTTTGATGCGTATGCCGATATTGGGGCGTACACCGAGGCGTTCGGACATTTCGGCGATAAGTCGCAGCTCGTTCAGTTTTTCCACCACCAGGTATATGCGGCGTCCCATTTTTTGGGCCAGCAGTGCCAATTCGATATAGCTTTCGTCCTTGTATCCGTTGCAGATTACCAGGGCGTTGGCATTGGTGTTGGTGGCCAGTACCGCGTGCAGCTCCGGCTTGGAACCGGCTTCGAGACCGATGTTGAATTTGGTGCCATAGCACACAATTTCTTCCACGACTTGGCGCATCTGATTTACCTTAATGGGGTAGATCATATAGTTTTGCGCCGTGTATCCGTAGCGAGAGGCAGCTTCGCGGAAGCAGTTCGAAATCTTTTCGATGCGGTTGTCCAGGATATCCGGGAAGCGCAGTAGTATGGGCGATGCCAAGTCGCGTTCCTGTAGACGGTCCATAAGTTCTTTAAGATCTACCGGAAAGTCTCCCGGGCGCGGCGTTACGGTTACGTTGCCTTTGTCGTTGATGTCGAAATAGTTGCGACCCCAGCCGCGTATGTTGTACAGTTCGGCGCTGTCATCGACGCGCCATTTACGCATGGGCATATTCGTAGTCTCGTGTTAGGGTGGATGGTGTGTAATGAAGATAACGCGAAAGCCCAAGGCGTGACCGTCGGTACCGCGGAACACCTCGCGCTTATCAGTGCAAATTTACATAAAAAAAACGAGATGCAAGCCGGTTCGTAGCATAGCATAATATATAAATGTGTAAAAACGCGTTGTTTCGGTGTATTACACTCTTTCCCTCGTTTGTTCTTGTGAATGGTCGGAAATAAGTGTATTTTTGCGAAATAATGGTCAAAATAATCTCTCATGAAGGAAATACGAAGGAGTCAGTATGTTACGGAGCTGCAGGAGCTTGAATCCATCTTGAAGGAATCGGGCATAGATGCCAAGATAGTCGAATACAACGGAGACCTGTTCAACTCGACGGGAAGCGCGGTTATGTTTTCGTTGTACGTAGAGGACGATGATGCAGAGAGAGCTGCGGCCATAGCGACAAAGTGTAATCCGGACAATTCGAAAGGGGTGACATATTGTCGCGAATGTGGAAGTGAGAATATCACCAAGGAAGTGGTGCGCAAAAGACAGCCTGTATACTTTTTGGCCATAGGGTTGGTCGTGTGCGCTACGGGTTTTTTCCTCCCGGGACGTGTTCTGCCGTGGTTCTGCTGGATTGCGGGCGCGGTGCTTGTTGCCAATACTTTTGTTCCATTCAAGAGGACGCTGTACTATTGCAATGATTGCAAGAAGTATTTTAAGGACATATGAACGGATGACACATATTGTCTGCAGTGCCGGCGATTTGCCGACAGCGCTTTGCCGTTCGAGCGAAAAAATCCGTTGAGAAAAATTTTTTGAAAAAAATATTTGGTCGGTTCGCCGAAAGATTGTACCTTTGCATCCGCAAAGAGGGCAAAGAGATGCCTGTTTGATGCATGACTCCGTAGCTCAGTTGGTAGAGCAGCTGACTCTTAATCAGCGGGTCGAGGGTTCGAGCCCCTCCGGGGTCACATTGATTGAAAGGGATTACAGTACAACGCTTTATGCGTTGGATGTAATCCTTTTTTTATACCCCGTGGGGGCATAAAAGTTCGTAACTCGTCCGATAATCTCGTGAAAATTCGGATGATACATTCGGATGTTTTTGGGCGTATTCGGAAACAAAAACTTGTGCACTCTGCACGGACATGAGTCTGCAGACGGAGAGTAGAATATGTTGCCTGGAGCTAAAGGTTTGGTGCACAGATCCAAATTCTTGGCTCCCGGCAATTTTTTTTAAGATGGTTTCGGAGATAACGATTTCATAGCAGAAGTCAAGGCTATTATAAGTCTTAATCCTTGTTTTAGTGGAGGATGGTCTCGGGGAAACAAAAAATGGCATCAAATTTAAAATAGTGGGGTGTCTTAATCCTTGTTTTAGTGGAGGATGGTCTCGGGGAAATGGAAGATAATCTTAAAGAGGCCCTCATACAAGGTCTTAATCCTTGTTTTAGTGGAGGATGGTCTCGGAGAGCAACTTTTGGAAGTGTCTGTCAGCGAGACTGTTATAACAATATTTTTAATTTCGTTAACGTTTGGAGACCAAAAATATGTACCTTTTCGGGTGTTATCACAGACGCAAATTTACGAATTTTCGATGAGTGCGAACATGTTTTTCGAGGATATTTCGGAGTTTTTTTGTGTAGATGCCTGATCAAAAAAGTAGGCACTTAAAGGTTTTTAGTGGTTATTATTATTGAAAGTAGACACCGTGATTTCATCGATTGCCGGATAATGGCATCACGGTGGTGGGGGGCAATTTCATGCGATTAGGTTTCCGGAATTTTATCGTGTGATATAACAACAGCCCTCGTCGATGGTTGGCGAGGGCTGTTGTTGTGTTCGGGAACCTATGTGGTTATTTGTTGTTGTCTTCGATTTTTTCGACCAGAGGATCTACGCCCCACTGTTGCTGTGAGAGGCGGCGGTAGTTGTTGTAGCGCCATTGGGCGTTGGCCTTGGCGGCAGCGAAAAGTTCGGCGGCTTCGTTGGGGTAGGCTTTGACTACGGAAGCGTAGCGAACCTCGCCTTTGAGGAAGTCTTCGAATTTGTCCCATTGGGGTTCTTTGCTGTCGAGGCTGAAGGGGTTCTGACCTTGCTCTTCGAGTGCGGGGTTGTAGCGCCATAGGTGCCAGTATCCACATTCGACGGCACGCTGTTCCTCGTTCTGGCTGTGTCCCATGCCGGCTTTGATGCCGTGGTTGATACAGGGCGAGTAGGCGATTACCAGCGAAGGTCCGTCGTATGCTTCGGCTTCGCGCAGTGCCTTGAGGGTCTGTGCTTGGTCTGCGCCCATAGCTATCTGTGCGCAGTATACGTAGCCGTATGTCGAGGCGATAAGTCCGAGGTCTTTCTTGCGTATGCGTTTGCCGGAGGCGGCAAATTTGGCAATGGCACCTAAGGGTGTAGCCTTGGAGGCCTGACCACCGGTGTTGGAGTATACCTCGGTGTCGAGTACGAGGACGTTGACATTCTTGCCTGAAGCGAGTACGTGGTCCAGGCCGCCGAAGCCTATGTCGTAGGCGGCGCCGTCACCGGCGATAATCCATTGCGAACGAGCGGCGATGAAGCCTTTGAGTTCGACAATTTCGCGGCAGGTGTCGCATCCGCAGGCTTGGCACAAGGGCACAATCTTGTCAGCGACTTCGCGTGTGGAAGCGGCGTTGTGGGGTGCATCGAGCCATTGCTGGGCAAGAGCCTTGATTTGATCGGAACACTTGGCGCATTCCAGAGCTTTGTGCATCAGGTCAGCTACGCGCTGACGGATTTTCTCGGTGGCGATGTTCATGCCGAGGCCGAATTCGGCGAAGTCTTCGAAGAGAGAGTTGGCCCATGCGGGACCGTGTCCGGCGGCGTTGACGGTGTATGGCGTCGAGGGTACCGAGCCCGAGTATATGGATGAGCAGCCGGTGGCGTTGGCTACCATTTCGTGGTCGCCGAAGAGCTGGCTTATGAGTTTCACGTATGGCGTTTCGCCGCAGCCCGAGCATGCGCCCGAGAACTCAAAGAGCGGTTGTGCGAATTGGCTGTTCTTGACGGTGGCTTTGATGTCTACCAGGTCGGCTTTGCAGCTGACCTTTTCGGCGCAGTAGTCCCATTCGGGCTGAATGTCGAGCTGGCTTTCCAGTGGTTTCATTTCCAGAGCCTTGACGCCTTTCTTGCCGGGGCATACGTCTACGCAGTTGCCACAGCCGAGGCAGTCGAGGACATCGACGGCTTGGATGAAGCGTGTGCCGGCCATGGTCTTGCCGATGGTGGCAAGTGTGCGTTCTTCGCCGAAGGGTGCGGCTTGCATTTCGTCGGCATCGAGCACGAAGGGACGTATGGCGGCGTGTGGGCATACAAAGGCGCATTTGTTGCATTGGATACAATTTTCGGGATTCCATTCGGGGACGAAGGCAGCCACGCCGCGTTTTTCGTAGCGGGCGGTGGAGTTTTGCCATGTTCCGTCGGGTATGGCTTCGAAGTCGCTCACTTTGAGCAGGTCGCCGTCTTGTGCGTTGATGGGTCGTACGATGTCGTGCACAAAGGCGGGAGCGTTGTCTGCGACTATTTCGTCATCGGGGAGCTGTGCCCATGCGGGGTCTACGGCCAGAGTGTGGTATTCATTGCCGCGGTCTACGGCTGCATAGTTTTTGTCGACGACATCTTGTCCTTTCTTGCTGTAGGATTTGACGATGAATTTCTTCATCTGTTCGACTGCCAGGTCTATGGGTATCACTTCGGTGATGCGGAAGAAGGCGCTTTGCAGGATGGTGTTGGTTCGGTTGCCGAGGCCTATTTCCTGCGCGATGCGTGTTGCGTCGATGTAATATACGGTGATATTGTGCTGTGCGAAGTAGCGCTTGACCTTATTGGGCAGGTGTTTGGCCAGCTGCTCTCCTTCCCAGATGGTGTTGAGCAGGAATGTGCCGCCGTCGCGCAGTCCGCGTGTAACGTCGTACATGTGCAGGTATGCCTGGACGTGGCATGCTACGAAGTTGGGCGTGTTCACCAGGTATGTCGAGCGTATGGGCTTGTCGCCGAAGCGCAGGTGCGAGCAGGTGAAGCCGCCGGACTTCTTGGAGTCGTAGGCGAAGTATGCTTGGCAGTATTTGTCGGTGTTGTCGCCGATGATTTTTACGGAGTTCTTGTTTGCACCTACGGTACCATCGGCGCCCAGTCCGTAGAACTTGGCCTCGAAAGTCGAGGGGTCGCCCAGTGCCATTTCCTTGACGGGAGGCAGCGATGTGAAGGTTACGTCATCGACTATGCCCATAGTGAAGTGGTCCTTGGGCTGGGGCAGTGCGAGGTTTTCGTATAATCCGACGATTTGTGCGGGTGTGGTGTCTTTGGAGGCCAGTCCGAAGCGTCCGCCGATGATCATGGGGGCGTTTTCGCGGCCGTAGAAGGCTTCCTTGACGTCCAGGAGCAGAGGCTCGCCGTTGGCTCCGGGTTCCTTGGTGCGGTCAAGTACGGCTATGCGCTTGGTTGTGGCGGGTACGGCTGCCAGCAGGTGCTTGACTGAGAATGGGCGGAACAGGTGTACGCTTACGAGGCCGACTTTCTCGCCTTTGGCGGTGAGGTAGTCTATGGCTTCTTTGGCGGCCTGTGTGACGCTGCCCATTGCAATGATTACGCGGTCGGCATCCTTGGCCCCGTAGTAGCTGAACAGGTGGTATTCGCGACCGGTGATTTTGGCGATTTCGGCCATGTATCCTTCGACGATGTCGGGCACGGCGTTATAGTGTCGGTTGCAGGCTTCGCGGTGCTGGAAGAACACGTCGCCGTTTTCGGCCATACCGCGTGATACGGGTGCTTCGGGTGTGAGGGCACGTGCGCGGAAGTCGGCGAGAGCCTTGCGGTCCAACAGCGGTTCGAGGTCTTCCTGTTGCATTTCTTCCACTTTCTGGATTTCGTGCGAGGTGCGGAAGCCGTCAAAGAAGTTGACGAAAGGTACGCTGCTCTTGATGGCGGCCAGATGTGCCACACCGGCCAAGTCCATAACTTCCTGTACCGAACCTTCGGCAAGCATAGCAAATCCGGTCTGGCGTACAGACATCACGTCCTGATGATCGCCGAATATGCTCAATGCGTGGCTGGCCAAAGTACGTGCCGACACGTGGAACACTGTCGGGAGCAGCTCGCCTGCAATCTTGTACATGTTGGGAATCATCAGCAGCAGTCCTTGCGAGGCTGTGTATGTCGTTGTCAGCGCTCCGGCTTGCAGCGACCCGTGCACGGCGCCGGCGGCGCCGCCTTCGCTTTGCATTTCCTGTACCAGCACCGTCTCGCCAAAGATATTGCGGCGGCCGGCTGCGGACCATTCGTCCACATATTCGGCCATTGTCGAAGACGGGGTGATCGGGTAGATGGCAGCGACTTCCGAGAACATGTAGCTCACGTGGGCAGCGGCTTGATTGCCGTCGCATGTTACGAATTTCTTTTCTCTACTCATTGTTGGTGGTTTATGTTGTTGTATTTCAGTTTTTTCGAAACTGTACCTTGTGGATAATCCAGCGCAAAGGTACGATTTTTTTCGCAATTACGATGCGCCGTTAAAATACTTTAATACTGAGCCGTAGCGCACGCATATACGCGACCCTTAACCGCTGTGCCTCTAACGGCTTACGATGGCCTTATTTGCGCTGTCTTCCGCCGTTGTTTTTGGCGGTCGATGCGGATGTTTCCGAAGGCCGTCAGATGTGTTTGCGCCTGAAAAGTGCGACAGATCTACTTTTCAGGCGCAGGGTGGGGCGTATGGTTGGCGTGGAGGATATTACATTGGCGGGCGTCTTCCGGGATGTCCCGGAGGCGGGCCGCCCGGGCCGCGGCGTCTGCCATCGGCGTTGCGGTCTTTGGGTTGGTTGCCGTTGCCGAAGGTGTTGAATTTGTAGCTGAAGGTGATCATGAAGTATCGCGTGAGCGAGTTGTAGCGGCTGTCGTCGATGTAGTTGGCTGTGACGGTGCGGCTGACGTTGTTTTTCTGGCGCAGCAGGTCGTAGGCCTTGAGGGTGATGGTGGCGTTGCGGCCGCGCAGGAATTGGTAGGCTATGGAGGCGTTCCACATCCATTCGTTGCGGTCGTATCCGGCCGAGAATCCGTTGGTTGCGTCGTAGCTGAGGTCGGTGGAGAGCACCAGCCCGAAAGGTGTGTAATATGTGCCGTAGAAGCTGAAGCCGTAGCCGTGTACATCGCGGTTGCTGCCTGACTGGACGGTATTGCGAGATGTCTGGAAGTTGTAGCGAGGGCGTATCTCAAGTTCGATGTTGTCGGGGCGCCATGCCAGCGAGGGCGAGAGCATCACGTCAAAGGCTATGGAAGTGTTGCGCAGGCCGTTGTTGAATCCGACGTTGTGGTTCAGGCGCGTGCCTATATGGGTATTGAACACGAATGCGCGGTTGCGCAGCGGTTGCGAGAACATACCCATTGCCATTGCGGACCATACGCCGTTGACATTGTCGTAGGTGGTGGTTTGTCCGCCGGTGGTGGCGTCGTAGATGGTCTTGGAGACTATGGAGTTTTGCGTGATGTTGGCAAAAGCCATGGCCATGATTGAACGTTGGGCCTCGGAATTGAAGTTTTGGTAGCGCATGCGTATGTTGTGCGTGAATGTGGGGTTCAGCGAGGGGTTGCCGACGACGATGCGCAGGGGGTCGGACTTGTCGGCCACGGGTTGGAGTTGCGACATCGAGGGTTGGGATGAGCGTCCGCGATAGTCGAGGTTGAAGGTGCGCTGCTTGGACAGTTTCCAGCGGTAGCGCAGGTAGGGGGCGATGTTGAGGGTGTGTCGCGTGGGTATGTCGCGAGCGTTGTCTATGAGGTCGTGCGAACTGGACATTTGGGGTACCAGTGACAGGCCGGCATCGATGGTCCAGACCTTGGAGACGTGCTTGAAGCCGGCGCGTATGTCTTGGCTCATATAGTTGTTGCGGAAGCTGTTGCTCAGGTCGCTGTTCCATACCAAATCATCGCCGATGACGGGGTCTTGGTCGTATCCGCCGGGCCACGATACCGGGCGGTCGTAGGTGAGGCGGTCGGCGTTGTTCCAGCGGTATCGCAGGCGGTAAGCGAAGGTCAGGAAGTTGCCGTTTTTGACATTGCCCAGTGGCTCGGTCCAGCTTAGACGTGCCGATAAGGTTTTGCTCCATGTGTGGTTGGATGCGTATTGGTCGTACACATCGGTTTTGTCGTCAAGCAGGAAAAAGCGGTTCCAGGAGTATGAGTCTTCGTGTTCGCGTACGTTGGAGGTATTGGCATTGAGGTGTACGCTGAACGAGCGTCCCGGGCGCGAGGCAAATTTGTGGTTGTATATCATTGAGAGGGCGAATTCCCAGCTGTTGCCATCGCTGGTGATGTTGTTGCGGCTTTGGGTGACGCGTGTGAGGTCGGCATTGCCGGCGCGTGTCAGCGATGAATCGACGCTAAGGCCGTCGCTGGAATTGTACATTATGCGGGGTCGTATTTCCAGGGTGTTGAGGCTGTCGGGGTTCCATTGTATGCGGAAGTCGGCGCGGAAGTTGTGTCCTCGGTCGTGCGCGTACTTGCCCGAATTGACGTACGATGTGGAGTCTTCGAAGAGATACTGGCGGTCGGTGGTGCTGTATGTGCGGGCGTCGGTGTTGCTGTACATTACGTTGCCGCCTACGCGGAATATTTCCTTGTTGCCTACGTTGAAGTTGAGGCCCAGGGCGCGAGATGTGGTGATGCCGTTGTCGCCTCCGAAGTGGCGGAAGCGGCCGCTGGCTCCGTCCGTAAATCCGGGTTCATTGATGTTGTTGATGCCGCCTAAGAGCGTGATTTGGTTGTCGTTCCAAAAGCGGTTGACGTTGAACGAGCCCATGTATCGGCTGTCGGTGCCGACACCGGCTTCGGCATTGCCGAACCATCCGTTTTTCATGCCTTTTTTGACGGTGAGGTTGATGACGGTTTCTTCTTCGCCGTCATCGACGCCGGTTATACGAGCCAGATCGCTTTTTCGGTCTACGACCTGAAGTTTGTCCACCATGCTCACGGGTAGGTTTTTGGAGGCCACCTTGGGGTCATCGCTGAAGAATTCCTTGCCGTCCACGAGTATCTTGGTGACTTCCTTGCCGTTGGAGGTGATTTTACCATCGGATGACACTTCGACGCCTGGCAGACGCTTGAGCAGGTCCTCGACTACGGCGTTGGGCTGCACCTTATAGGTGTCGGCATTGAACTCGATGGTGTCTTCCATCACCTTGATGGGAGTGCGTATGCCGGAGATGGTGACGGCGTCCAATGTGTAAGCTTCGTCGGAGAGGCGCATAGTGTCCACGCGCAGTGTTCGTCCGGCCATGGTGACATTGACTGTCTGTCGGTTGTGGCCTACGTACGAGGCCTCGAGTACATAGCGCCCGTCGGCGATGTCGCGCAGCACATAGCGTCCGTTGCCGTCGGCGGCAGCGGCCTTGATCACTGTCGAGTCTTTGCTGCGCAGCAGTCGCAGCGAGGCGCCCACCAGCGCATCGCCGTCGGTGTCGGTCACGACTCCCGAGATGTTGTAGGCCAAGGCATACAATATGCCGGCCAGTAGGAATATGGACGTCATTACAAGACGTCCTGAGCGGCGTGTTTTCATTTTTTGCTTTTTGTCGTTTTCTGACCAATAGACCGCTGTTGCGACCTAATGTTTAGTCGGAGGCTTGTTCTTTTAGCAGTTTTTAGGATTATAAAATTTATTTTTGCTGAAAGCGGTCGAATGCTTACCTTTGCGATATGATAGTCTTCTGTTTTTCAGCAACGGGCAATTCTCTTTCTGTGGCGCGGCATATCGCTCGGACTCAGGCTGATAGCCGCATCATAGGCATAAGAGAGGCGCTCGAGACGCCGTCTGCCGTATGGGAGGATGATGCCATAGGTGTTGTTACGCCTACGCACACGGGGCGTATGCCGGCGCCGGTCGAGCGATTTTTTGAGACTGCGGATATTCGCACCGACTATCTCTTTGTGGTATATACTTGTGGGGTGACACCGGGCCTCGGGGTGAACATTGCCTGCCGTCAAGCACGCCGTCGCGGCCTGCAGGTTGCATATGCCAATAGTATCAAGATGGTGGACAACAACTTTATGCTCTACGATGTACGCCGACAAATCGAGACAGCCGATGGCAAGGATATACCCGGCCACACGGCTGCCATCGCTGCCGATATTGCCGCTCGACGTCATTATATTGCGCTGCCATCGGTCGCAGATCGTCTTATGGGAATATGTATGAAAGCGATGCCATCCTTCAAGGGCTTTTATCGTCAGTATCGGTGCGACACGGGGCGCTGCAACGGTTGTGGCATCTGCGCCCGTATATGTCCGGTGGGCGCCATCACTCGCGACGGGGACGGGCATCCGGAATGGAATCGCGGATGCATACGCTGCACCGCGTGCTATCATAATTGTCCTCAAAGCGCTATCACACACGCACATATCAAGGGCGGATATTGCCAGTTCCGCAACCCGGATGTGACCTTGCGCGACCTTATTGATAAGGATTGACGTCCCGTTCCACCTAAAAAAAGCGAAACTGCCGCCGGGCATTGCTGCAGGCCGTTATGCAACCTTCGGCCGATGTCCGGTGTTTTATTATATGATTGACTCGGCGGCCGCGTGCCTTAAAATTCCGAGAACGCCAGCGGCAGCAGCGAGGCCACCGACGGCAGACGGTATACGCAGTTGCGTCCGGCCAGCCATACCGGTACGGGATGTTTGGCCAAGACCTCATATTCTAATAAAGCCTGACGGCAGACGCCGCAGGGCGACACCGGGTCGGCGACAAAATCACCGTCTTCGGCGCGTGCTGCAATTGCTATTGCCTCGAAGCGTGCTTCCGGGTAATTGGCGTGTGCATAGAAGCAGGCCGAGCGCTCGGCACATGTGCCGGCACTGAAGGCTGCATTTTCCTGATTGGCACCCGTGATGGTCTCGCCGTTGTCCAGCAGGATGGCGGCGCCGACACAGAAGTGGCTGTAAGGTGCATACGAATGATAGGTGGATTGGCGGGCCTTTTCCACGAGGGCGCGGACGGCATCGTCAGGCAATTCATCGTAGCCGTAGCAGACTACGGGGACAGTGATACTGATGTCTTTCATTGTGTCTGTCGAGAAGAGACGGTGGTTGTGATAGGTTTTGGCCCCGGCCGAGACAATGATTGCGGCGTACGGGATGCGGCCTTGCCGAGGCCGTCTGCACGCCGCCACGCCTTGCCGAGGCGAAACGGGCTGCAAATGTACACATTTTTCGTTAAAGCCCGGCATTAGTACGCCTAAAAATTGTACACTTTCACATAACCGGCGTGCGCGGCGGTGTTCCGACCGTACATCTCATTTCGCTTTAATCCGAGTCCACTCTTCTCTGACAATTGCCACTAAGTACATGACAAAAATTTGAAAACATCGAATTTCTGCTTGTAGAGGGGTCTGAGGAGTACGTTTGCGATTTCTTCCAGACCATACTTGATTAGTGATTTGGCTCTCTTGCCGT